>OCTX012252792.1_pt1 | contig 16529 bp, 13 predicted proteins | sample 1539691 | NCBI WGS metagenome assembly OCTX01 (sample SAMN02144231, study PRJEB22623) | gut metagenome | biome: sheep rumen | host: Ovis aries | place: New Zealand | reverse complement strand
ATCCTTTGACTTTGAGTTCGTCTCCGGACGGGAGCTTTACTGAAGCTATTGCGGCCAGGATGATTGCCGTGATGAGAAGAACGATCATCATGGAGATGACATGTGCGTGAAGGTCGCCTACGATGTAGGAATAGAAAGGGAATTCGTGGATCGTATGATCACCGCCGTTTAATTCGATCTCCGGGTTCCAGCCGATATATCTGGTACTGTCGGGATAGAAGAAACTGTCTGTTCTTCCGACTTCAATGCCCCAGGACTGGAAAGTATGAAGGAAGCTGTTGCCGAAGCTGTTCTCATCGTAGAAGAATGAGTGTGAGTTGCCCCACAAAGATACGGCGCAGGCTGTTAAAAAGCCAGAAACATATTTAATTATCTTATTGTCAATGAAGCCTCTTTCAACAGCTGCTTCGATAAGGAATTTTCCGATGGAAAAACTCATCGCAAAAGGAATTGCAGTCGCAGAGCACATTGCGAGATTGTATCCCACACCGGGGGCTACGCCCGTCGCCTTGATGACTACAGTCCAGATGAACTGGCCGAAATAATAGTAGTTGATCGAATAGCCGGAGAGCCACATGTCATGTGCAGGAAGAGTGTCATCTCTTAACATCGACATGATGAAGCCGTAATCCATATATTTTTCCTGTCCGTTGATGTCCGGCAGGAATCCCTTGAAATAGCACATCAGGAAAAAGATGATGATAAATACCGTCTCTTCGACGACTATGGCTTCTACAAAGCCCGGGCTTGTCATCTTATCGGTAAGTGATTTCCTGAAAGTCTTCGGAATATAACAGATTGCAGCTACGATGAGTGCAGATAAGAGTATGCAAAGGATATTTAATCTGAATATTTTAAGATGAGTAAGAGTCCAGAGAACAAGACTTGTAAATACAAGGCCCATTGCCTGGGACAGGAAGAATCCGCCTGAAGAGAATCTTTCCCAGATCTTTGTTGCAAGAGGAAGCGTTACAAGACCTATCAGAAGAAGACAAAAAGCCCACCAGAGGCAGCTGGCGGTATCTTTGCTCTTCATGGTGAAAACGCCGAGGATGGTTGCTATTGCAAACGGGAAAAGTAACAGGAAGTAACGTAAAGGAGACGCAGGACCAAACTTTGCTTCATCGGAAAGCTTACTCATGAAAGAACTCCTTCGATTGTTTCTTTGGAGATGGATTCCTGAGAATTCAGATCAGTTACCGGAGTGTGATCAGAAGCTCTGGTAAGTGACTCCTCATAGGACCTGATGATCTCGGAGCTGATCCTGCCGGCGAGGCTTACAACGGAATCCATGTGATTTTCCGGCGTGTCGTTTGTAGCGAACTTGGTAAGTCCCGTTGAGCATACAAAGAGATTCTCACAGGGATTTGTAAGATCGATCTCAGGATACTGCGATGTGAGCGCATATCTTGTTTTGGTCAGACGCCAGGATTTAACGTCAGACTTACGGAGCGACGGATAAAGCTTGCGCAGTCCCGCAAAATACTTGAGCATGATCTCTGCATCCGAATCGATCCAGAGCGCGTCAGTAATAGAGCACGAACCGACAAGATATACTACGGCACCGCCGTAATTGCGCTCGCCGAAAGCGCTCGTATGGTTGATTATGGCCTTAAAGGGAAGACCGTAATCTTTAGCGGGCACCTGATAGAACATCTGTGATACCTCGTGCTTCATTACCATCATGGCAGTGATCTTTGCACTGTATGTGATGTTCATAAGGATATCCCTGTCATCCATCGGAATAGGAAGGCCGTGGCTGACATTGACGAAGGTTCTGCATGAACCTGTAAATACAACATAAGTACTGTCGATAACGACTCTTGTGGAGTTGGAAAGGATGCAGCTCGTCCTGTACATGCCGCTGCCCAGGCGTGCGATCTCTGCAACCGTAGTCGAGTAACAGATCTTTCCGCCGTTATCCGTTATGGCCTGCATGAGGCTTGATATAAGGCACGAAAAACCGCCTTCGTAGTATCCGACTTTACGGTGTGAAGCTTTGCCGGACCATGCCGAATCAAACCATGAGATCTTATCATCTACACCCATCTCCTTTGAAAGTGCGAGCAGAGCTTTGTCGCTCTTTCTTAAGTGGTGGGGGAGGAGCTCCAGGTATTCCCTTCCGATTCTGGTATAGGCAAGAAGACCGCCGGGGGAAGCAAGCTCCTCAACGACAGTTACATTGAAGCCTGCCTTGGCAAGCTTCATTCCGCAGGTCAGACCCGATAAGCCGGATCCGATTATGCAGACAGTTTTCTTCTCATTCAAAAAACCGTTGTCAGAATCCATTATTCGATCTTCTTTGCCTCAAGATAGAATCTCTTTTCGAATGCTTCGCCCATTGAGAATGTCTTTCTGGGGAAGACGCCTTCCTTCTCGACTGTGCCGAAGAAGGTGTCTTTGCTTATAGCGGGAACGAGGACGCCTGTATTGCCTGCAGAAGCAAGCTTTCTTACGGAGTCTTCGCCGTGAATGTAATCGCACTCAAGACCTAAGCTGTCTATCATCATCTGTACGGAACCGACAGCCAGAGTATGGGGAGGATTTGCAAGAGAGACCTTAACGTCCTTTGCACCTTCCGTGACAACAACGAATGTCTGAGATCCGTCGTCCGGGCCGTCGGTCACGATGCCGTTGTCCTTGAAATATTCCTTGGCCTTAGCGATGAATTCCTCGCCTGAGATATTGAAGATAACTCTGTGGATAGGCTCGAAATCAAGGCCCTTATCATGAATATTAACGATCTCTGCAAGCGCATATCTTGCAGGGTGGCTGAGCTTCTCTTCTTCAGAAAGATTTCCTCTGATATTTTCCCAGTGAGCCTTAGCGGAAGCCAGTGAGTGGTTGCCGTCGCCTACGAGGAATAAAAGACCGTCAGCGTTATCTGCCTTAAGAGTCTTAAGGCCGTTAACGATAGATTCAGCAATTGGTGAACCGTCAGGGATGAATGTGCCTCTGATGTGGCCTGAACCGAGCATGAGATCTGTGTCATACAAAGGCTTCAGACCTTCAGCTTCTGCCATATCAAAAGCCTTCTCGATCGTAAGGCCTTTAGGGTCATCGATGAGGATCATTATATGAGGGAGCTCAAGAGGAGAATTAGCCCTGATCCTAACTCTGGGCGGGATCCTTGAGAGGACTGTGCCTTCTGTAGCTCTGCAGATGTTCTTATTGCCGGGTTCAAAGCTGTAGCCTTCAAGATCGATAGCAGCCATAAGGCCTTTTCTGGAAGGGTGGAGCTCTGTTGCTCTGTCTACCAGGATGAAGCCTGTTCCAAGACCTGTAAGGACGCCGTCATCAAGATATTTTCTTGCTGTCTTGGCGATCGAGCCGAGCTTTTCTGTCTCTTTGTCAGTTCCGAGATAAACTTCGGGAAGAACGAGATTTAGTGTTGAAGGCGCACCGCCCACTTCTTTCTCGCATGAAGCCCAGTATTCAGGCTCTGATGTATATTGGTCGCAGGCAATTACTGCCCATTTTCTGAAATCTGTTCCCTGCTGCGGAATAAGAATGTCCGGCACCGCAAAGCCGAGTTCGCTGATAGTTCTCACTTTATATATACCCTCTAAACAATAAAAGTGCCTTTCATTCTATCACGGACAGAAGCTGTTTTGGGGATAAAATCAGGCATTTTTTAATTTTCGGAAGTGCCCGAAAGAATGTTCTTGAAGGGATTTCCCACTTAACTTACTGTACGGTTAATGGTACTATATATCTGTTCGAAAATGGCCTGAAACAGGCTGGCATCAGACGGATACTGCGGATATACAGGCCATTATGAAAAACGGATCAAATACTGTCCCAAAACCATTTAATGAAACTGCTCTATAGAGGGAGGCACACTTATGGCTAACAGCGAATTATCCAAGCTCAAGATCCTTTTTATCTACGATTATTTCAAGAATGAAGTCAGTTCTTCGGGCGGCAAGGAATCGGTCTCTGTAAGTGAGCTGATCTCATATCTGGAGAATAAGACCGGCACCACATTTGAGCGCAAATCTATTTATGCAGATATCGATAAGATCAATGAATATGTCAGGATGTCCGGCCAGACATCCGATACCGACTGGATCTTCTCGGAAGGCAAGAGATACAAGCGTTCCGACCTAAACGGCGAGATCCTTATAGATGAAGCAAGACTTATAGTTGATGCGATAAGCACGACGACATTCGTCGATTCCGATCTTTGCGAGAAGATCATCAATATGTTCCCCTCATACTTTTCGGGCGATTATCAGAAGCGCGTGCTCTATCCGCACTATGAGAAGGTCGACAGAAAGTGCATTTCGAGGCTCAACAACATAAGAACAGCGATTAATGACAAGTCGGCGCTCAAGATCCCTTACGGCTACAAACTCGGAAGCGGACTTACTGAGCTCTCCGACAAGATCGTATCGCCCATGGCGCTTGACTGGGAGAACAACTGCTATTACCTGATCGCCATAGATAATGCAGAGGCTAAGGACCTTCCGAGAGACCAGGCCCTTTCTGCGGCATTGCGACGCTACAGGGTCGACCGTATGGCCAATATCTGCTTCTCGAACGCCAAGTATATTGATTTTAAGACAGACAGGCTCAGGGAGCAGGAGATAAAGAACTTTATCGACAATTCGCTCTCCGCTTTCTCGAGCAGTGAAAGGACCCAACTCGGCCTTACGATCAGGGGCAAGACCAGAAAGGACGCGCTCAAGGCCTATGGTGCCTTTGCTTCCAAGGCAAATGACAAGATAAGGATCGCTGACGATACCAAGCTCGAAAAGGGCATCCTCGAGATAAATGTCGTTACCGGCAGGGCGCCGACGCTTTATACCGATCTTTTCGAATTATCGACGTTTGAGAACGTGGAGATCGAGATCCACAGTGAGGAAATATGCCGTGAATACGCCGAATATATTAAGAAGGCAGCCAAGGCGGCAAAACTTGATACGCTCTGATTGCAAAGAACTATCAAACGATTTATAATTTCTAAGTTTTATTATTATTAAGGAGTAGCACCGATGAGACAATTCACTTCAAAAGAGCTCAGAAAGACCTGGAAGGAATTTTATATAGAAAGAGGTCATGTTGATGTAGGTGCCGTTTCACTGGTATCTGACGGTTCAACTGGCGTATTGTTCAATGTCGCCGGAATGCAGCCTTTGATGCCTTACCTTCTCGGCGAGAAGCACCCTTTGGGAACAAGGCTTTGCAATGTTCAGGGTTGTGTACGTACAAACGATATCGATTCAGTAGGTGACAGAAGCCACGTTACATTCTTTGAAATGATGGGCAGCTGGAGCCTTGGTGATTATTTTAAGGAAGAAAGATGCAAGTGGAGTTACGAGCTCCTTACAGACGTTTTCGGATTCGACAGGGATCATCTTGCAGCTACGGTTTTCGCAGGCGATGAGAACGCTCCCAGAGATGAGGAAGGCGCACAGTTCAGAATCGCTTCCGGATTCAAGCCTGAGAATATCTACTATCTCGGTGCAGACGATAACTGGTGGGGACTGGAATATGGTCCCTGCGGTCCTGACAGCGAGATGTTCTATATTGCTGACGTTCCTGACTGCGGCCCTGACTGCGGCCCGGGATGCTCCTGCGGCAAGTATACAGAGATCGGCAACGACGTTTTCATGCAGTATGAGAAGCATCAGGACGGCCATCTCACACCTCTCAAGCAGAAGAATGTTGATACAGGCTGGGGCCTTGAGAGAATCCTTGCTTTCCTTAACGGAACAAAGGACGTTTATAAGACAGACCTTTTCACAGATGCTATAGCTTTCATTGAGAACGCATCCGGTGTTAAGTACGATTCAGATGAGAAGCTCACAAAGTCAATGAGAGTATTGGCTGACCATATCCGTACAAGCGTAATGCTCATCGGTGACGCTGCAAAGCTCGTTCCTTCAAATGCAGGTGCAGGCTACGTATTAAGACGTCTCATCAGACGTGCCGTAAGACACGCAAGAACACTCGGCCTTTCCACAGAGCAGATCTTAGGTCTTGCAAAGATCTATATCGACAGCGTTTACGATGACAGCTATCCGCTCCTTGCAAAGAACCGTGAGTTCATCTTGAACGAGCTCGACAAGGAGATCGCAAGATTCGAGAGCACTCTTGAGAACGGCATCAAGGAATTCAAGAAGATACTTGATGATAAGAAGGCAGCAGGTTCTTCTGCTATCGACGGTGATTCCGCATTCTATCTTTACGATACATTCGGATTCCCTATAGAGCTCACAGTCGAGATGGCTTCCGAAGAAGGCCTTACGGTCGATGAGGAAGGCTTTAAGGCTGCTATGGAAAAGCAGAAGGAGACAGCAAGAGCCGCTACAAAGGCTAAGGGTGATCTCACACTTTCCGTAAATGAGATCCCTGAAGAAGTTGCCAAGGATTCCAATGCTACAGAATACGACGGTTACGATGACCTTAAGTGTGATGCCAAGGTTATCTATATCCTTAGATCTGACGATGAAGGCATCAAGTCAGTTGACAGTGCAGCAGAAGGCGACGACATCATCGTAGTTACTGACAAGACAGTCCTTTATGCTACGATGGGCGGCCAGATCCACGATGAAGGCAAGATCTTCACAGACAGCTTTGAAGCAGAGGTCATCTCAGTAGATAAGGATGCCCAGGGCAAATATCTCCATACTCTTAAGGTAGTTAAGGGTACTGTATCCACAGGTGAGACTGTCAGCATTGAAGTTGATAAGAAGAACAGACTTGCGATCGCAAGGAACCATACAGCTACACATATTTTGCTCTCAGCTCTCCAGAAGGTATTAGGAGATCATGTTGAGCAGGCAGGTTCTTATGTAGGCAATGACCGTTTAAGATTCGACTTCAATAACTCCCAGGCAATGACAGCCGAGGAAATCTGTAAGGTCGAAGAGATGGTAAACGATGTTGTCCTTCAGGCTCTTCCTGTTGAGACAAAAGTCCTTGCTATTGAGGACGCTAAGAAGCTCGGCGCTACGGCAATCTTCGGCGAGAAGTACGGAGAGGTCGTAAGAGTCGTTGCAGTAGGCGGCTTTGAAGCTCCTTTCGATCTCGAGTTCTGCGGTGGTACACACCTCAAGAACAGCGCACAGATCGGCCAGTTCAGGATCGTTTCCGAGTCTGGCATCGCAGCAGGCATCAGAAGAATCGAAGCTGTAACAGGCGAGAGATGCTATGAGATGAACAAGGCTGACAGGAACCTCATCGATGAGGCAGCAGCTGCTCTTAAGACTCCCAAGGATAAGATCGTTGAGAGGATCGATGCTCTTCACGCAGAAGTTAAATCTCTCGAAAAGGAACTTGCCGAGATCGAGAAGGCAAAGGCAGGTTCATTTGCTGACAGCGCAGTATCCGGTGCAAAGGATATCGGCGGCGTAAAGGCAGTCATTGCAGCTTGTGATGCAGCTGATGCGGCAGCTTTGAGAGATACAGCAGACAAGATCCGTGACAAGCTCGACTGCGGCGTTGTATTCCTTGCTGCAAACGGCGGTGACAAGCTCCTTTTCACAGCTATGGCTACAAAGTCTGCTAACGAGAAGGGCGCTCACTGCGGAAACATCATCAAGGAAGCTGCAAAGGTCGCAGGCGGTGGCGGCGGCGGACGTCCCGACATGGCTCAGGCCGGCGGCAAGGATGTCTCAAAGCTTAACGACGCTCTTGCAAAGGCTGAGGAAGTATTGGCTTCACAGGTTAACGGTTAAAGGAGAAAAGCTATGTGCTTATTTTGTGATATCGTTGCGGGCAAGATCCCGTCAGCAAAAGTATATGAGAACGATTATGTATACTGCTTCAAGGATATTAATCCCGTAGCACCCGTGCACGTTCTTGTTGTTCCCAAGAAGCATTTCGGCAACATGAACGAACTGGCTGCAGATCCTGAGGGAGCTCTTTATTCCGCAGAGATCACCAAGGCCGTCGCTGAAGTAGCTAAGATCACAGGCGTAAGCGATGCTTACAGAACGATCAACAACTGCGGCGAAGGCGCTGGCCAGACCGTTATGCATGTTCACTTCCACGTGATCGGCGGAACAACTCTTACGGAGAAGCTTATCTGATCCTATGGCTAGAATGAGAACCAAGCGCAATATACCTGCGCGCATGGAAAAATGTCATGAGCGCTGGTTTGACGCGCCTATGTTAAACCGCGGAAAGTGGAGAGAAGCATGCGGCTTTTCTGAAGACGTTCCTGTCTGGCTCGAGATCGGCTGCGGCAAGGGAAAGTTCTGCACCGAGATGGCATTAAGGCATCCGGAAGTCCTTTATATCGCTATGGAAAGGGACGCTTCAGTTACTTTGGCTGCTATCGAGAAGGCTCATGAACTTGAGATCCCCAATCTCTTCTTTATCAGAGGCGATGCAGGCATTATCGAGAACTACTTTGCCGAGAATGAGGTAAACAGGATATTCCTTAATTTCTCTGACCCCTGGACAAGGCAGAACAAGCCCAAGAGACGTCTTACTTACAGGGATTTCCTTGCCAAGTACAAGGTCATGATGAAAGATGGCGGAGCCATCGAATTCAAGACTGACAATGACGATCTTTTCGACTTTTCGCTGGGCGAATTCGAAGCAATGGGATTCACATTGTCTGATGTCACAAGAGACCTTCATAACAGCGAATGGAACGAAGAGAACATCCGCACGGAGTTCGAGCAGAAGTTCGCTGACCAGGGCATCACGATCAAGAGAGTCGTAGCAAATCTGTAATTTTTGGAACGGAAAATATGGAACTTAACAAATGTCCCAACTGCTCAGGAAAGCTTGTGCTTGCAAATAACAGAAAAAGGCTTGTCTGTTCATACTGCGGAAGTGAATTCCCTTTGGATGAAGCCACCAGAAACGAGATAGGTGACCAGCCCGTAAACATGGACTGGTTCATTTACGACTGGGATCTGAAAAGCCTTCAGGAGAACGATTCCTGCAAGACAATGATCCAGGCTTTCATCAGGACATTGAACGATTACGAGACATCTTCCGCAATCGAATCCTACATGCGCGAATACCTCATGGGCTTTGACGATGTCTCCGCAAACGGCATCCGTGAGGAGAAGATGAAGGATATTGCTAGAAGGCTCACTCCGGATCTTCTCCCTGGTGAGCGTATCGTCCTCTATTACGATGACGGAATTCTGATCCATGGCAAAACGGGAGTCGTGATCACCGATAAGCGTACGCTCTTCGTTGACAGAAAGAACTTTAAATCCGTTATGCATGTGTCGGTACCGTTTATCGATGTTTCTTTTTCATCGGGATATCCGAAGGTGCGCCTTGGAGATAAGTATGGAAATGACCTCGGAGGCGGCTGCGGATTTGTATCCCACTTTGATCTTGAAGGCACGGTAATGGCTCTGATATGTGCTTTCGCATTCGAACAGAGACCTGACAGGCCTAAGATAAGGCTGGTCGGCGGCAATAAGTAAATCCGGATTATTTTCTTGCGAAAAGATATACTTCTGAATTCTCGTATTTAAGCTCAAAATCGTCATCGTAGAGAAGTGACATCAGAAGATACCTGTCACTTGTTCCGTTGAGAAGAAGATAGTTGAACTGGTATTTGTCTGTAAAATCCCTGTAGTACATATTTGCCGAACGGAGTTCATAGTATTCGCTGTAATAATCGAATTCACCGTTGTTCTGTATCAGGAACAGTTCCGCTCTTCCGTCGATATAAGGATGGAAGTCCTTGTATTCCATATACTGGCCGTCGCTGAAATTTGCATAGAGAACTACAGGATCTTCGCTTTTACCGAGGATCTTTGCGACTTCGTCCAGACGGTCGTAATGAGCTGTCCTTCCGGGTTCTGCCACGAGTGACTTGACCAGATATTCCGTGCAAAGACAAACGGTAAACATTATCAGCAGTGCCGCGAGCATTATCCTGACACGGCGCGTGAGCTTGGATGTGATGCTCGAAGGAAGCCTGATCTCGACGTCCTTGATCATATATGAGAATGAGGATACGCCGAAAATAAAGAAATAAGGCGTTCCCTTCCTGTGCATCAGTGCAAGGAGCAGGGTGCCGAAGAACAGGCAGAAGAATCTTACGGAAAAACGCTTTTTGTTATAGAAGAATCCCGCAATGACCATGATGATGATAAGTCCGAAGAGCATCTTGCCAATGTGTGTTCCGATGTCTGTAGGAAGCATCTCATAGATCGTGGTGCCCAGCTGGTTATCGCCGTAGGATGCGAACAGATAGAACATGTTGTCGGTCCCGTAAGGGTTCGCAAGTCCCACGATGGCGCCTGCGGCAAATGCTGCAATAAGTGCGAGCAGACTGCCCTCAGCTTCCAACTTAAAGGCTTTGATCTTTACGGGCACTGCGCCTGCTATATAGGGCAGCATAAATACAAAGATCATCGGCCACATGGAAGCATGGAAATTGATCAGTGCAAGGGAGATCAATGGGATCCCGGCAAGGTAAATGTTCTTCCTGGTACTGACATGCTTTTCGAGTATTAAGATCTCCAAAAGGAGCAGGATATAAGTAAAAATCTGGGGCCTTGTGACTATGAGCTGGTTAAATATCAGGAGGTCAGTTAAGCCTGCAAGCACAACGGATACCAGCTCATTCTTTGTTATAAGAAGATTAAGACGGTATGTGAGAGCGCAGATGCACGCATAACAGCCGTAAAGAAGACAGAAAAGACCGATCCTGCCCAGGCGTGAATATACAAAATAGAAGATCACCGTACTGAGCCACTGCTGTACGACGAGCTTCATGTTTGAGTGCATTGAAAGGAAATCAGTGTGCGGGAAGCCGTTATTTACGATGTGTTCACCGGTCTTGTAAAGGAACCAGAAGTCGTTATCGATAGTTCTGAACCTGCAGCAGGCGATCACAAAAGGGAAAAGCAGAAGAATGACCTTGAGCCAGACCGGAAGCTTGTTTTTTACTATTTGAGGTTCTTTCATTATCTCTTCTCCGCGGGGGTGATAGTGAAATTATATCACGCGAACAGTGAAGCAAAAATCGTTTGAGGTAAAAAGTGGGCAATAAGCCTCTTTTTTATTAAAATTTACATTCTGATGACGAAAATTCTGTGGAAAACCCTTTTTCAGTGGAGTAGAATTCTTAAGGTGCAGACCATAGAGCACTATAAAAGTTTAATAATCCCGGTTAAGGGAATTTAGGAGGAATTCAATATGGCAGTAAAAGTTGCGATTAACGGTTTCGGTCGTATCGGTCGTCTTGCTTTCAGACAGATGTTCGGTGCAGAGGGTTATGAGATTGTAGCTATCAACGATCTTACAAAGCCTTCCATGCTCGCTCACCTTCTCAAGTATGACACAGCTCAGGGCGGATATGCTGGTGTATTCGGCGAGAATAAGCACACAGTTACATCTGATGACGAAGCTAACACAATCACAGTTGACGGCAAGTTACTTAAGATCTACAAGGAACCCGATGCAAACAATTGTCCTTGGGGCGAGCTCGGTGTTGATGTAGTTCTCGAGTGCTCCGGTTTCTACACATCTAAGGAAAAGGCACAGGCTCACATCAATGCTGGTGCTAAGAAGGTTGTTATCTCTGCTCCTGCAGGAAACGATCTCCCTACAATCGTTTACAACGTTAACCACACAACACTCAAAGCTGATGACAAGATCATCTCTGCTGCTTCCTGCACAACAAACTGCCTTGCTCCTATGACAAAGGCTCTCAATGACTATGCAGCTATCCAGAGCGGTATCATGACAACAGTTCACGCTTACACAGGCGACCAGATGATCCTTGACGGTCCTCAGAGAAAGGGTGACCTCCAGAGAGCAAGAGCTGGTGCTGCTAACATCGTACCTAACTCCACAGGCGCTGCTAAGGCTATCGGCCTTGTTATCCCTGAGCTCAACGGCAAGCTCATCGGTGCTGCTCAGAGAGTTCCTACATTCACAGGTTCTACAACAATCCTTCACGCTGTTGTTAAGGGTGAAGTTACAGTTGACGGCATCAACGCTGCTATGAAGGCTGCTACAAACGAGTCTTTCGGCTACACAGAAGAGAAGCTCGTTTCTTCTGATATCGTAGGCATGAAGTTCGGTTCACTCTTCGATGCTAACCAGACAATGGTTTCCAAGATGGATGACGGCAACTCACTCGTTCAGGTTGTTGCTTGGTACGACAACGAGAATTCTTACACATCTCAGATGGTAAGAACAATCAAGTACTTCGCAGAGCTCGGCTAATAACTGGCTTTAAGAAACTGATTACCGGAGGCGTCTCTTATGAGGCGCCTCTTTTTTATTCTTTGTTGAGACAGATCTCTACTACAGTTGCTTCGGGAGCGGAGAAGATCCTGAACGGAAGGATGCCGCAGCCGACGCCTCTTGATATGAAAACTTCAGTTCCGTTTATGTTAAAGTGACCCTGGATCACTCCCAGCTTGGGGAACTTATCCGTTGTTCTCAATACGTTGAATTCAAATCTGAAGGGAAGCTTCATCTGTCCGCCGTGGAAATGGCCTGAGAGCATGTACTGCGGCCTGGCAGAGGTATTGAGGTGAAGCAATGCATCGGGGTCATGTGCAAGAAGAATGACGGGTTTATCCGCGCCGCAGACAAGCTTTTCCTGCCATACACGGTTTAACTTGCCGGAATCAGGTACGCCCGTAAGATAAGCCTTAGCGTCACTTTTACGTGAGGCAAGTGTAACTGATTCTGAATCCAGACTAACAAAGCCTGAGTTCTCAGGTGCGTTCTCAAGATTGTAATCGTGGTTGCCGGAGATGCCGTAGAAAGGGATGCCGAAGGAGCTGCAGAATGCTGATACTTCTTTAAGGTATTTATAGCCTTTGGCTGCGTTCTCCGGATATGTGATTATGTCGCCGCCGAAAATTACCGCATCAAGCCCGCCGTTCTCATGGGCCTTCCTGATCGAGTTGTTGATGCGCTTTGCAGTGACGGGACACCATTCTGAATGGATATCTGAGAAAAAGAAAAGCCGAAGATCCGAAGCGCCTTCAGACCCCTGTGGAATGAACGGGAGCTTTTTTACGGTCTCTTTGCTGATGTCTCCGCCTTTAAGTTCTGACCTTTTAAGGATGACCCTGTCATTAACGAGGAAGAACGGTTCTGCAAGACACCATAGGATATAGAGCAGAATTAATGCTGCAAAAATCATTAAAACTACTAAAAAGGTATCCATTATTCGGTCAGTTCTCCTTTTTTCTTAATTATATAATATGCAGGCGCCAAACGTGTGTTATAATTCATACAATTGAAAATGTATTTCATAGGAGGAATTTAGGATGCCTAAGACAGAAATCACATACGAGATCGTTCAGCAGATCGGTATTCTCAAGGAGAATAAGTCCGGTTGGCAGCGTGAGCTTAATATCGTTAAGTGGAATAACGGTAAGCCGAAGCTTGACATCCGTGACTGGGGCCCGAACCATGAGAAGGTTGGCAAGGGAATTTCTCTTGATTTCGAAGAATATAATACTCTCAAGGCTTATCTTGAGGACGGCGACTTCACTTCTCTCGACGAGTAATTAACCGTTAAGAGCAGTTTATTTATTGGATTTGATTAAGGCGCGTATATATGCGTCATGATTCGGTATGAGAAGCGAAGAACGTGCGGGTATTATCTCAATATTAATGCTGTTTTTGTGGGGGACTCTGATTACAGAGCCCTTCCATATTTTTGCGCGCTTTATTGCAAAGGCAGTTCAATACGCATCTAAAGGAGCGGGGATCAGCGGAATCGTTTTTTCGCTCGCTTTATACGTGGTAGTCGTATCAGTGATAATACTGCTGCAGAAGTTCGAACCGACCAAGCTAGGCGTCTTCATACCGTGCGCTATATCAAGCGCTTTTATCCTGATGGTCGTGATCAGAAGCATTCACAACCGTTCAGTAGTTATAGGTGATGTAATAGCAATTGCCATTCCTGCTGTTGTTGCCCTTATCTTCTATATCCTTAAATTCGAGACGGGCCTTAAGTGGTTTACTGATATCTACACTTACTCTCTGGCAATAGCTCTTATTAATTCGCTTATTTTCGTTCCCATTGCAAAGCTTAACGGCGGAGTTGCAAAGGTCCTTTACATAACCAGATATAACGACCTTGACATCACAGGCAGCTTTGCGGGACTTGCAGGAATTCCGGAACTTGTATGGGGATTATTCTTAGCTGCATTTGCAGTGCTTCCGATAATCTATCTTGTTACTATCGGCAGGAGGAAATGATATGGAACAGTTAGATCTCTTCGCAGCCATGGCAAATGAAGACAAGGAGCGCAATGAGTATCTTGAACTTGTAAAAAAGCTCAATCACTTTGCCGAACTCTACTATGCGAAGGACGAGCCTGAGATATCGGACTACGAATACGATACCATGAACAACAGGCTCAAGGAGATCGAGAAGGCCCATCCCGACTGGATCGTTCCCGAATCCCCTTCCAAAAGAGTCGGCTGGAAGGCTGAGAAGGGCATTCTTGTTAAGCATAATGTTCCAATGTTAAGTCTCCAGGATGTTTTCGAAAAAGAGGACGTCTATGAATTTGTAAACTCCATGAAGGCCGAATTCGGAGATGAAGCAGAGTTTCTGGTCGAGACGAAGATCGACGGCCTTTCTATGGCTCTGCGTTATGAAGAAGGAGAATTAAAGCTCGCTGTCACAAGAGGCGACGGTATTACTGAAGGCGAAGATGTTACCATGAACGCCAGGATGATCCCTGACGTCGTAAGACAGCTTAAAGAACCTGTTCCTTATATCGAGATCAGAGGCGAAGTCTACATGACCAGAAAGGCCTTTGAAGCTGTTAATGCTAAGGCTGAGGAAGAGGGAAAGAAGACCTTTGCCAATCCCAGAAACTGCGCTGCAGGAACACTAAGACAGATCGATACGAGAATAACTAAAGAGAGAGGTCTGTCTCTTTTTATTTTCAATGTCCAGGAGACAAGAGGCGTTACATTCAAAACGCACCTTGAAGGCTATGAATACTTAAGGCGCAACGGCGTCAAGGTAATCGAGCAATGCTTTAAGTGCAGGACTGCCGATGAGGTATGGGAAGCTATACAGAAGATCGGTGAGATGAGAGGCGACCTCGAATACGATATCGACGGCGCGGTTGTAAAGCTCAATAATCTTTCGGAAAGAACCAAGCTCGGAAATACAATCAAGTTCCCGAGATGGGCAATTGCCTACAAGTATCCTCCGGAAGTAAAGGAGACACGTCTTCTTGATATCGAAGTCAATACGGGAAGGACAGGAAGGGTAACTCCCGTAGCTGTTTTCGAACCCATAAGCCTTTGCGGCACGATGGTATCGCGCGCAACTTTGCACAACCAGGATTTTATCGACCAGCTGGGTCTTGGCATAGGTGATACGATCCTTGTCTATAAATCCGGTGAGATCATTCCGAAGGTTAAGGATGTAAATAAAGATAAGAGACCATCTGACTGGCAGCCCTACAGGATGCCGGAGAACTGCCCTGTATGCGGACATAAGCTCGTAAGGGATGAGGGTGGCGTTGATCTTAAGTGCGTCAACATGCTCTGCCCCGGAACACTTGTTAACCGCATCGTTAACTTTGTCTCCCGCGACTGCATGGATATCAAGGGCTTCGGCACCGAGTACATAAGGAAACTCACTGAAGAAAAATACATTAAAGATATCGCCGATGTTTTCGAGCTTAAGAACAAGCGTGATGAACTGATCGGCAATAAGCTTCTGGGACTTGAGAAGAATACTGATAAGCTCTTAAGTGCTATCGAAGACGCCAGGAAAGAGACTCCGGCAGATAAGGTGCTGGCAGGTCTTGGAATCCCCGGTGTAGGCAAAGCAACAGCCAAAGAACTGATAAGGACGTTCGGTTCTATCGATGCGATCGCCGGAGCAGACAGGGAATCACTCGTAGCCGTTCAGGATATCGGTGAGATATCTGCCGAAGGAATCTATAACTTCTTCCATGACGAAGGCAACAAGGAACTCATGGAGAGACTTAAAGCTCTCGGATTGAACTTTGCAAGAGAAGAGAGTGAAGTACAGGGAACCACTTTGGCAGGTCTTACGTTCTGTATCACCGGCACGCTTGAAGGAATGAGCAGGAGTGAAGCAGAGAGCCTTATCGAGAGCAATGGCGGAAAACCTGTGTCTTCCGTATCCAAAAAGACATCCTATCTTCTTATGGGAGCTGATGCCGGTTCCAAGGAAAGAAAAGCAAGGGAATTAGGTGTTCCGATCATTGGACTGGAAGAGCTTAAGGACATGATCGCCAAAGGTTGAAGTCTATGAATATTCAAGAGGAAAAAACAAGGATCAGAAAAGAGATAAGACGCAGAAGAAAGCTCCTGTCGTCAAAGGTCCTGTCTGAGATAGACAGATCTCTTCCTGAGTTTATTGCTGCGATAGATGATCCTGAGCTTAAGTCCAGACTTAAGAAAGCAAAAAGGATCGCTCTATACAGAGCTTATAACGGTGAGGTGCCGGTCGACGGTCTCGCAAGATCTTTTATGGAAAAGGGCATCACATGCTGCTTCCCGAAGATCACAGATGACAAGATGATATTTGTTGACTGCAAGAGCCTTTCTGATGACAGTTTTTCCGT
>OCTX012284145.1_pt1 | contig 16539 bp, 11 predicted proteins | sample 1539691 | NCBI WGS metagenome assembly OCTX01 (sample SAMN02144231, study PRJEB22623) | gut metagenome | biome: sheep rumen | host: Ovis aries | place: New Zealand | reverse complement strand
ATGGAAGGAAAGCCGGTGACGGTCGTGACGACCTTTTCGGCTCTTCTGACACCGCAGATTCCGGCCAGAGTCCTCAAGGGAAGTATTCTGGGAATCGGAAAACGGGATAATGTGGACTTATCCGGGACGGCGGACAGGCTGGTCTCGATGGGCTATGAAAAAAACTATCAGGTCGAGAGGCCGGGACAGTTCGCTGTCCGCGGCGATATTCTGGATATCTTTGATCTCACGCAGGAAAACCCGATCCGTATCGAATTGTGGGACAATGAGGTGGAGACTATCCGCAGTTTTGATGTCCTGAGCCAGCGCTCCATAGAGTATCTGGAGTATGTGCGGATTTTTCCCGCATCGGAGATGATTCTGGACGATCTGAGGCTGCACGACGGTCTCAAAAGGATGAGATCGGAGGCGGACCGGGTCAGCGGTCAGTTCAGGGAAAGGGGGAATCCGGAGGCGGCAAACAGGATCGGGACAGAAATCGGGCGCATCACAGAGGAGGTGCGCGAACTTCATGTATACACCGGACTTGAGAGTTTTATCCACTATTTTTATCCAATGACAGAAGGTCTGTTGGACTTGTTCACACCTGAGAAATCCCTTGTTTTTCTGGATGAACCACTCCGGATCCTGCAGCATGCGCGGACTGTCGAGACAGAATTCCGTGAGAGTATGATCAGCCGTTCGGAGAAGGGATATGTCCTTCCGGGTCAGATGGAACTGATCCGCCGGTCAGCCGAGGTGCTGGGGGCACTTGAACAGTATCGGCGTGTGGGCTTTTCCGTGCTCGCGGGTGTGCCCCTGGGCGGCGGGGCCTCTGTTTCTCTCCCGGATGATCCGGAGACATGGACCCTGTCTTTTGACAAGACTGTGCAGATGCATGCCAGGGACGCGTCCCTGTCCGGGATGAGTTACGAGGTGCTGCGTGAGAAACTGGCGCAGATGCGCAAAAAGAGAGAGCGGGTCATCATTGTATCCCCTTCCAGGACCCGGGCAAAGCGCCTGGCGGAGGACCTGACAGCGGACGATGTCACTTCCTATTACCGGGAGAATCCCGCCAGGGCCATGAAGCCGGGAGATATCATGACCTATGCCGGGAGGATGCGCAAGGGTTTTGCCTATCCGGACCTTGGATTTACGATCTTTACGGAAGCGGATATTTTCGGAGAGGAAAAAAAGAAAAAGAAGAAGATCCGCCGCTATGAAGGCGGTGAGAAGATCCGGAACTTCGCGGACCTGCGGATCGGCGACTACGTGGTCCACGAGCATTACGGGATCGGAGTCTACCGGGGTGTCGAGAAGATCGAGGTAGACCATGTCGCGAGGGACTATCTGAAGATTGAGTACGGCGGAGGCGGCGTTCTTTTTGTGATGCCGACAGACCTGACTGTCCTGCAGAAATATGCGGCCGCTGAGGGCGCGCGCAAGCCCAAACTCAACAAGCTGGGCACGCAGGAGTGGAACAATACCCGCGGCAGGGTGAAGAAGGCTGTGGAACTGGTCGCGGACGACCTGGTCGAGCTCTATGCAAAGCGCCAGTCCAGGAAGGGCCATGTATATGGCAAAGACACAGTCTGGCAGAGGGAACTGGAGGAGATGTTCCCCTATCAGGAGACAGATGATCAGCTGGCTGCTATTGAAGACACCAAACGGGACATGGAGAGCGGCAAGATCATGGACCGGCTGATCTGCGGTGACGTCGGATACGGAAAGACGGAGATTGCTGTCCGGGCGGCCTTCAAGGCCGTGCAGGAGGGAATGCAGGTGGCAGTCCTGGTCCCCACCACGATCCTTGCCCAGCAGCACTACAATACTTTTTCGGAGAGAATGCACAGTTTTCCGGTCAACATCGAAGTGCTTTCCCGTTTCCGGACTTCAAAAGAACAGAAAAAGACGATCCATGACCTGGAAAGAGGCATCGTGGATATTGTCGTCGGCACCCACCGGCTTTTGTCCAAGGATGTGAAATTCAAAAATCTCGGTCTTCTGATCGTGGATGAGGAGCAGCGTTTCGGCGTCACCCACAAGGAAAAGATCAAACAGATGAAGGAGGATGTCGACGTCCTGACACTCTCCGCGACCCCTATCCCCCGCACGCTTCATATGAGTATGGTGGGCATCCGTGATATGAGTGTCCTGGAGGAGGCGCCGGGTGACCGCGTGCCCATCCAGACCTATGTCATGGAATACAACGAGGAAATGGTCCGTGAAGCCATCGTCCGCGAGCTCTCCCGCAAGGGGCAGGTCTATTACGTGCATAATCGTGTAAACGATATTGACCGGGCTGCCATCGAGGTCCAGGAGATGGTGCCCGAAGCCAGAGTGTCCTTTGCCCACGGCAAGATGAAGGAATCCGAGCTGGAACAGATCATGTACGATTTCATCAGCGGAGATATCGATATTCTGGTCTCCACGACGATCATCGAGACAGGTCTTGATATTTCCAATGTCAACACGATCATCATCAGCGACGCGGACAAGATGGGCCTCTCCCAGCTCTATCAGCTGCGCGGACGTGTGGGCAGGACGGGCAGGACTGCCTATGCTTTTCTGATGTACAAGCGCGGGCAGATCCTGAGGGAGATCGCGGAGAAACGTCTCGCCGCCATCCGGGAATTCACGGAGCTGGGGAGCGGCTTCCGCATCGCCATGCGCGATCTGGAGATCCGCGGCGCAGGCAGCATTCTGGGCCGTGCCCAGCACGGAAACATGGAGGCGGTCGGATATGACCTTTATTGCAAACTCCTTGAGGGAGCCATCAGGAAGGCAAAGGGCGAGGAGATTGAAGAGGAAAAAAATGTCACGGTAAATCTTCTCGTGGATGCTTTTCTGCCGGAAAACTATATCATGAACGAGGAACAGAAGCTGGAGATCTACAAGAGGATCGCAGGAATCGACAGCGCGGCCGACGCAGAGGAGGTCCGGGGAGAGCTGGATGACCGGTTCGGCGATCTGCCGCTCCCGGCGAAGAATCTCCTGCGCGTCGCCCTGATCCGGTCAGTCGCCTCGCGTCTGGACATTGCTGAGATCACCGGCAGCAGCGGTTCTCTGCGCATTATACCGGATGCAGACGCGAAGGGACTGAAGGTGGAAAATATTCCCCGTCTGCTGCAGATCTACCGCGGGCATCTCTCTTTTACGGCCAAGGGAACGCCTCGGTTTCAGCTGGTCTATCCCGTGTCGGGAAGCATCATCAAGGACGAAGAAAAGCTCCTGCAGGTGACAGAGGATCTTCTTGTAAATATGTCGAAGCTGCTGCGCTGAGAAGAGGGCCTTCCCCATGCCGGGACGCCTGCAGGGTGTCCGCAAATGCCCAGGCACACCCGGCATTTGCGGCTGCCGGACTTACTGTTTATTCTTCATCTCGCAATATCCGTGACTTCATAACAGTCGCGGGATACGCGGGCAGGACTTCTCAAGCGAGTCCTGAATCATTCCCGAAAGATTTTTGGTAGACCACTTCTCCGCCGCAGATCGTATAGCGGATCAGGCCGGGAAGTTCCATTCCCAGGAAGGGGGAGTTGGAGGAGCGGGAAGCGAAGGGCTTCTCCACGGTCCAGACAGCCCCGGGATCAAACAGGACCAGATCAGCGGGCGCTCCCTCGCGGACGCGGCCGGCATTCAGGCCATAGAAATCTGCGGGATTGCAGGTGAGGCAGGCCAGGAACTGCAGCATGGACAGATATCCCGGCTGTACGAGGTTTTTCAGTCCCAGAGAGAAAGCGGTCTCGAGACCGATCATTCCGCTGGGGGCTTTTGTGAAGTCCTCCTGTGCCTTCTCATGGTCTGCGTGGGGGGCGTGATCGGTGGCGATCAGATCGATCGTACCGTCCGCGAGGCCGGCAATGATTGCCCGGCGGTCTGCCTCTGTGCGCAGGGGAGGATTGACCTTGGCCAGAGTGCCGCAGCGGAGGACAGCTTCCTCTGTCAGAGAGAAGTGATGCGGTGTCGCTTCCGCGTGAATGCGGGGGTTCAGCTTTCTGGCATTGCGGACGAGTTCCACGCCTTCTGCTGTGGAGATGTGCTGGATACAGAGCGGGGCACCGGTCTTTACAGCAAGATCCACGTCTCTGCGGATCAGGGTGATCTCCGCTTCGCGGGGAGAACCGGCAAGAGCCAGGGCCTGAGCTGCAGTTCCTCCTCCGTTGATCCCGTTCTGGAAGATGAGGTTTTTGTCCTCTTCATGAAGGCTGACAGGTAGGTTGAGACGTTTTGCCGCTTCGAGGGCTTCCTCAAGGACAGAGGCATCCATGATCGGGACTCCGTCGTCGGTAAAACCGGCAGCGCCGGCTGCTGCCAGCGCGTCGAAATCGACGGTTTTTTGACCCTTCATGCCCTGTGTGACATTTGCGCAGCTGTAGAGGCGGATCTTTTCGTTTTCCGCGCGTTTCAGAATGTCCGAGAGGACCGGCACGCTGTCTACGACAGGATTGGTGTTGGCCATCAGAATAATACTGGTGTAACCGCCCTTTGCCGCGGCCAGGGATCCTGTGTGCAGATTCTCTTTGTGAGTGTATCCGGGATCGCGGAAATGGGCGTGGGTATCGATGAGTCCGGGGGAGGCGCAGAGCCCTTCCGCGTCGAGAACACGAAGGGGGGAGCCGGCATTGTCAGGACCCGCGGCTGTTTTTTCAGACAGATTCTGTCCGATTTTCAGAAATTTACCGTTTTCAATAAGAAGATCCGTTTTTTCCTCTCTGCCGGAGGCGGGATCATACAGAAATACATTTTTTATCAGAAACATGTGTCTGCTCCTCGATCTTTATGGAAATACTGTGCTGCAGAAGGATGCCGGATTTGTTCCGGTGTTCCATATTCAGTATAGCATAAACCGGAAGTATTTCGGCAGACAGAAGTGTCTTTCAGTGATCTGTATGACTTGGGGGTGACTAGTGTTTCTTTTAATCATTAGGAGTATTTGTTTTAAAAACCTGTCTCCATGTGGTATACTATTCTGACAAGTGTACAACAACCCGGTGTGGGTGTGAGCGGTATACGTACGAACTGTGTAAACTTACAAACTGCAGTGTGCGCCCTTTCGGGGCAGGCACTGCCGGAAAGGTTGTTTTATGTGGATATTTCGTCTGGCACTGACAGCCATTGTCCTTGTGCTGGTACTGTTGATTGGTGTTATTGAGCATGTGATCACCCTGGTGGTCGGAAAATTCAGTCCGCAGAAAGCCCTGCAGATGAGAAGCGGATATATCAGGTTTGGATTTAAACTGGTCTGGCTGGTCGCGGCTGGCAAAACCCGGGTGATCGGACTGGAGAAGATCCCGACGGACAGAGCAGTCCTTTTTGTCGGCAATCACCGGAGTATGCTGGATGTCGTGATCTGCGGGTCCCTGATCCCCTTCCCGGTCGGATTTATCTCAAAAATCGAACTGGAGAAAATTCCCCTCCTGCGGATGCAGATGAGGGACATCAATTGCCTTTTCCTCGACAGAAAAGATGACAGGAAAGCGCTGAAAGTGATCCTGAAGGCCATCGAACTGGTCAAGGGAGGGCAGTCCATGTTTATTTTCCCGGAGGGAACGCGTTCCAAAGAGGAAGGAAAATTCCTTCCCTTTCATGCGGGAAGTTTCAAGATCGCGACCAAGGCCAAGGCACCGATCGTGCCTGTCACGATCGTGGGAACAGGGGATATCCTGGAAGATCATTTCCCTAAAATAAAGGCTGCGCCGGTAGTTGTCGAGTTCGGCGATTCCATCGAGACTGCTTCGTTGAGCCGCGATGAGCAGAAAGAACTTCCGGACCGTGTCCGCAATCTGATCATGGAGACCTACGAGCGCAATAAAAAGCTGTTGTGAAGAATTGTCCCGGAAACAGCTGCAGGCGGCATCGGAGCAGCATCACTGTAAAAGCCGGACAGCTGTATCCGAAAAACAGCATTTGAACAGGAGACATTCAGACTGATGAAAAAAAAGACAACTATGACTGTCCTTGACAGCCATATGCTGGCACAGGATATCTGGTCCCTGGAACTGGCCTATGCCCCGGAGGATATTCCGGACGAGGTCCGTCCCGGTCAGTTCGCCGGACTGTATCCCGCAGGAGGAGATATGATCCTCATGCGTCCCATCAGCATCTGCAGATGGGACGGCACAAGAGGCACACTCCGGTTTGTCTACCGTGCTGCGGGAAAGGGAACCCGCTCCTTTACTTCGCTCAGAGCAGGCGACCGGATCGATATGCTCGGCATTCTGGGCAACGGATATGATCTGGGAAAACTCCGTGGAAAACATGTCCTTCTGCTGGGCGGCGGGATCGGCGTTCCTCCCATGCTGGAACTTGCGGCGGCGCTTCAGGGGACTGCGGATTCGGGAACGAAGGTCACTGCAGTGATGGGCTACAGAAACAGCGAGCTTTTCCTAAAAGACGAGATGGAAGTCTTCGCAGATGTTTACACAGCCACAGAGGACGGAAGTGCCGGAACAAAAGGCAATGTCCTGGATGCGGTGCGGGAGAATAAGATTCAGGCAGATGTCGTCTGTGCCTGCGGCCCGCTTCCCATGCTTCGCGCCATCAAGCGTTATGCGCAGGAGAAGAGCATTCCGGCTTATATCTCTCTGGAGGAGCGGATGGCCTGCGGCGTAGGCGTATGTCTGGGCTGCGTGGCAAAGACAACAAAGGTTGACGATCATTCAAAGGTGCACAATGCGCGCGTCTGCGTGGAGGGACCTGTCTTTTCGGCGGACGATGTGGATCTGGACTGAAAAATACAATAATTCGGAGCGTGAACTGCAGCGGTTTATCCGCCTGATCTATAGAGGAATCTCCATTGAATACTTGTCGATCATCGAAAAAAATATCATTACAGAAACCGGACATGTCCGTAACTATAGCGGGCGTGACCTTAAAAAATCCAGTGCTGACGGCTTCGGGCACTTTCGGATCCGGTCTCGAGTATGCGGAATTTATAGACCTTGCCCGCCTGGGCGGTTTAGTGACCAAGGGTGTTTCCAATGTACCCTGGCCCGGTAATCCCACGCCCCGGGTGACCGAGGTCAGTGCCGGCATGCTCAATGCGATCGGCCTGCAGAATCCGGGCATGGAGGTCTTTATTGAAAGAGACCTTGCTTTTCTGAAGGATGTCGATACGAAGGTGATCGTCAATGTCTGCGGAAAGAGTGTCGAGGATTATCTCGATGTTGTCCGCCGCCTGCAGAACGAGGCTGTGGATATGCTCGAGATCAATGTGTCGTGTCCGAACGTAAAAGAAGGCGCTATTGCCTTCGGGCAGAATCCGGATGCGCTTTATGACATCACCTGCAGGATCAAAAAAGAGGCGGCACAGCCTGTGATCATGAAGCTGACGCCCAATGTGACCGACATTACGCAGATGGCACGCGCGGCGGAAGCCGGCGGCGCGGATGCGATCTCCCTGATCAATACCATCACGGGAGCCAAAATTGATATAGAAAAAAGACAGTTTGTACTTGCCAACAAGACCGGAGGCCTCTCCGGCCCCGCAATCAAACCGGTTGCGGTGCGCATGGTCTGGCAGGCAGCAAATGCGGTCTCCATTCCAGTGATCGGCATGGGAGGGATCGCCACGGCGGAGGACGCCATCGAATTCATGATGGCCGGTGCCTCTGCAGTTGCCGTAGGAGCCATGAATTTCCATGATCCTTATGCGACGGTCCGTGTGGCTGAAGGCATGGAAAAATGGTGCGAAACCCACGGTGTGGACAGAGTATCTTCTCTGACCGGGATTGTCTGATCCCGCCATGTAAATAAAAATGTATGCAGCTGAGTCTTTAACAACCCGGCAGCTGATTCGTAAGGAAGCCGTCATCGCAAAGGGCAGAATTGTTATAGAGGGGGATGGTTCTGCTGCTGTGCGGATGACTGCAGATGATGAATAGATATGAAAAAAACACTTACCAGAAACGCCTGTGCGAAAATCAATCTGGGTCTTGATGTCGTGGGCGTCCGCGAGGACGGCTACCATCTTCTGCGCATGGTCATGCAGCAGATTGACCTTTTTGACACGCTGACATTTACTGTTACGGACGCACAGGGAGCAGGAAAAATCCGCCTTATTGACGAGAGCGGCCTCTCTCCGGCAGGTGAAGACAATCTGATCTGCCGCGCGATCCGCATGATGGAAGAGAAATACGACCTGCATGCGGATGTCGATGTACGTCTTATCAAACGGATTCCGGTTGCGGCCGGTCTCGCGGGAGGAAGCACGGACGCGGCAGCGGCATTTTGTGCGATCAGAGATCTTCTGGTGCCGCAGGTGTCGGATCAGGAACTAATGGAACTTGGTGTCCGTCTGGGTGCGGACATCCCTTATTGCATTGCCGGCGGGACAAAGCTCGCGGAAGGAATCGGAGAGATTCTCACAGAGCTGCCGCCCATGCCGGAGTGTGCCATTGTCCTTATCAAACCGGAAGCCTCTGCCTCCACAGCACATGTGTATCGTGCCGTGGATGAGCTGGGGGAGTATCATCATCCGGATATTGACGGACAGATTGCCGCATTGCATGCCGGTGATCTGCAGGGGCTGGCGCTAAGATGCGAAAATGTTCTTGAACTTGTCACCGGGGCGGATCTTCCAGTCATTGGCAGCATTGAAGACTTCCTTAAGAGACAAGGGGCGCTGACCGCCCGGATGAGCGGCAGCGGACCCAGTGTTTTTGGTATTTTTGAAACCCGGACGGACGCGGAAAAAACCCGCGAAGCTTTTCTGCGAACGGAATCTGCAAAAGGATGCCGCATCTTTGTCTGCACACCGGTGTCCTCTGCAGAGAAGTGATTTCTCGATTTCTGAGGAAAAGGAAATCGGCGGATACCTGGAGGCTAAATATGTCGGATCCCAAAAAGAAAAAATACAACGAAAAAGAGTTCCTTTCTGTTATCCCCGAGGCAATGCCCGCACAAGACGATCAGCAGTCCATTCCGCTCAGGGAGACTGTCTTTCTGACTCTCCGAAAACTGATCCTGACCGGAAAACTCGATCCTGGTGAAAGGCTGACGGAAGTCCGCCTCGGCAAAATACTGGGAACAAGCAGAACCCCCATTCGCGAGGCAATCCGTAAACTTGAAATTGAAGGATTGGTTACGATCACACCCGGAAGCGGGGCAAGAGTTGCCAGGATCACCGAGGGTGATCTGCAGGATGTCATGGAAGTAAGAAGCGCTCTGGATCAGCTGTGCGCATCTCTTGCCAGTCAGCGGATCTCCGAGGATGAGAAGAAGGAGCTGATCAAGGCAAACGAGGCCTTTGAGTACAGCACCAGATTCGGCGATGAACAGGAGATTGCCGAGAGTGATGTGCGTTTTCATGAAGTGATCACGAACGCTGCCGGCAACAGACGGCTGGATCAGGTGATGAACGGACTGGCGGATACGATTTATCGCTTCCGTTATGAATATATCAGGGATGATCTGCATTACGAGCAGCTGATCATGGAGCACCGCGCGATCTGCCGCGCGATCCTGGACGGGGATCCGGATCAGGCTTCCGCGGCTGCTAAAAACCATATTGACCGGCAGCGCGAGTTTATCCTCAGCCAGCTTCGCAAATCAAAAAGCGAGGGTGCAGGCGGCCGCTCGAAAATGCACAGAAAAGATTGATACAGATGAACATGAAGCAATACAGCGAATTGGACACGGAAATGCCGATCGGCGTTTTCGATTCAGGAATCGGCGGGCTTACGGTCGCGAGGGAGATCATGCGCCAGATGCCCAATGAAAAGATTGTTTATTTCGGAGACACGGCGCGTGTTCCCTATGGCAGCAAGTCAAAGGAGACGGTCACGCGCTACTCCAGACAGATTGTACGTTTTCTTCTGGAGCAGAAGGTCAAGGCGATCGCGATCGCCTGCAATACGGCAAGCGCCTACGCCCTCCCCGAAATCGAACAGGAATGCCCGGTTCCGGTAATCGGTGTGATCCGCCCGGGCGCAAAGACCGCCTGTTCCTGCACCAAAAACGGCAGGATCGGCGTCATCGGTACAAGGGCGACAGTTTCAAGCGGCTCATACACGGAATTCATTCATCAGATCATGCCGGAGGCAGAGGTCTTTGCACAGGCCTGTCCGCTTTTTGTTCCGCTTGTGGAGGAAGGGCTGTGGGAAGATCCCGTGACAGATGAGATCGCAAGGCGCTATATGGCATCTCTTCTTGATCACGGGATCGATACCCTGATCATGGGATGTACCCATTATCCTCTGATCCGCAAAACGATCGGAAGAGCAGCGGGAGACATGATCTCCCTGATCAATCCTGCCTATGAGACTGCCATGGAGCTTCGGCAGATGCTCGGGGAAATGAATCTTTTGGCAGATCATCGGCCTGCTCTGGGCAGCACGGTTCCCCAGTACCGCTTCTATGTCAGCGATATGGCGGAACAGTTTCAGCAGTTTGCAAATTCCATCATCAAATACGGGATTCTGGCATCGGAAAAGATAGATATCTACAACTATTCGGGCAAACCTTTTTCCGCGGAGGAGGGAGCCGGTTGACCCCGGCGGCAGAGGGCCCGGTTATCCTTCTGACCGTCACCGGAAAACAGACCGGTCCGGACGGGAACACCCAGGAGAATACTGCAGTGTACCGGGCGGCGCAAAGTCTGTGCGGAGAGGGATATCTTTTCACTTATCGGGCAGAGGACGTACAAGTGCGTCTGTTTTTGTCCCGCACCCTTGCGTGGATGGAGAGGAACGGCGTCAAAGACACGAGGATGGTTTTTGATCCGGCCCTGTTCTCGACCCGGTGTGATTATGAAACAGCCTACGGGACGATTCCCATGGAGATCCGCACCGGAAAAATATCCGTCCTTTCGGGAGGGCTGCGGCAAAGCGGCAGCAGCGCAGGAAACATCCGGGCACGGATCCACTATACGCTTGTTATGGGACAGGATTATGAGCAGAAATGTTCAGTGACAATAAAAACGCAGCAGATTTCCTGATCTGCTGCGTTTTTTAAATACATATTCATACTTGTCTTTGAACTGCTGTTTCCTGAAAACCGTCAGCCGGGAAAAGGAGGTGACAGATTTTACGGAAATTATTTGACCGGCTTGGCTCCTGCCTTTTCCTGAAGCTTTTCCACCCAGCTCTTTTTTCTGGGAGTACCGTCGGTCTGCAGACGTCCGCGGAGGCCTTTGACTTCCACGATATAGATGCCGCTCACCATAGCCTTGATCTGCTTCTTGACAGGGATGCTGTCAAAAATCTTCTCATCACAGATAAAGTTGATAAACTGCGGTCCTACCTTTGCCTTGACTACCGGAACCTTGGAACGCTTGGCGTACCATGGCGTCTGCTGGATGACCTGGTCGGGAAGCCCCGACTCCTTAAGTTTCAGGCGCTTTTTGTCAATGACCAGCAGCGTCATCGGCTGCTTCATGGCCTGGATCTGTTCATCCGACTGTTCCTGACGGGCCTGCAGGCGCTTTCCTATAAAATACAGCGCGATCAGGACGCCCACCAGGATAACCAGGATAATTAGCAATACAATTGTAACACGGCTCAAAATACACCCTCCATCTGTTTCTATCATGTATAGTAATACGGATATCCGCCGGAATCTGAGATAAATGAAATCCGGGGATTATTTTTCATGCAAAATCATTCTAACATTCTTTTTATGGCAAAACAAGACACAACTGTAAGGCTGCTGCCTCTTTACATTTTACCGGTGTAAAACCGGCTGCAGTACAGTCCGGCTCATTGATAGTTCCGTTGACAGCTCAGTTGATACACAATTTTTTAAGAATTCTTCTCTTTTCAGTTTTTGGCTCTTGTGATACACTGTATCAGTTAGTATTTTTTAGGGGAAAAGTCTGGATAAAAGCAGCAGGGCCGGAAAAAATGAACCGGAAGTCAGCTGCTCTTTTCAAACGGAGGTCAAAAATGAAAAAAAACCTGATTGCTATGGCTGCAGGGGCAGCTTTACTCTGTTTAGTGACTGCAGGCTGCGGTTCGAAGACAGCGCAGACCACAGAACCTGCTGCGACAGCTGCGACTGAGTCGGCAGCAGCTGCCACAACGGCAGCAGCTGTGGAAGAGAAGCAGACCTGGAAGGACGATGACAGTGCCTATCTCTCAGGCATCACTGCTTCCAACTATGTCGAACTCCCGGAGGATTACAAATATCAGAAAGTGGAAGCTGCCAAACCGGTGGATCCCACAGATGAGGAAGTAGAGAAGAGAATCAATACCGTACTGCAGAGCAACGGCACTCCTGAAGAAGTTGACCGCAAAGTCAAAGAAGGCGATATCGTCAATATCGATTACGTCGGAAAGATCGACGGCGAAGAGTTTGAGGGAGGCAGCGGGAATTATGATCTTCTGATCGGTTCCGGTTCCTTCATCGAAGGCTTTGAGGAAGGACTGATCGACGCAAAAAAGGGAGAGACACTTGATCTCAACCTGAAGTTCCCGGAGAACTATCCCCACGCGGATGTTGCCGGCAAGGATGTTGTCTTTACAGTTACTGTCAACAAGGTCTCCGCATATAACCTGACAGATGATTTTGTCAAGGGACTGAATCTCACCAACGAATTCGGCCAGGCGGTCACGGATGTGGATTCCTTCCGTGAATATATCCGCAGCAATATGATCGAGGAGCGCGAATCTTCCTATGCATGGCTTGTAAAACACCAGATCGACAACCAGCTCCTGGAAACCTGCACATTCAAGCAGGATATCCCTGAAGCGATGCAGGAGAGCTATTATTTCCAGTATACCAATTATTTCACGAATGCCGCGTCCTCAAACTACATGGATCTCGCGACATTCATGCAGACGCAGTACGGTGCTTCGGCAGACAATTACGAAGATATCATTCGTGATTTTGCCACACAGGCCGGGCAGCTTGGAGTGATCTATCAGGCAATTGCGGACGAAAGAGATCTCAATCCCACTGAGGAGGAGGTCCAGACAGCCATCGGAAAATACATTGAATCTGATACCACCGGAATGACAGCGGATAGTCTGGAACGCTATATCAAGGAGTACATCCGGGACGAGCTCATGAGCAACCGTGTACGTGACTGGCTCTATGAACACTGCGATGTGACAGAACCTTCCGGGGACAGCAGCAAAGAAGATGCTTCGACATCCGAGACCGCGGAAGAGGCAGCGGAAGCGGATTCCTCCGATACGGCAGATACTTCTGTGACAGAGAAAGACGAGAATGCGGAAACTTCCGAAACTGCTGATTCCGCCGATTCCGCCGATACTGCAGATACAGCTTCCACCGGAGAAACAGCCGGTGACGGCGCACAGAACGAAAACAGATAACAGATAACAGATTGAGCGAGCCCGGGGCGTTCAAAAAAACATCGTTTACAGCCTGATATGACTCGAAAAGAGGGGATTATAGTATGAGACAGGAATACAGCCTGACAGAGATCAAGGATCTCTTTGCGGCAAAAGAAGCATTTGCGGACAAGACCGTCACGGTCGGCGGATGGATCCGATCCAACCGTGATTCCAAGAAGATCGGCTTCATCACACTCAATGACGGAAGCTGCTTCCAGACACTGCAGCTTGTTTATTCAAGCGATCTGGAGAATTTCGCCCAGGCCGCGAAGCTCAACATCGGCTCCGCTGTCATCGCGACAGGAACCATTGTCCTGACACCGAACGCGAAACAGCCCTTTGAGATGCAGGTAGAGAAGATTGAGGTCGAGGGCGCATCTTCCCCCGATTATCCGCTGCAGAAAAAGCGCCACAGCTTTGAATACCTGCGCACCATCCCGCATCTGCGTGTCCGCGCGAACACCTTTACGGCAGTATTCCGCGTCCGCTCCCTGATCGCCTACGCAATCCACAAATTCTTCCAGGAGCGCGGCTTTGTCTATGTCCATTCCCCGATCATCACCGGCAGTGATGCAGAGGGCGCCGGCGAGATGTTCCAGGTGACCACTCTTCCCATGGAAGAGCTCCCCAGGACAGAGGACGGCAAGGTTGATTATTCACAGGATTTCTTTGGAAAGCCGGTCAACCTGACCGTCAGCGGCCAGCTTGATGTCGAGACCTATGCCTTTGCTTTCCGCAACGTCTACACCTTTGGCCCGACCTTCCGCGCCGAGCAGTCCAACACTACCCGCCACGCAGCCGAGTTCTGGATGATCGAGCCCGAGTTCTGCTTCGCGGATCTCAACGACAACATGCAGCTCGCCGAGGATATGCTCAAATATATCATCGGCTACGTGCTGGAGAACGCTCCCGAAGAGATGAACTTCTTTAACCAGTTCATCGACAAAGGACTGCTGGACCGTCTCAACCATGTAATGAACTCCGATTTCGGTCATGTGACCTACACGGATGCCATCAAGATCCTTGAAAAGCACAACGACGAGTTTGATTTCAAGGTATCCTGGGGCTGCGATCTGCAGACCGAGCATGAGCGCTACCTCACTGAGAAGGAATTCAAGCGCCCTGTCTTTGTCACTGACTATCCCAAGGAGATCAAGGCCTTCTACATGAAGCTGAATGACGACGGAAGGACCGTCGCCGCTATGGACTGCCTCGTTCCCGGTATCGGCGAGATCATCGGCGGAAGCCAGCGTGAAGAAGACCTGGCAAAGCTGGAGCAGCGCATGGATGAGCTGGGCCTCGACAAAGAAGGCTACCAGTTCTACCTTGACCTTCGCCGTTACGGCAGTGTCCGCCACGCCGGCTTCGGCCTGGGCTTCGAGCGCTGTGTCATGTACCTTACCGGCATGGGCAACATCCGCGATGTCCTGCCCTTCCCCCGCACAGTGGGAAACTGCGAACTGTGATGTAAGACCGCTTCGGCGGGATCATGAAGGAATAAGCAAAACATGGGAAACAGCCGAAGGCCAAAGGCGGCCGGACGCTGTTTCCCATGTCTGCTTAAAAAAGAAGTTGATAATGAGAAAGAACCCGCCTGAGTGTGAAATGATTATTGGAGGTAGGGAATGGAACAGGAGAGAATTGTTGTCCTGGATTTTGGAGGTCAGTACAAACAGCTGATTGCCCGCCGTGTCAGAGAGTGCAATGTGTACTGCGAGATTCATCCGCATACATTGTCAATCGAGAAGATCAGGGAGATGAATCCGAAGGGAATTATCATGACCGGCGGTCCCGCCAGTGTCTATGATGAAAAGTCCCCCACATGCTCTCCGGAGCTGTTCGAACTGGGGATTCCGGTCCTGGGAATCTGCTATGGCTCCCAGCTGATGGCCTATCGGTGCGGTGCCGCTGATATTACTGTGACGAAAGATGTCGATTCCGTGAGCGGCTATGCCTGTAATCCGGACTCCGTCAGGACAGCTCCTGTCAGCGAATATGGACGCACGGAAGTCTATATAGATAAAAAATCTTCCCTGCTTCTGAAGGATGTCGAATGTGATGACAAGGCTTCCACTATCTGCTGGATGAGCCACACTGACTATATAGCAGAGCTGCCGGAGGGCTTCTCGGTCACTGCCCATACTGACCACTGTCCTGTTGCGGCCATGGAGGATCCTGCCCGCAGGCTCTATGCCGTCCAGTTCCACCCGGAAGTGGTCCATACTCCGGAGGGAACAAAAATGCTCCGCAGTTTTGTCCTGGATGTCTGCGGCTGTAAAGGCGACTGGGAGATGTCCTCCTTTGCGGAGCGAACGATTGAGGAACTCAGGGAAAAGATCGGGGACAGGCATGTTCTGCTGGGCCTCTCCGGCGGTGTCGATTCCACTGTCGCTGCAGCTCTCCTCTCCAGAGCCATCGGCAGCCAGCTGCATTGCGTTTTTGTGGACCATGGTCTTATGCGTAAAAATGAGGGCGACGAGGTGGAAGCCATCTTCGGACCGACAGGCAGCTTTGACCTGCACTTTATCCGTGTCAACGCCCAGGAGAGATTCTATCGCCGTCTGATCGGCCAGACCGACCCCGAGATCAAGCGGAAGATTATCGGAGAGGAGTTTCCGCGTGTTTTCGGAGAAGAAGCCCGGAAACTCAAGGGAAAGGTCCGCTATCTGGCGCAGGGGACAATCTATCCGGATGTCGTCGAGAGCGGTGACGGCAAGACTGGCGATGTCATCAAATCCCACCACAATGTCGGCGGACTTCCCATCGAGCTTGTCCGTGAACTGGGCTTTGACGAAACTCCGATCGAACCGCTCCGCATGCTCTTTAAGGACGAAGTGCGCCGGGTGGGCCTTGAACTGGGCATCCCACGGGAACTCGTCTACCGTCAGCCATTCCCCGGTCCGGGACTTGCTGTCCGCATCGTGGGTGAGATCACACCCTACAAGGTCCAGATCGTTCAAGAAGCCGACTACATCTTCCGCGAGGAACTTCACAAAGCCGGTGCGGACGTGAATCTCGGTCAGTATTTCGCAGCCCTCTCCAATATGCACAGCGTCGGAGTCATGGGCGACCACCGCACCTACGGCCTGGCTGTCGTCCTGCGCGCTGTGATCACCAGCGACTTCATGACTGCAGAGGCGGCAGAGATTCCATGGAATGTCCTCCAGACCACCATGAACCGCATTATCAACGAGGTGGATGGTGTCAACCGCGTGCTCTACGACATTACCAGTAAGCCGCCCGGAACCATAGAGCTGGAATA
>OCTX014541122.1_pt1 | contig 16542 bp, 22 predicted proteins | sample 1539691 | NCBI WGS metagenome assembly OCTX01 (sample SAMN02144231, study PRJEB22623) | gut metagenome | biome: sheep rumen | host: Ovis aries | place: New Zealand | reverse complement strand
ATACTTTTGCACATGTGGAAAAGTATATCAAAAAAGTATAAACATTATCGCAAAAATATATTGACGCCATATATTTAATTGGTGTATTATGGGGGTATAAGGTAATACTTTTCGAAGAATTACACTTGGTACATTTAATATGTCAATGGCCGGTGATAATACTTGACTTTTTAAAATGAGTGAAAAGATCCTATTAGAAAACCATCTTGAAAAAGTTTTGACCAATTAATCAAAAAGGCGAAAGTCAAAGATTCACACTATTTGATACTTGATTTTAAACAAACAAATGTTGCTAAAACACCGAAACGTTTTAATGTAAATTGTCGCCGGTCATGGATATATTAAAATATCCAATAATAATTAATATGCCAAAGGAGAATAACAATGGCCAAAAAGACAGCAGTATCAAAAGTAAACAAATATGCAGATTGCAAAACTTGGAATGAAAAAGGTAAATTAAACGTTGGTGACGCGATTGACGGTTATTATGTCGATAAGGAAGAATTTACGACCAAATATGGCGACATGGTTGTTTACATTATTGAAACCGCCGAAGGTGAAAATGTGAAGATTGTTGGTCAATCTGACATTCGTGGTAAATTTGCAGACATTCCAATGAATTGTCATGTTTGGGTAAAATTTGAAGGTTTGACCGAAACCGATCGTGGTGCAAAGAAAACTTATACCGTCGAATTTGACGACGAAGATATGAAGGCATTCTAAATGAACGATAAAAATAATTTAAATAATTTGTTCGGTGGTAAAGATCCATTGGAAGGTTTTCCGTCTATTTATAAAAAGAAGGATAATAAATAATGATTGACGGTAAAGATATTGACGCGATTTTGCGTCTTATTGGCGACAAAAAATTGTCCAAAGAAGATTCAAAGATCGTTAAAAAATTGGCGTTGATTGGTAAACAATTGACGGCGCAAGAAAAAATGCGCGACGAATTATTGGAAATTCGTAAAGAATTGGAAAATTTGTAAAAAGTGTCTAAACCAATCGTACAATGTTAGCGCGAAACGTGGCAGCCGGCGTCCAACGGCTGCCACACCAAATTGTACTTATTATTGAACGTGTAATAAGGACGCATTATTAATATAAAATTTAATATGTTTGTGATTGATATTGGAACCTATTAAATAAATTGTAAGATTCCATGCGTTTGGAACCGCACGTTCAATTGTGAGTAAAATTTATGGGAAAACAAGTTTTTTATAATGACATCAAAGATTGTCCGGAATTTAAACAATTACTTGAATTATCAAGAAGACAATGGATCGGGTGGATAAGTTTTAAAATTTATTGTATATTAAAATAATGTCTTTATTCCAATTTGGCAATGTAAAAGATTGAATGCGGAAATTGGAATCATAAAACCGGTTGTAAAGGCCGGTTTTTTGATACAATGAAATTATGAAGGAATTTATTTGTACAATCTTATCCGGTATTACGACGACATTAGTATATTTGTTCGGCGGATTTGATGTTGCATTGTCGTGTTTGGTTATTGCGATTGCGTTGGATTACGTGTCGGGAATTATTAAAGCGTTTTACACCAAACAATTGTCAAGTAAAATCGGATTCAAAGGTTTATTAAAAAAGATTGGTATTTTGATTTTAGTCATGGTTTCGGTATTGGTTGATCGCGTTGCCGGCAATACCGGCGCGATCCGAACGTTGGTAATTTATTATTTTGTCGCAAATGAAGGTTTGTCCATTATTGAAAATTTGGCGGCAACAAACATTCCAATACCGGCAACGTTAAAACGTGCATTAAAAGCAATTAAAAAAGAAGGAAATAAAAAGAAATGATTCGAAATTTTATCAAGAAAAAAGGCGATCAATTTACATTTAGTATTACATATCCATTTGACGTAAATTTTACGACGGTCGAATTGGGCATTAAAAAAGCATATACAGATGAAGATTACATCATTTTTATTTCGCTTGGCAATGGTATTACAAAAATCGGTGATCGCACGTATCAAATCGTAATTCCATATACCGAAATGGCAAAATTAGATTATGGCATGTACGTTTATGATTTGCGCGTTAAAAATGGAAATATTCCAACGACACCATTATCCGGTAAATTAATTATTCAAGAAACCGTTTATTACAAAAAGGATTAATCATGGATAATATTTCGATTACCGAAAACAACAATTTGCATATTTCGGAAATGGCGAATGCACATGTACAAGGTGATCCGAATGTTTTTATTAATTCAAACGTTGTACAGATTGGCGACGATATGTCGATTCAAATTGGATCAACCGAAACATTGCCGGCCGATTCTTTGTCATATGTTCGCAATTCCGGCGACGACAAGAATGTTGTTTTAAATTTTGGAATTGTTCGAGGTCAAAATGGACGTGATGGAATCGATGGCATTGATGGTTTAAACGGCCGCGACGGTTTTTCACCGGTTGCAACCGTTACACAAACCGAAACCGGCGCAACAATTACCGTCACCGACGCAACACAAACCACAACCGCAAACATTACAAATGGTACAGATGGAACGGACGGTTTTTCACCAATCGCAAATGTTACCGGTACAAATTACGGCACGTTGATTTCAATTACAGATAAAAACGGCACAACAACGGCGCAAGTCGTTGATGGATATTCACCAATTGCAAATGTTACGCAAACATCAACCGGCGCAACAATTTCAATTACCGATGTAAACGGTACGACGACGGCAAATATTGAAAACGGTGTTGATGGTTCAGATGGTACAGACGGTTTTTCACCAACAGCAACTGTTACGCCAACCGCAACCGGCGCGACAATTTCAATTACAGATAAAAATGGAACAACAACCGCAAATGTAACAAATGGCGTTGATGGAACAGATGGAACGGACGGCGTGACACCGAACATTTCGGCAACCGCAAGTGTTGACGGAACAACCGGAACACCGTCTGTTGTCGTTACAAAAAGCGGCACGACCGAAAATCCATCATTTGGTTTTGCATTTAGTGGTCTGAAAGGTGAAAGCGGAATAACAACATTGTCGCCGTTTTATGTTTCGGCGCAAGCATTGACAAGTAATATTAGTGTTAATGGTGAAACCAATATTCAAGACATTGTAATTTCTAGTGGTAAATGGCGAATTTGTTGGGGATTTAGATATTCAATGTCGTTATCTAGCAACACGACACGTTATATCCAAAGTGGCATTAAAACATCAAATAATATTAATGAAATTCAAGCATTAAATATTACCGGTGATAATGGAAATTCGGCACGCGTTATGATAGCACAATCATATGAAATTACGGTTTCAAGCAATACAACCATTAATACAGTTATTGATAATTCGGCAATTGGTGGAACGGGTATTTGTTCGGGTACGTCTGCATATTTATATGCGTTTAAAATAAATTAAAAGAAAGGACGTTTTTATGAAATGGAATAATGCAAACGATTTCATGAAACAAACAATCAATAAATGTTACGATATGGACGGGTATCCGAAAAAACAAAAATATCAATGTTGGGATTACGGCGATTATTTTTGGGTAAATCAATGTGGCCGCGCGTTGATCACGAAGGCCGGTGGTAATGGTTGTGCGCGTGATTGTTGGAATATTTCAAGAAATGTAAATGCCGGAAAAGATTTTGATTTAATATACGATCGTTATGCATTACGTGTCGGCGATTGGGTAATTTTTGGCGGTGGTAATTATGGACACATTGGCATTGTAAAATCTATTGTAAAGGCCGGAAGTCTGATTGGATTACAAGGCGAAAATCAAGGATCAATTAATGTCACCGTTAAACGAACATCATTAAATGATTTTCTTGGCGCATTCCGTTATAAGGGGTGGCATAATTCAATACCGAAAAAATCCAACGACGAAATTGCACGCGAAGTTATTGCCGGTAAATGGGGTAATGGCGAAGATCGCAAAAAGCGTTTAAAAAATGCCGGATATGATTACAATATGATTCAAACAATTGTCAATAAATTATTAAACAATAAATCGTCCGGCAAAAAATCAAATGATGAAATCGCACGTGAAGTGATCGCCGGTAAATGGGGTAATGGTCAAATTCGAAAAAATAAATTGATGGCCGCCGGTTATGATTATTATACGATTCAAGGAATTGTAAATAAATTATTGAAGAAATAAATTATGGCACAATACAACGGATACGTTCAAATACCACATAATTCATATCAAGAATGGCGCGACGCGACACTTGGTAATGGTTATAATGCCGATAATGCATATGGTAATCAATGTTGGGATTTTTGCGCCGAATTGTGGTATCAATACGGTTTACGTTTGGTTACACGTCCGACCGGAAATGGTATTGCGTCGGATTGTTGGAATATTTCAAGATATACAAATGCAAGGCCACCGTTTACATCAATTGAAGGAAAAGAAAATATTAAACGCGGCGATGTTTTAGTTTGGAATGGAACAAGTAAATATCCGACCGGCCATATTGCGTTTGCCGACGAAGATTACAACGGAACAAATCAAATTTCATGTTTAGGACAAAATCAAGGTCAAGGATCATTGGCCGGATCAAATATCGCAACATTATCATTAAATAATTTTCTTGGAATATTTAGGAATAATAATTGGCAAGTACAACCACCGACACCAACACCAACAACAGAAAAACGCAAATTTAAATGGGTATTATATGCGCGAAAATTACGAAAACCATTTTAATATTGATTTTATTGCATTTATGTTATATTAAAAATAGGAAAGGAGAATATTTCGATTATGGCAAAAATGACGGATACCGAATTTATTAATAAATATTCCGACGTTTACGCGGACGATTCCGCTAAACAGATGGAATTTTTAGAAGATATTTCGGATTCGGTAAAATCTGTTGATAATTCCGAAGATAAAAAGGTGATTGCCGATCTTGAAAAGAAATTGGAACAAGCAAACACCGAAAAGGAATTAATCAAAGAGAAATATATTAATAGGTTTATGGGTGGCGATACCATAGCACCGAAGGCCATCGAAACCCCCGAACCGCAAGAAAAACAAGTCATTGATATAAAGGAGATATAAAAAATGGCAATTAATAAAGTATTAAAGGTTACGTCCGATAGCGAACTTTTGTCGTTCATTATCAACGCAACGCCAGAATTGGCAAGTGAAATCGACCTTCCTGTACAGGGCGAAAGCATTCAACCAATCGGCAAAATTATTATGTCCAACCAACGTTACAAGAACGCATTTATTAATGCGCTTGATCTTATTGGTTTGACCATTATTGATCGCAATTATTGGGAAGATCCATGGGAAACGTTCACTAATCGCGGCACGTTGAATTTCGGTCAATCTGTTCGTGAAATGATTGTCGACATCGCCGACGTATTTGATTACAATCAGTACGCAAACGATCCAGATCATTTCTTGGAAAACGTTGTTCCAAACGTTTACAATTACGTCCACGAAGTCAATTACCAGAAGTTTTACAAGACGACCACGTCCGACGAACAGATGGCGATGGCATTCAACACCGAAGGCGGTTTGATGGATCTTATCGAAAAGATTATCACGTCGCTTTACGAAGGTTACAAATACGACAAGTATCTTGTCAACAAATATATGCTTTGCCGCCGCATTCTTGACGGTACGATCACAAGTGTTGAAATCGACGGTTACGACAGTTTGACGCCACGTCAACGTGTTGCAGCAATCAAGAATGTTTCTAGCAAAATGACATTCCGTTCGCCAAATTACAATCCGGCAGGTGTTCGTGTTGCAACTCCATTTGCAGACCAGATTATGATCATGAATACCGATTTCGAAGCCGATTTGACGACCGAAGTTTTGGCAACGTCATTCTTCCGCAACGACGCCGAATTCAAGACCAATCTTGCATTGGTTGACGGTTTTGGTAATCATGACACCGCACGTTTGACCGAACTCTTGGGAAGTGGTTACATTCCATTCACCGACGCCGAATTGACCGCGCTTGCCGGCATTCCATGTGTTATCGTTGATCGTGAATTCTTCCAGAATTACGATTACGCACTTGACACCGCCGCCGGTGGTGATGGTTACCGCCGCACCGACTTCTTCAATCCAGAATCTTTGCGCAATAACCATTATCTTCACACTTGGAAGGTTGTGTCCACGTCGCCATTCAAACAGGCCGTTGTATTCACGAAGGACGTCGCGCCTGCCGTTTCTTCCGTTACTGTTTCGCCGGCCGCTGCAACTGTTACCGCCGGTCAAACGCTTGGTTTGTCCGCCGCGGTTGTTACGACCGGTTTCGCAAACAAGGCCGTTATTTGGTCTATTACGACCGATCCAACCGCCGGTGACGCGAAGGCCGTTATTAATCCAACAACCGGTGTTTTGACTATTCCGGCCGATTATGAACCGGACGAAAGCGATCCAATCGTCGTTACCGCAACGTCGATTTTCGATAAGACGAAGTCCGATACCGCCGAAATTACCGTTGTTGAATTGGCGTAAATCAACAAAATAAAAATATTATGGCGGTGTTGTAATGACGCCGCCATAATTATCACGAAAGGAAATGCAAGTGAAAAAGAAAATGATAAATTCGCAAATTTCGAATTTCAAAACATACAACATGTATTTTCGACGAATGTTATCGCTTGCCGAAAACGTATTTGAATTTGAAAATTTGCCAAAATACATTGATGTCGCATTTCTGAATAAAACGCTATTGCGACAAGGCGCAATAGCATTTTTTAAAGACGAAGTAATGGGATTGATTGCATTACCGTTTGCATATGTTGGAAAAGTTGACGTTTACGGACGGCCAACAACGATTCAAGTTTATGGACAAAACAATTATTCGCGTATTCTAAAAGACGACGAATATGTGATCATGTACGACAACAACGGCCGGTATCCGCTATATTTGGACATTTGCCAAATGGCCGAACGTTTAGCATTATGCGTCCGTACAGAAGATATAAACATGATTCACCAACGCACGCCGCGTATTTGGAAAACGTCCAAAGATAAAGAATTATCCGTTAAACAAACTATTAATGAAATTGATTCAATGACGGAAGACGTCGTTGCATATGATTCATTAGATATTGACGACATGTCGGTTGTATTAGCACCCGCGCCATTTGTTACGGATAAAATCGACGATCACATCGAAAAATTATGGGCGGATTTTTACCAATTAATCGGTATTGCAAATGTGCAAGAAACCAAAAAAGAACGTTTAATTCGTGACGAAATGGTTGCGTCGCAAGGTGGAACGATCGCCGCACGTTTTTCACGATTTGAACCGCGTAAAAATGCGATTGAAAAAATAAACGAAAAATTCGGCGAAAATATTTCCGTCCATTATTACGACGGTGAACCGGATTCTAAGGAAGGAAACGACGAAGATGTGGCCAATGATGTTTTGGTCGCCAATGATTCCGCAAATGCGGAAATTGGCGAATAGTTATGACGAACCGCCGACCGTTTATGCATTGTTGAATTCATATGTGAATTTTGCCAATGACACACCGGTTAAAATTGCCGATCTTGCAAAGGCCGGACGCGCGGCGTTTTTCGATTTTGATTATCCGTTGACGGATAAAATTTCGCGCGAAGATTTCGAAACCATGATTTTAAATCATTTCATTATGCGTCGAATTGGTTATGAAACCGTTACGGCATTTAAAATTGCGTTGAACGTAAAGTTAAACGAAATTATGCCAATGTATAATAAAATGTTTGATTCGATTTGGGATTGGAATTTATTTGCCGACGGTGAAACGACGACACGTGATTTGACAGACGATCGTACAACAAGCGGTGATAATACTATTAATACCGTTAATAAGACGACCGGAAATTCAACGTCGGATCAACGCGTATCCGATACGCCACAAAATCAGATCGACGACGTGAAGGCCGGTAAATATGTATCCAATTATGAATTTGATTCCGATACGTCAAATTCTGAAAATATCATGAATTCGAATAATTCAAATAATGTTTCGGATAATGATGTTATTCACGAAACGGTTAAAAAATCGCCGTCCGACAAAATGAGATTGTATACAGAATTTTTGAAAAATCGCCAAAATGTCTATACAATGATATTTAAGGATTTGGACGTGCTATTTTACCAAATCGTAGGATAATAAAGAAAGGAAATAAAATGAAAGAATCAAAGATTCCAAAATTCCGAAGATGTGTTATACAAAATTTTCCATTCATTGAAGAAGATTTTGATGCATTGACGGATTATGCATTATTGTGCAAAGTCGTTGAATATCTGAATAAAGTTATTGATAGTCAAAACGACGTTGTTGCAAAAACGGACGGTTTGATTGAAAGTTTTGCACAATTAAAATCATATGTCGATAATTATTTCGACAATTTGGACGTACAAGAAGAAATCAACAATAAACTTGAAGATATGGCCGAAGGCGGTGAATTGGCCGGAATTATAGCACAATTCTTGGAATTAGCACCGGTGTTCGGATACGATACTATTTCGGACATGGCAAGCGCAACCAATTTATCAAACGGTTGCATTGCGCGTGTTTTAGGAAATACAAGCGCAACGGCCGGCGATGGCGCATATTATAAAATTAAAACACGTGTTGAAAGCGACGATCCGGACGGTGTAAATTTGGTTGCAATCGGTGAAACTCTTGTTGGTGTTCGTATTCAAGACGCCGCTATTAATGATTTACAAAATACTATTAATAGATTGACAACCAATGAGTTTATTATTATGGGTGATAGTTATGCAGTTGGTGACACTAGTTGGGCAAGCAGACTAATTACTAAAATCGGAAATAAAGCGACATGTCATAAAATTGTTCTTGGTGGTTTAGGGTTTGCGCATCAATCGTCAATTGGTAATTACACATTTAAAACATATTTACAAAGTCAAGCAGCAACAATTACCAATCCACAAAATATTAATAAAATTATTGTTTGTGGTGGTTATAATGATAATACCGAAACATTTGAAAATATCACAACCGCAATTGCAAGTTTTTGTGAATATTGCAAAACGACATATCCAAATGCACAAGTTTATATTGGCATGATTGGTTACAATACCGCCAAAACCGGAGAAGGTGCATATGTTCGTGCAAGACTTGAAAAGATTACATTAAATGCATATTCGTATAATTATAATGTTGATTATGCGCCGGTATTCATTAAAGGATCAAACGAAATTCTTAAAAACGAAAATTTTACCGGAAGTGATAGCATTCACCCGAACACAGATGGTTCAAGCGCGCTTGCCAAAGCATTATATGCTTGGTATTTAGGTGGTGAAATTGACGTAAAAACAAATATAGACGAAGTAACATTTGACAATACGTCATATGGTACAGTACAATATCAGCGTTTGAATAATTGTGTTCATGTATATACAACAACACCATTGATATTTACATTTGACACCGCAATAACAGTAAATTCAGGCGTTGGTGATAGTGGTTTTACCGAAATTGATAATTATACAGCAACAAAACTATTTCCAAATTTGGAAAATGAAATGTTAATTCCGGTACAAGTTTCTATCATTTCAAATGATACAACATACCGCAATTTACAAATGTATTTTGGATTAAAATATAATGGTAAAGCGATTCTATATAGTTCAATATACGAAGGAAGTGATTACAAAACATTTACAAATGTTACGTATATTAGAATTGAATGTCCATTTTCAATTAATTTAGATTCACAAATTAATTAAAATTCCAACAAATATCCGGCCATAAGGCCGGATTTTTGTTGTTTTGTTAATGTCGCACAATATTATGACAATGTATTATCTAACGTGAAATCGCCAATTTCGTCGTGGTTATGCCATATGGTCGTACCGGCGCGATAAACAGCGTTGATCACGTCCATTGACGCAGACGGAACGGAAATTTGTTGATTGGTTGAATGTCCGATGTCTTCACCTTGCCCGATTTGGACAAAATTCCAATGCGGCCGGCCGGTCTGATTCGGTAATTTCAAACGATTGACTTTATAACCGAAACGATCGAACCATTCGTCAAGACGGCGCGCATTCACCGCTTTGATTGACATTCTAATAAAATAAAATTTGTTTCTTCCCGAACATGTTAAAACATCACCAGCGTTAATATTACCACCAGCCGTTGGCGGCATAATTGAATATTGATATTTTTGTGCATATTCTTGTTGTAACGAATTCATGCCTGAACCAATCGCCGAACCACCACCGGCGGCAAGTAATGGATTGGCAGTTGCAACACCTAATGCAAAACCAGCCGCACCGCCTAAAATTTGAACACCTTGTGCGACATGTCCGGTATTTAAATTGACCGCGTTTTGTGTCAACCAATTCGTATAAATGTCATTCGTCCAACCGCATGTTGGATATTTACCAGCGACCAAACCTTCTTGATCAAAATCATCACGATTTTTATAATCTGTTGGATAACATTTAATTGAACCACCGACCGTTGGAACACCTTCAATATCGAAAGTTGCATATTCGGTGTTACTAAAATCTTCATAATATAATGTGTTCGACGAACCGTTATTATTATCGACAACCAAAACTGAATAAGGTTGCGTCAATAACTTTTTATTGCGCGGCGTGTATCCGTCAAGCGACGTTGGTTTTGCAACCGTATATGCGAACGACATTGGCGACTGCATTCCATGCCACCAATTGTCGTTTGCGGTGACGGCATTTGGTTTATTTCCAACAAAATATGACGGTATCATATATACGTTTTGAATGGCCGAACCTTTACCGGCTTGATCATAATGGTAAATAATATAATACAAATCGGCAACCGTTGCACAATAGAAAAAGACACCGTTTGAATAAACGCCGCCAGTATTTGTTGCAACATTCGGTGTTGGATTACGATTTGGATCATAATGTTGCGTTGCTTGTAACATATATCCCAATTCGTTCATTTGAACCGGCGAAACCGTACCATTCGCGACATATTCGCCATATTCCAAACCTTCGTCGACAATATTTAAACCGATGGTATCGTCGTTGACATGTTCGCGCAAAACCATACATGGTTGCGCCGTCCAATAATCGTACCACGTCGCGCATTCGTCGATTGTAAAATTAATGCGCGTCGTACCGTTTGAAATATATTCGACGGAATCAATAAACGCGAAAAACCATTTGTTTGAATAATCCGGATTTTGAAATGCCATATAATTACATTTCAACGCGTCGCCGTACGAAACGGCCATATCAAACGAATTTGCACCTTGTCGCAAAAATGAACAATTTGTTGCCGTTGCGACGGCTTTGTTTGTTACCAACGTCAACATTTGCGATTCAGTATAATTCAATATATTTTTATATTGTTTATCCAATCGAATGTCGCGCGCTAATATGACTTTACCCGTTCGTATTGCCATAATTATTTCCTTCCTTTATTTTTTAATTGCGAAATCAATCACTTGTTTAAAATCCGTACCGCATAAATCGTTTGCGAAAAATAATTTTGATTCGCGAAATGTTTGTAATATATTGTTAATATTCGGATTACGGAAATCGGTGTGATATATGTCGCGTTGCCAATACCTTGACACTTTTACTATATCAGAAATTACGATTGTTTTGTTGTCAATTTCACCTTTATACGGATATACAAACCAACATGTTTCGTTGTTTTCTTTATCCATCAGATATTCGCCGCAAAATTTAAATGATTGATACAAGAATATTAATCGGAATAAAACTTTGTAATCATTATATGATTTCGGTAAATGTGGTTGTGGATCTGTTTGCCATGAACCTTTGTTTAACATGTCTTTATGTTTACCGACGGCGAATGAACCTTGACCGTTGTTTTTACAATATTCGATTGCACATTTCAATTTTATTTCTTCGCCGGTGTTTTGATCAATAACACCCGTTGGCAAATATGTGATTTCAATTGTACCTTGTTTTTGCCGCGTAATGATTGGTAACAAATCCCAATCATTAATATACGGGCAAACGCGCGAAATCGTATTGCCGACCAACCATAATTTAACGACGTTACGTTTACGATCGACGGTGGATCTAAAATTAATCAGACGATCCGATTCACCGGCGATATATTCAGAACGTGACATAAATTCTTCGAAAATAATATCTTCAACGTCAAGATATGAACCGCCGGCGTAATTCTGTTCGGTTGACAACGCGCAAACATATCCAATCTTTTCACCTTTTGTCGTTTTGCCGGTTTCGACATCGTAATTCGATAAAAACAATTGTTTACGATACATCGTAATACAATTATATTTACCTTCCGTTAATTTAAATACATCGACGTCGGCAAAATACCGTTCGACAAGATCCGACCGAATTTCTTCCTTCCATCGACGCAAATATATGAAACGTTTGCCGGTTTTTAGATATTTAATAACACCGCGTTTATGCTTTACTTGATATGATTTACCGTTTGAACGTTCACCCCAAATTAAATTAATTTCGGCATTTTCGGCCGCAATTGCGTCAAGATTATAATGTGTTATTTTTTGATTCGACATTACGAATCCGTTTCAATTACAAATGTAATTAATATCATGGCCATTGAAAAACAAATAATGATTTGGCCAACCTGTTGTTTCAATCCAACGATCATAAATATAATTGATAAGAAAAACAAACATATATTTATTACATATGAAACAACGAACCAATCTTCTTTTTTCATAATCATTTCCCCGAATATTCTTTGTATTCTTCGACGCGGATTTCGGCGATCTTTGATTCAATCGCTTTACGAACCAATAAGATTTTTTCTTTTGAACATCTTCCCGTCCATAAATTTGACGGTGAAACGCCGGTTTCGTCGCAAATCTGTTTAATAGTAATTTTATTAAACCTTTTGATAAAATTTAAATCTGTATTTTTGTCCTTCATTTTGTTAATTTTCCTTTTTAAATTTTGCGCGTTGACTTGAATTTTCGGTTAATAAATCGGCGTATTCGTATGCTTTGCCTAATTCATATGTCGTTGGTAAAATGCAACAACCGGTTTTATCCTTCACTAAATATTTTACACCGTTATAATCCAATAATGCAAATGGTTTTTGATCATCATTATACATGATCATATTTTTATGCGTATATTCATAATCAAAAACCAAATCGTCGCGAAAATCTTCAATTCGTTTTAAACACTTTGCACCGGATTTCGGCACGCCGGAAACAGTCACTTCGATTTCGCCGTCAATTTCGACGCAATATTTTTTTGCGCCTTGCGTAATAAATTTATCATATGTATATTTGCGGCCTTTTCCGGTTTCACATTCAAACACGCCCAACAAATGCGGAATCCCCTTTGAATCTGTTGGCGCATATTTTTCGTACGGAATGTTTAAAATTTCCGAAACATTTTTAATCTTTTCAACAACCGTTTTATTGTAATCGTCGAAAATCTTTTTGTCATAACCTTGAACGCATTTAATCGAATCGGTGTCGCAATAAACCACATATTGATCCAACGCAATCACGCGACGCAATAAATTATCACGTGCATATGCCGTTACCCAAACACCCCATGCAAACGACAAAAACGCTTTTTCTTTTTCTTTAATCAATTTGTCAAAAATATTGACATCGGTCAATGGTGTTTCATTCCAACCTTTTTCGTTTGTAAATTCCACTTCGTCGCGGATCATGTTTGTAACCGTCATGCCGTACAAACTGTTAAATTTATTTTTTTCTTTTGCGTATTCTAATTCTTTACCTTTGACATTTTTAAATTTCGTTTTATTCACATATTTTTCCAAAATAAAATTGATAAATTTCAACGGTAAATAATTATACAACGCCGAACATGCTTGCAATATTTCGTACGATTCGCATTCGTACGTATCTAATATGAATTTAAAATCAATATCGGTCAACGTGATTGTAATTTCTTTTGCACGAATTATGCGGCCATTGTCCATTTTACCGCCAACGATCCACGAACATTTTGACGCCGAAATAAAATTGTTGTAATATTTACATTTTATATTGGTAAATTTTACGCGTAATAAATATGCATATTCCGGCAACATATCTTCGCATTTTGTAATATTACATGGTTGAAACGCCTTCATTGGAAACTTGCACGAAACCAAAACGTACGGATACGCACTTGTTTCGTCGTACGAATCAATATTGTGCAAAACTTCGTCGGTGTACATATAATTGGCATGTGTATATCCACCGGCAAAAGATTCAATCAACATGTTGTAAACCGATGGCCGAATATTGATTGCATTACCAACCAATCGACGATAATGTGGATCTTTCATTACCAATTTTTGTAATTCTTTTCGAACCTTGCCGGTTGACGTCATTGGTATTTTATCGACGCGATTGTACGTTTGTAATTCGACTTTAATATATTCGTAAACAACCAAACAATCATGTTCACAGTATCCCATTTCCTTATCGGTCAATGGTGTAGCCGGTGTACGCATTTTTGAATAATCCAAATCGCCGTCCATCTTTTCAACCGGCAAATTAAATATTTTTGGCAAATATTTCAATTTGACGTTTGACATGAACAACGTACAACGGAATGTTATGTGGTAATCAGCCAATTCGCATGACATAACCTTGCGCGATTTGCGCGACATGACCGATTTAATTTTTAATTGTTGGCAAAAGAATTGAAATTCAAATGATAAATTATGAACAAATACGTACTTCGGTTTGTCGCAATTATCTTCCAAACGATCCAAAAACAAGCGAAATTCTTCCCATGTGCGGCCATAATAAACCGTATCATTGATTGAAAATTGCCAAATGTACATGCACGCCATTGGCAACGAATCTTCGCGTTGATCTTCGTCTAATTTTAGATAATCTTCGGCCGGTATTTGTTCACCGTCAAGAATTAAATATGATGTTGTTTCAATGTCGAATGTATAAATTGTATTGTCGATTTTACCTTGAATGTCGCAATCGTGGCCACGATATTCCGACCAATATTTCATAATTTATAACAATTCATTGATACCCTTAAATTTATTGAATAACCTTCTTGCCTTGATTTGAAATTCGGCATTATTTGTTGACATAAACTGTTCAAATTGTTGCGTAAATTCTTCTTTAGATAAACCTTTTTGTTTTGCCTTTTCAACTAATACGTACGCGTCGGAATCGCCGATTTTGTCCGCAATATATTTAAAATCGTCGTCTTCCAATAGATCGTAAAATTCGTCAATATCTTCGTTGGTGACTTTACGATCCAAAAGACCACCTAATGTTCGCTTTAATTTCTTTTCCGCTTTACTTCGTGCGCGTTTAATTCCGAAAATTGACGACGTTGCGGATTTTAAAAATTCGCCAAATTTTTTAAAATAAATTCGGACTTCCGGCGTCTTTAATTTTTTATTCCGGACTAATTGGATCTTATTGCGTCGGCCGCGTTTGTATGAAAAACTTCTGTCGTTTACGACCAAACGTAATAATTTTTTCGACGCAAATTTTCCATATTCACCGCCACGTTCAAGCGCGCGTAATTTTCGATTCGCCTTTTCAATTTCCAATAATAATTTGCTTTGTGGTGTGACTTGCCGCGCGCGTCCTTTACTTGTTCGTTTTCTTGGCATTTTTGTTTGCCTTCTTTAATTTTGTTTTTATCTTGGTGATTGGCGTTTTAATATATGAAATTTTAATTTTCATTTGTCGATCTCCTTTACAAATAAATTGTGAAATTCGTCCGAACAATCGCACGCGGTCTTGATTGACTTGGTTTCTTGAAATTCTTTTGCTAATGAAACGATGTTTAAAAACCGAATTTCTTCTTCATGTGATAATTCAATTTTAGCATTATTTGTCTTTTTGTTGATACGAATTTGCATATTTTACTCCAATACCGGTGACTTTAAATATAAATTATTAACAGCATTTCGCATAACTTCATCATATTCGGCGCGGACAATATCATTTATACGTTCAACATCATTAATAAATGATTTTAAATCTTCATCTTTTATTCCTGCTTTTTTTACAATTTTTGCAAAAATAACTAAATCTTTGGCGTTATATCCACCAATAGTGTCATCATCTTCTAATTCGTATGGTTCGATATTAATACATTTTTTCATAATGTTATTTTTCCCAAACAAAATATTTTATTAATTGTTCTTTTAATTTTGATAATTTTGCGGTTGTTTTTGTAACAAAACCGACGCGTAATGATCGATTACCTTTTACAAATTCAATAATATAATAATTTAAAATTGAACTTGAATTATATCCATCATATCCAATGTCAATCGCGTCACATGGAAACATTTTATTATCAAAAAGTATATTACGAATATTTATTAATTCACTATTTGAAAAACTTGTTTTTGCCATATTATTTAATCTTCTTCATATTCGCGGCGTTCGCCTTCGCCTAAACTTTGCAACCATTCTTCGTGTTCTTGTTCGGTTAATAAATCCTTTGGTGACATTGTTGCTATTACCTCCATTTATTTATACTTTGATAATACACCAATTAAATATATGGCGTCAATATATTTTTGCGATAATGTTTATACTTTTTTGATATACTTTTCCACATGTGCAAAAGTAT
>OCTX012290389.1_pt1 | contig 16542 bp, 10 predicted proteins | sample 1539691 | NCBI WGS metagenome assembly OCTX01 (sample SAMN02144231, study PRJEB22623) | gut metagenome | biome: sheep rumen | host: Ovis aries | place: New Zealand | reverse complement strand
GCAAAGGAAGTCTCGTCACCAAGCGTCTCAAGGCTGGCTGGAGCATCGATTATCTATTTTCTCTTTTGGAAATTTGATGCGTTTGCCCTGCTCGCCACGCCAATTAATTTTTGCCATTAAGAAAAAAGTTGTATCTTTGCAGTTACAACCATTGACGGCGGCATGGTTTATGTGCCCAACAATCAATGTGTAACGAGAGAAGAAGCGGATATGGCGTAATTGGTAGCCGCGCAAGACTTAGGATCTTGTCCCGCGAGGGGTGGGGGTTCGAGCCCCCCTATCCGCACAGGAAAAACAGGAGTTGACAGGTGAAAGTCGACAGTACATACAACGGCATTGCTGCGGCGCTCGGGCGCATGCTGGTGCTGGCGTTGTGTGTTTTTTTTGTCGCGCGGGCGCACGCGTCATATATTGTTGTGCCCATGGACGAGGCTCAGAAGAACCACCTGAAGGCTTACGGCGTGGCCTACTGGGCCTTGCAGCGCGAGGCTGAGGTGACGTGGCTGCTCAACTACCGTGGAGGTTCCTTCATGACCAAGTATGCCGAGGGCATCGAGAAGGAGTGCCGCCTGAGGGGGGTGACGTGCGAGGTCATCGCCGACGGGCAGAGCAGCGCCATACTGAGCCACATAGCCGACCCGGGGGTTAACATGGATGCCGTGAGGCTGCACAAGGCCCCGAAGATCGCCGTCTATTCGCCGAAGAACAAGCTGCCGTGGGACGACGCGGTGACGCTGGTGCTGACCTACGCCGAGATACCCTACGATGTGGTGTACGACGAGGAGGTGATGGCCGGCGTGCTGCCCACCTACGACTGGCTGCACCTGCACCACGAGGACTTCACGGGCCAGTACGGCAAGTTCTGGGCCAACTATCGCGGACAGCAGTGGTACATCGAGGATGTGCGCAGCCAGGAGGCCATGGCCAACAAGCTCGGCTACGGCAAGGTGAGCCACCTGAAGCTCGCTGTGGCCCACAAGATACGCGACTTCGTCATGGGCGGAGGGTTCCTCTTCGCCATGTGCTCGGCGCCGGACAGCTACGACGTGGCGCTGGCCGCCGAGGGGGTGGACATCTGCGCCGAGATGTTCGACGGCGACCCCATGGAGCCCCGTGCGCAGGACCGCCTCGACTACAGCAAGTGTTTTGCCTTCAAGGATTTCCGTATCAGCACCAACCCTGCGGAGTATGAGATATCGACCATAGACATCGACGACCGCCAGCGGCAGCGTATGGTGAACGAGAAAAACGATTTCTTCGTGCTCTTCGACTTCTCAGCCAAATGGGACTGGGTGCCTACGATGCTCACGCAGAACCACACGCGTGTGGTGCACGGCTTCATGGGGCAGACGACGGCGTTCCGCAGCCAGTATGTGAAGAGCTCGTGCGTGGTGCTGGGCGACAACAAGGAGCTTGGCGAGGTGCGCTACCTGCACGGGGAGTACGGCAAGGGCACGTGGACGTTCCTCGGCGGCCACGACCCCGAGGACTACCGCCACTTTGTGGGCGACCCTCCGACAGACCTCTCCCTATACCCCAATTCGCCAGGCTACAGATTGATACTTAATAACATATTGTTCCCGGCGGCAAAGAAGGAGAAGCACAAGACGTGATGGGGGAGAGGTGATAAGTTGATAGGTTGATAAGTTGATAGGGTGATGGGTTGATAAGCTTTAAATAACTGGCAATGACTAAACAGACATGACAAGATGAAAAAGATGAAACATACAGCACTGTATTTGTTGATGATGCTGACCGCGATGACGGCGGCGGCACAGGGACGTGCCGGCGGCTCTGCCGACAACGGCGCATGGGTGGTGTACAACACGCGCACGTCGGATATCGGTGGCGACAACGTGTCGGCCTTGGCGGCCGACAATAAGGGCGTCTGGGTGGGTTCCTACCAGGGACTGAGCCGCCTCAACGGAGGCTCGTGGACCGACTACTCGATGTTCAACGAGAAGCTGAAGAACCAGTCGGTCAACTGCCTGATGGTGGACAACCGCGGCGTGGTGTGGATAGGCACCGACGACTATGGCGTCATAGAGTTCGACGGCACCCACTGGACGGAATACACCGACGAGACTCGCCGCCTGAAGATGAAGTTCGTCAAGGAGATAGTGCAGGACAAGGACGGCGTGTTCTGGATAGGGGTGACGCTGGGCGGCATGGTGCGCTTCGACGGCTACACCTGGGAGAAGTACACGCCCGACGACTGCGACCTGCTGAGCGACTTTGTGCTCGACTTGGCCGTGGACCGCGCCAACCGCAAGTGGATAACCACCAACGCCGGCGTGAGCGTGTACAACGACCGCCGCTGGGTGAACTACACGGTGGACAATTCCGGCCTGCCGGACAACATAGTGCCTGCCATAGCCATCGATGCCAACAACGTCAAGTGGTTCGGCACGCTGAACGGGCTCTGCTCGTTTGACGGCGAGGAGTGGCGCACGTGGAACACGAACAACAGTCCGCTGCCGGCCAACCAGGTGAACGACATAGCCATAGACGATGACGGGCTGATGTGGATAGGCACCAGCGGCGGCGTGGCGGTGTTCGACGGCGCCGACGGATGGGTGGTCTTCACCGCCAAGAACAGTCCGCTGCCTGCCGGCAACATCTACAAGGTGGCCAACGACAAGAAGGGCAACCACTGGTTTGGCAACGACAGCAAGGGTGTGGCGCGCCTCAGTGGTTTCACCATGCCTGTCAAGGCCGTGGCTTCGGCCGACCGCAGCAACGAGGAGGACATGGGCCGCGGACAGCGCGGGACGACGACGGCAAACGCAGGCGCGGAGATGGGGGAGGAGAAAGTGCGCATCAACCCGCACCTGCAGGACGGATACGTCACCATCACCATGGAAAGCCCACAGGCTGTGGTCACCTTCACCAACAACAAAGGCAAGGTGGTGAAGACCATCAACAACTACAAGAACAACCAGCGCATATCGATAAACAAGATGCCGAGGGGCATGTATATGGTGGGTGTGAAGACGGTGCGCGGCGAGAAGAAGATAAAGTTTAACCTCAAATAAGGACATGAAAAGGATAGCTACGATGCTGCTACTTATGCTTGCCACCCTCATGGTGCAGGCCCAGCAGCTTGACCCGGTGAGGTGGAAATACAGCGTCAAGGAGACCTCGGCGACGGAGGCGGAGCTTGTGTTCACAGCCACGCTCGACGCCGGATGGCACCTGTATTCGCAGTACACCGACCCCAACGGGCCGCTGGCCATAGAGTTCACCTTCGCGGAGAGCGGCGACTATGCCCGCATAGGCAAGGTGCAGGAACCCAAGCCGCACGAGGAGATGGACGACATCTTCCAGTGTGTGGTCAAGTCGTTCAGCGGCACCGTGACATTCCGCCAGAAGGTGAAGCGCATCAGTGACAAGGACTTCACGGTGAAGGGAACGGTGAGCTACCAGCTCTGCAACGACGGCAGCTGCATAGCCCCCGAGGACCACGATTTCTCGTTCAAGGTGCCTGGCGCCAAGGCCGAGGCGGCGGTGGCAGCAGCCGAGGCGGCAGTGGAGGCGACAGAGGCTGTGGCTGACAGCGTCGCGGAGCCGGCGACGGTGGCTGTGGCAGTCAGCGCCGAGGCCGAAGCCGAGCCCCTGCCGCAAGAAGAGGGCAAGCATCAGAACCTGCTGGTGGTGTTCCTCATCGCCTTGGGCGGCGGCATACTGACGATGTTCACGCCCTGCGTGTTCCCGATGATACCGATGACGGTCAACTTCTTCGTGCGTGGCGCCGAGAACAAGCGCAAAGGACGTCGTCAGGCCTGGTTCTTCGGCTTCTCCATAGTGTTCCTTTTTGCCGTGCTGGGCGCCATACTGGCTGCCTTCCTCGGCCCCGAGGCGCTCTATGTCATGGGTACCCACTGGATTCCTAACCTTATCTTCTTCATAATCTTCTTTGTCTTCGCGCTGAGCTTCTTCGGCCTCTTTGAGATAAAGATGCCCGAGAAGTGGATCAACGGCAGCGACGAGCAGGCCGACAAAGGCGGTCTGCTGGCCCCCTTCTTCATAGCCCTCACCACTGTGCTGGTGAGCTTCAGCTGCACAGGCCCCATCCTCGGCGCCGCCCTGGTGGGCCTCACCACCAGCTCTACAGACCGCTGGGTGAGCCTCGTGACGATGCTGGGCTTCGGCATAGGCTTTGCCTTGCCGTTTACGCTGCTGGCTATGTTCCCGCAGATGTTGGGCAACATGAAGAGTGGCTCGTGGCTCAACACGGTGAAGATAGTCTTCGCCTTCCTCGAGCTGGCCTTTGGCCTGAAGTTCCTGCAGCAGGCAGACCTCTACTGCAACTGGGGTCTGCTGCCGCGCGACACCTATCTGGCACTGTGGATTGTCATCTTCGGCATGCTGGGCTTCTACCTGCTCGGCAAGCTGCGCTTCAAGGGTGACGACGAGGTGAAGGAGATAGGCACCCTGCGCCTCTTCCTCGCCATTGCCGACCTGGCCTTTGTGGTGTACATGATACCTGGCATGTGGGGCGCTCCCCTCAAAGGCATCAGCGGCTTCCTGCCCCCGATGGAGAGCCAGAGCTTCAACATAGAGAAGATTGTCGTGGAGAATAGGCCGGCCATGGGCGCCGGAACTGTGCAGGCGGGCAAGCTGCCGGCAGACCGCAAGTATGCCGACATGCTGCATGTGCCGCTGGGCTTCGAGGCGTTCTTCGACCTCGACGAGGCCAAAGCCTACGCCCGCCAGACGGGCAAGCCCGTCTTCATAGACTTCACAGGCAAGACCTGCGCCAACTGCCGCGAGATGGAACACTACGTGTGGAGCGACCCCGAAGTGAAGCATCTCCTCAACGAGGAGTTCGTCATGTGCTCGCTCTATGCCGACGAGAACACCATAGAACTGCCCGAGGACGAGTGGGTGACGGACGAGAAAGGCAAGGTTTTAAAGACCCTCGGACGCAAGAATCTGAACTTTCAGAAGACTGAATATAATATGAACGCCCAGCCATACTATGTCATTGTGAATGCCGACGGCAGGGTTCTCACCGAAGAGAACTACAAGTACGACCGCGATGTGCAGAAGTTTGTGAACTGGCTTAACGAAGGAATTAATAACAACAAACGATGAAACGTATAGTTTTAGGAGCCTTGGCTCTGTCTTTTCTCTTCTCCGGCGCTATGGCACAGACCGTCAGCGTGCAGGAGGCTCAGACCGTTGTGGTGAACTTCTGGAACAGGCATCACCCGGCGGAAATCAGTGAGGTGAAAGCCCCGGAAGCCACGCCGGTAAACTACGGTGAGCTAAGCCACATGTATGTGGTCAATGTCGCTGACCGCGGCTTCGTGATAGTGGCAGGCGACCGCTGCGTACAGCCCGTGCTGGGATACTCGTTCGACAGCCGTTTCCCCGAGCGGATGCACCCGGAGATAAGCTATTGGCTCGGCGGCTACGAAGGCCAGATCGCCGATGCCGTTGCGAGCGGCTATGTGCCCTCGCAGGAGGTCGCGGACATGTGGAACCAGCTGCTTACGCAGACGGCCCCCGATACACCTGTGAGTCTCGTCGTGGTGCCGGCGCTGCTCACCACCCGCTGGGATCAGGGTGCGCCCTACAACAAGTATTGCCCCTATGACTCTGTCAGCCATGTCAAGACGGTAGTCGGCTGCGTGGCTACGGCAATGGCCCAGATCATGCGCTACTGGAAGCACCCCACCTGCGGCACCGGCAGCCACTCTTACGTCCCTGAACAGCGCACCGACATGCCCTTCGGTACCCTCTCGGCCGACTTTGAGCACACGACATATATCTATGACTATATGCCGAATTCCGTTGACGAGAACTTCTCGCGTGAGAGAGAACGCAACGCTGTGGCCCTGCTGTCATACCACTGCGGTGTCTCCGTGGATATGATGTATGGCAGCTCGAGTGGCGCCTATTCCGAGTGCGGATACTGGAGCAACGCATGTGCCACCAGCGCCTTCTCCGATTACTTCAAGTACAAGCCCACCCTTGAGCTGAGGAAGCGCTACAACTATTCCGACAGCGTATGGCGTAGTATGATAGACACCAACCTCGTGCATGGCCGTCCGATGTATTACTCTGGACACGACAACTCTGGCGGACATGCCTTCGTACTCGACGGTGCCGACGCGCAGGGTCGCTACCATTTCAATTGGGGCTGGGGTGGCTATGCTGACGGCTATTTCTCCGTCTCCAACCTCGCACCCGGTGTCGGCGGTGCCGGTGGCAATTCTACGTATACCTTCAACCAGGGCCAGACCGCCATCTTTGATCTTGAGCCGATACCCACACAGCTCGATACCGTGGATGTATATGACACGGTATGCTACGACGCATCGTCGTATACGTTCTATGAACATACATTCACACCGTCGGCTGGCGAGTATAACCTCGTGCACCTCGACACCATATACCGCCTGCATCTGGAGGTGGCGCGTGTCAAGCTCGTGTACCTCAACGCCAATGGAGCGTCTGGCGCCACGATAACGCAGCGCTACTGCTACCTCAACGGCTTCACGGCACCGGAATGTTCTTTCAGCCGTTCCGGCTACCGTTTCGTGGGCTGGTGCAAGGATCCTGATGGCGCTGACGAGATATACCCTGTCGGTGCCGTTATACCGATACGCCGCAGCATGTCGCTCTATGCCATCTGGGAGCCCTTGCAGGGCATAGATCAGGTTGCAGAGGCGTCTGTAGACCTGTGGCCCAACCCGACGACCGGCGAGGTGACGGTCTCTTTTGGCGGCGCCCGCCCCGTGAGCATCGCAGTGCTCGACATGGTAGGTCGTACCGTGCTTAGCGAGACGCATGTCAATGCTGTCGGCGGCAAGGCCAAAATATCGCTCGAAAAGCTTCCTGCCGGCACTTATACCGTGCAGGTCGGCACCGATAGCGGTATCTATAATAGGCGAATAATCAAACGATAGTAAAATAATTGTAAGAAAAATTTGGCTATGTGGGGAAAAGTTCGTACCTTTGCACCCGATTTCAGCGATGAAATAAGAGAGTGCGGGGTAGAGCAGTGGTAGCTCGTCGGGCTCATAACCCGGAGGTCGTCGGTTCGAATCCTTCCCCCGCTACCTAAAGCAAAAAGTGAGCAGGACGTCAGTCCTGCTTTTTTTTATGCATATCCCTCGACGAAAGCTTGCTTTCAGGCAAGGGGTATGCATAAAAAAAACAAGAACCGCATAGCGGTGCTCACTTTTTGTTTTAGGTAAAGCCCCTCTTCATAGGATGGCGAGCTTTAAGCTCGCAATCCTTCCCCCTTGCTTTCAGGCAAGGGGTATGCATAAAAAAAAACGAGAACCGCATAGCGGTGCTCACTTTTTGCTTTAGGTAAAGCTCCCCATCAACGGATGGCGAGCTTAGCTCGCAATCCTTCCTCCCCAACCGAAAGCTTGCTTTCCTCTATCTGGCCGTCTCCAGCAGCGACTGCATCTCCTTTATCTCGTCGCGGTATTTCGCTGCTGCCATGAAGTCAAGTTCTTTGGCGGCGGTCTGCATTTTGCGTTGCGTGGCGCTGATCTCTTTCCTCAGCTGCTCTTTGGTCATAGCCATGTAGCGGCTGTTGCCAAGCTCCGCCTGCGGCTCTTCGGCGGCTATGCCGAGGGGCTCTTCGTCGTGCTCGCCATAGGGACGTACTGGCGCTCGGCGCTCGCCGTTCTCCACCCGCCGCTCTATGGCTTCGGCTTCCTCGGCGGCACGTTCTATGACGCTGGTGGTGCCCAGTATGGCTTCGGTGCTCTTCACTATCTGTTTTGGCACGATGCCGTGCTCCATGTTATACTTTATCTGCTTGTCGCGATGGCGGTTGGTGATGTCTATGGCACGCTGCATGGAGCCCGTGATGGTGTCGCCGTATAGGATGGCCTTGCTGTGCACGTTGCGTGCCGCGCGCCCTATGGTCTGTATCAACGCGCGGTCGCTGCGCAGAAAGCCCTCTTTGTCGGCATCGAGGATGGCGACGAGGCTCACCTCCGGCAGGTCCAGACCTTCGCGCAGCAGGTTGACGCCCACCAGCACGTCGAAGACTCCCATGCGCAGGTCGCGCATTATCTCCACACGTTCCAGCGTGTCTACGTCGCTGTGTATGTATTTGCTCTTGATGCCGAGGTTGGTGAGGTATGACGTCAGCTCCTCGGCCATGCGTTTGGTGAGCGTGGTGACAAGCACGCGCTCCCCCTTGTCGACAGTGTCTTCTATCTCGTCCAGCAGGTCGTCGACCTGGCTCACGGCTGGCCTCACCTCCACCTCGGGGTCCAGCAGGCCCGTGGGGCGTATCACCTGCTCCACCACGACACCCTCGGCCTCGCTCAGCTCGTAGTCAGCCGGCGTGGCGCTGATATATATCGTCTGCCCCGTGAGCTTGTAGAACTCTTCGTAGGTCAGCGGCCTGTTGTCCAACGCCGACGGCAGGCGGAAGCCGTATTCCACCAGCGAGGTCTTGCGGCTGCGGTCGCCGCCGTACATGGCGCCTATCTGCGGCACCGTGACGTGGCTCTCGTCCACCACCAGCAGGAAGTCGTCTGGGAAGTAGTCTATCAGGCAGAAGGGGCGGCTGCCTGGCTGGCGGCCGTCGAAGTAGCGGCTGTAGTTCTCGATGCCGGAGCAGTAGCCCAGCTCCTGTATCATCTCCACGTCATAGTTCACTCTCTCCTCGAGGCGTTTGGCCTCCAGGTGTTTGCCTATGTTGTTGAGGTAGTCGCGCCGCTCGTACATGTCGTGCTGTATCTGCAGCAGGGCCTCGCCCATGTGCTCTTTGTTGGTGAGGAAGTTGCTGGCGGGGTATATCACAACCTCGTCGAAACGCTCCATCCGCTGTCCGCTGATGGGGTCGAAGCTCTCGAGACTCTCTATCTCGTCGTCCCAGAAGCTGACGCGGTAGCAGAAGTCGGCGAAGGAGGGGAAGATGTCCACCGTGTCGCCCTTCACGCGGAAGCGCCCGTTGGTGAACTCAATCTCGTTCCTCACATACTGTCCTTCGAGGAGCTGCATGAGCAGCGTGTCGCGCTGCAGCCGGTCGCCGACGCGCAGCGTCACCGTGCCGCGCTTGAACTCCTCGGGGTTGCCGATGCCATAGATGCAGCTCACGCTGGAGACGACGATCACGTCCCTGCGGCCGCTGAGCAGCGCCGAGCTGGCACGCAGACGCAGCTTGTCGAGCTCGTCGTTGATGGCCAGGTCTTTCTCAATGTATGTGTTGGTGGCCGGGATGTAGGCTTCCGGCTGGTAGTAGTCGTAGTAGCTCACGAAGTACTCCACCGCGTTGTCGGGGAAGAACTGGCGGAACTCGCCGTAGAGCTGTGCCGCCAGCGTCTTGTTGTGGCTCAGCACAAGGGTGGGGCGCCCCAGCTCCTTGATGACGTTGGCCACGGTGAACGTCTTGCCGCTGCCCGTGACGCCTTGCAGCACCTGCGCCCGCTGTCCAGCGCGCACGCCTTCCACCAGCTGCCTGATGGCCTCCGGCTGGTCGCCCATAGGCGCAAACTCCGATTTCAGCTTAAACTCCACAATCCTTTAATCTATAACCAATAAACCTTGAACTTTAAACTTTGAACTTTGAACTTTGAACCTTAAACTTTAAACTTTGAACTAGTCACTAACCACTATCCACTATCCACTGTCCACTAACTCATAACTCATAACTCCTAACTCTCAACTGACCCCCCCTCACCTGCACTCCGTTGTGTGGTCGAGCAGCATCTGCTGGCTCTTCTGCGTCATGCCGAAGGCGTAGCGGCGCATGGCCGCGGCGCTGTCGGGCAGCTGGCCTATGATGTCCTCCTGCGAGCCCAGGCGGTAGAGGCTCTCGCGCTCCTCCTTCACACGCCACAGGTAGAACAGTCCGCCGGGGCTCACCACGCCGATCTTGTCGTCGGCGCTGAAGTAGGCGTAGGGGCGGCGGTAGCGCTGCAGGTCGATGCCCAGCGTGTGGTTCGCCGGCTGTTCTGCCATCATGCCCTGCACCGTGGCGGCGATGTCGAGCTGCAGCACTGGCCAGTCAATGCGCTCGGGGGCTATGCGTCCGGGGGCGTAGAAGAGCAGCGGCACGTGGTTGTAAGGCAGCGACATGTCGTAGAGACAGGGGCGCGCGGCTCCGTGGTCGGCCACGAAGACGAACAGCGTGTTCTCGAACCACGGCTCCTTGGCGGCGAGGTTCATGAAGTGGCCGATGCTCCAGTCGGCATACTCCACTATGGCGCTGTCCATGTCGGCGTGCTTGGCCTTGAAGGGTATGTCGCCGGGTATGACGTATGGGCTGTGGTCGCTGCAGGTCATCACGGTGGTGAAGAAAGGCTCGCCGTCGGCGTAGGCCTTGTTGCAGTGCTCCAGCGCATATTCAAAGAGCGTGTGGTCAGGAATGCCCCAGGTGCCTACCACCTTGTCGGGGTCGTACTCGCTCTGGCCGTACACTTCGGTGTAGCCGTTGTTGTAGAGGAAACCGCGCATGTTGTCGAAGTCGGCGTCGTGCGGCATGAAGTAGGCCGTCTGGTAGCCCATGCCCTGTAAGGTCTGCGGCAGTCCGCACATGCGGAATATCGTGGCCTGCTTCATGGCATGGCGCGCCAGGATGGCGGGGTGGCCGTAGAGCGACGAGTAGATGCCGTTGTAGGTGTGCATGCCCGCCGACCAGGCGTTGGTGTAGAGGCGTCCGCCGGCCATCAGGCTGTCGAGGTGGCGCGTCAGCGTCACGCCGCTGGCCGAGAGGCAGGTCTTCTCGGTGGTCATGCTCTCCATTATCACAAGTATCACGTTGGTGCCCTCGGGCATCACCACGGCGCTCTGCGCCAGCAGGCTGTCGACAGGCAGCGCCAGCTGCTCGCCGTAGACCCTCTCGGCTTCCTCCACGGGCACCAGCTCCACGGGCTGGTTGCGGCTCTTGCTCAGCTCCTCGACGCTCTTCATGAAGGTGAAGGCCGGGTTGAGGCCTATCTGGTTGAGGAACGGCACGTCGCAGAACGACGCCGACCCCACACGCAGCGGGCTCTTGCGCGTCAGGCGGCCTCGCATGCCGGTGAAGATGAGGAAGATGAGCAGCAGCGCCAGCGGTATCGACACATACAGCGGCAGGAACTGCATCGGCGTGTCGTCGCCCTTCTTGCTGCCCAGCGTGCGGCGGAACGCAGCCCCCGTGGCAAACCACCACGACACCGCCACGCCGACGAAGGCCAGCAGCGCCAGCACATACTCCCATTCGCCCAGTATCATGCTCACCACCATGTCGGGCGTGTCGCCCCAGGTGAGCGACACCACGTCGAGGCGCGAGTAGAAGTAGCAGAAATAAGGTATGTCGGCCGCGCAGGCGAAGAAGGCTGCCGTGTAGCACACGTTGATGAAGTAGTGCGGCACCCTGTAGTAGGCGCGGGAGCGTATGTGCGCAAACTCGCCGATGAGCATCATCAGCGCCGGCAGGGCCAGTATGTAGCAACTCGCCAGCGTGTCGAAACGCCATCCCGTGTAGAGGGCATAGCCGAAGAGTCCCTTCAGGTCCACGGGCTCCGTGGCGCCCGACAGGAACACCCACGACTCGACGAGGCGGAAGACGGTGAAATAAGCAATGCCTAACAAGTAGACAATCAGTAGATAGCTGAAACGTGAGTATTTTTTCATAATCTGCAAAGGTACGAAAAAAAGATAATGTACAAAAATAAAATACACCGCCACGCCCGCCGAGGCAGCGGTGCCGCCAACGGACTCCGTGGCCGTTGGCTCCGTCAGCTCGTCCCGCTACCGCCCCTCCTCGCCCTTCCTACGGCTTTTCTACGGCTTTTCTATGGCTTTTCGATGGCCGTAAGTCGCTGCAAGTCAGTATGCCGGCCGAGGAGGGGCCGAGGAGGGTCCGAAGGGGGGCCGTAGGGGCTCTATTTACATGGCTGTCAATCAACGCGTTGCGATGTTGCTTTTTTCGGTCTGTTTTTATTTCGTATCTTTGCTGCGTGAAAAGAAGGTGACGGCTGTCGCAAGTGGTTGACCGTCAATGATAACGATGCTATGGAGCCAAGACGCATAGAGTTAGACCTCACACCGGAGGAGTGCATGGTGCCCGTCAAGCTGCGCGGCGCTGTGGCACGCCATCTGCATCAGCCCGAGTCCGAACTCGGCGAGGTGCGCATGGTGCATCGCACCCTCGACTGCCGCCGCCGCAACGTCATCTATCATGCCACAGTGGAGATTGGAAGTCATAACGAAATCGTCGACAATGGAATTGTCTTGAACTCCTTGAACTTCTTGAACTCCTTGAACTCCTTGAACTCCCATAAAACAATCCTCATTGTCGGCGCCGGCCCGGCGGGCCTCTTCGCCGCCCTGCGCTGCCTACAGCTGGGCATGAAGCCCGTCATCGTGGAGCGCGGCAAGCCCGTGGAGGAGCGCAAATACGACATCGCTCGGCTGGCGCGCGAGAAGGTCGTCAACCCCGACAGCAACTGGTGCTTCGGCGAAGGCGGCGCGGGCACCTACAGCGACGGCAAGCTCTACACGCGTTCCACCAAGCGCGGCGACGTCGGCGCCGTGCTGCGCACCTTCGTCGACCACGGTGCCGACCCCGACATAATGCTTGAGACTCACGCGCATATAGGCACCGACCGCCTCAGCGGCATCATCGCCGGCATGCGCCGCACGATAGAGGCCGCCGGCGGGGAATACCGTTTCAACACCCGCGTCGCGGACCTCATCGTCAGGGACGGCCGCGTGCACGGCGTGGTGACCGACGCGGGCGAGGTGACGGGCTCGGCGGTGATTCTGGCCACGGGCCATTCCGCGCGCGATATATACTACATGTTCCAGCGCCACGGCTGGCTCCTCGAAGCCAAGCCTTTCGCCCTCGGCGTGCGTGTGGAACACCCGCAAGAGCTTATCAATGAGATACAATACCACGGCAAGGGATATTCAAAATACCTGCCGCCGGCGGCCTACAGCCTCACCACGCAGGCCTGTGGCCACGGTGTCTTCTCGTTCTGCATGTGCCCGGGAGGCGTCATAGTGCCCGCCGCCACGGCCGACGGGCAGCAGGTGGTCAACGGCATGAGCAACTCGCGCCGCAACTCGCCGTTTGCCAACAGCGGCATCGCCGTCACTGTTGACTTGAAGGATGTGTCCACCTTGAACTTGGAACCTGGTGGTATGCCGTCGGCTCTGCCGACAACTTGGAACTTGGAACCTGGAACTTTGAACTTGAAACCTGGTGGTATGCCGTCGGCTCTGCCGACAACCTGGAACTTGGAACCTGGAACCTGGAACCAATCACTGTCCACTGACCACTATCCACTGTCCACTAACCACTCTCCCTTGAACCTTGAACCTGAAACCTTGAACCAATCACTGCCCACTCTCGCATTTCAGATGCAGGTGGAGCAGATCATGTTCCACGCCGGCGGCGACGCCATCAACGCACCGTCGCAGCGGCTGGTGGACTTCCTGCACCGCAAGGCGTCGTCGACACTCGGCAAGACGGGTTACATGGGCGACGTGGTCAGCGCGCCGCTGCACGAGCTGCTGCCGCCGTTTGTCGTCGACAGTCTGATACAGGGGTTCCGCGATTTCGACCGCAAGATGCACGGCTTCATCACCGAAGACGCCACGCTGCTGGCTGTGGAGAGCCGCACCTCGTCGCCGGTGCGCATACCTCGCGACAAAGAAACCCTGCAGCATCCACAGCTGCAGGGCCTGTATCCTTGCGGCGAAGGCGCCGGCTACGCCGGCGGCATCGTCTCCTCCGCCCTCGACGGCATCCGCTGCGCCGAGGCTATATCTGCTATCTATTCGTCTTTTACCAATGTAAAGTGAGCATTGATTGATTTTTGGTCGATAGCAGAACGTAGGTTGAATACTTTGCGCTGCGGTAGGTAACCTGGTTTTTCACAAGTTATTTCAATCTGAACATCTCCTGAGTTGTTGTAGGTCAGGCCTTTGATGTCAAAGGATTCTGTCGACTCAAATGGTGTAGTGGCTTTGTAGTTTTTATTGGTGTTTTTTACATCAGGGGTTGAAGAGATTACTCGCCAGTATACATCGGCGCCTGCGGGACGCGAGGTTACTTCCCATGAAAGTATGGTGTGCTCAAGTGCAGTGTTGCCGTCGCCATGTACTGCTTTGTCCTTTTCGTTGTCAGCTGATTTTGAACGATGCAGGAAGTATGCAATACGATCCCAGTCTATATCATCAAGTGCATTAGCGTATGCTTGATTGATGGCATCAGAAGCAATGGTGTAGTCATTGCCGCTGCCTCGCTTTGAACTGCGTCCGCTGATGTTGACTGAGGGATAGACCTGTCTGTTGTCATGGTCATAGACTGCAATCTCAAAGCCCACAACAGCAGACCAGCCAATACCATCAAGCCAACTTACGTTAAAGGTACGGATGTCAAGCATCAGCATGTAGTCGGAGCCGATGTCGCTGTCAAGCTTGAAACCCATCGTGCGCATGTAACGACGAATGCTCTCGCTCACAAACGACGGTATGTCGGGATTGACATTAACACTTGGTCTGGAGGTTAGATAGTTGTCATGCGTTAGCAGTATGGAACGTTTGTCCGAGGGGCGCCTGTCTTTCAGGTTGACGCGAATGCCATAGTCGAGATTGACGTAAGCATTGGCACGTGGTGTGGCGATGAGGTCTAGGTTCACAACTTTAGGCTGCGGAGCTGCGGCTGGAACCTTTGATGTTGAGCCACAGCTGGCAAATACTACAACAGCAAGGGTTGATAATATGTATGTTAATACAGATTTTTTCATGGCATAAGTGTTATTTGGATCCTTTTAAACGGACGACCTTGCCGGATACGGAGGTCATGTATGTGATTGTGGTACGTCCTAAACGCTTCTCACAACCTTCGACGGTTGTGGATATCACAGGCTCGATAATGCCGTCACCGCCCTGTTCTTTGACAAGGTTTACAATACGATAGATGGCAATTCTGTGTGCCATTTGGTCGGGATAGGCCAGTACGTCTCCTTCGCTACGGTCACGTGAGAGAAGATAACCGGCACGTACTACACCGTCAAAGTCTTCAAGTATAAAATTACCTGTCTTTTTGTCTTTCTTAAACTCGAACTCAAATGATCCATCGGGATCTTTGACTGTGTATGAGTCGCTGGTAAGTTCCACTATAATGCGTGATGTGCTTTCTACGCGATTGAGTATCTCGTAGTCTTTGCCAGTAAGGTTCAGCTCTTCGAAAGAAACAGCCTTTACCATGTTTGTTGCTTGAGGGATAAGCAATCGGCTAGAGCCACAAGATGAAAGTGTGATGATCGCCACTAAGGACATGAACCCGATAAATAGTCTTTTACGCATTTTCTTTGCTGCCGGTTATATACCATCGGCCCGTCGGTTTTTCTTTGGTAATATTAGGCAGAGACAGCAAAATGAGGGTATGCACATAAAAAGAGCGTGGTCTCTTCTGCTTTCATTGGAATCTTTGAGGTCTTGGACTACCTAGTACTTCCCAATTACAACGTTTAAAGCCCACGCCAAAAGGCGGGAGCGACGTTGCGTGGCATCTGGAAGTACCATTTGAAAGTGTCCAAGTTTCAAAGATTCCTATGCTTAGCTACTTCGCTTTTTCCTATTCTATGATGTGCATATCGATACTATGCGCTATGTTCCATCGGCAATATGTATTTGTTAATAAATTGAATTACGGTGCAAATGTACACAAATTTTTTAATATGTGCAAATATTTATCCTTCGAAGGTGAAACTCAGCATGAAGGTGCGGCTGTTGAGGTTGTCGAAAGAGCGTATGTAGACGTCGGGGTCCTGCACTTTGAGGTCGAGGAGCCCGAAGGCCATCTTGAACTCTATGGCGAACTTGACGTAGCGCAGGAAGACGTCGAAGCCGACGCCCATGCTGTAGCGCAGGTCGTGGGGCTGCAGGCGCACGATGGCCTGGTTGGTCTGGTTGCGGTTCTTGCGCAGCGAGGCGAAGTCGAAGCCATAGCTGGCTCCGGCGGTGAGGTAGGGGCGGAAGTTGTTCCAGCGCACGGCGCGGAACTTGAGCTCCAGCGGTATGTCGCCGTAGACGGACTCCACGTTGCGCGAGCGCTCGGCGAGGCGGTGCGTAGTCAGGTAGCCGTTCTCCCAGGAGTAGGAGATGGTGCGTGTGACGAGTGTCACGCCTGGGAGCAGGCGCAGGTTGAACCACGAGCCGAGGCGCAGGTCGCCGATGACGGCGATGTGGAAGCCTGGGGCGTAATAAGATGTCACCCCCTGCAGCGTCTGCCGCAGCGTGTCGTTCTCGCTGAAGGCAAGGTCGAATTTGGACTGGGTGTAGCCCACCTGTATGCCGTAGTGCAGCGGGCGTCGGTCGAACTGCCCGAGGTTGCCCGTGGAGCTCTGCCCCCTCGAGGCAAGAGGCGATAGGACAAGGAGCAACAATAGCAGGGCAGGGGAGAGCCCCCCGAAGGTCCTCCCTCTTCCCTCTTCCCTCTTCCCTCTCACATTAACCAGTGTCTTCCTCATCATATATTTATACATAACAGTCCTTCAATAATCCTTGTGGTATGCCGTCGGCTCTGCCGACAACTTGGAACTTTAAACTTTGAACTCTCAT
>OCTX012234278.1_pt1 | contig 16546 bp, 9 predicted proteins | sample 1539691 | NCBI WGS metagenome assembly OCTX01 (sample SAMN02144231, study PRJEB22623) | gut metagenome | biome: sheep rumen | host: Ovis aries | place: New Zealand | reverse complement strand
CTCCGAGCAGGTGGAGGTCATCGACGCCGACATAACAGCGCCGACTTCCGGCTTCGGCAAAGACGGGCTCAAGAAGGCGATCAACCTGCACTAGATTTCGGTTACACCGACCGGCAACACATAAAACGAAAGAGAGGCAAGACATGACAGAGAAGGGGTACATGACAGAGAAGGGGTACATAAAATATCTGATGGCCATGGCCGGGCTCGGCGGCCTGCTTTACGGCATAGATGTCGGTGCGATTGCATCGGCGCTTCCGTACATCAAGGCGCTAAACTATTTCACGGACGCGAAACTGTCGACGGTCGTCGGCGCGGTGCTTTTCGGTTCTGTCATAGGTTCGCTTCCGGCCGGCGTGTTCGCCGAGTGGCTCGGGCGCAGGAAGGCGATTCTCATCGGCTCGGTAGTGTTTCTCGTATCGATACCGATGATCGTCCTTTCCGACGGCGCCTACGGCATGATGGTTGCGGGCCGATTCGTGCAGGGCGCTTCGGCGGGACTTCTCGGCGTCGTAATCCCGATGTACCTTGCAGAGTGTCTGCCGCCCGAGAGCCGCGGAAAGGGGACGGGGCTCTTTCAGCTGTTTCTCACGATCGGTCTAGTGTTCATGGCGCTTGTCGGCGTGGGCGTCACCAAGTTCTTCGGCGCGGCCGACGCTGAGGCCGTAAGCCTCGCGACGAAGGCTGTGGCGTGGAAGACAGTGTTCTGGCTGTCGGCGATACCGGGCGTCATATTCTTCTTCGGCATATTCGGGCTCAAGGAGTCGCCGACATGGCTCAAGCGCCGCGCCGACAAGGCGGCGGGCGTTGTCGAATCCAAGAAGGAGGATTCAACGGTCGTTAAGGACAGCCTCTTCCAGAAGAAGTACATCTATCCGTTCTGCCTCGCGGTGATAGTCCTCGCCTGCACGCAGGCGACGGGCATAAATTCGGTGCTCAACTACTCCGTCGACATCTTTAACAAGTCGGGGCTTCCTGGTATTGTAGGCAACTACGCCGACACTGCAATCAAGATTGTGAACCTTGTGATGACAGTCCTGGCGGTGTCGCTCGTCGACAGAAAGGGTCGCACGTTCCTTCTCAAGATGGGCACGCTCGGCATCATCGTCGGACTTTCTGGCGTCGGTGCGAACTTCTTCCTTATCGAGCACGGCATCTGCGCACCGTCGCAGATAACAGGATGGGCTACTGCAATTTCGTTCATGGTGTTCATAGGATTCTACGCGTCCGGTCCGGGCGTATGCGTGTGGCTGGCGCTTTCCGAACTGATGCCTGCGAGGATACGCGCGAACGGAATGGCGATAGCCCTTCTCATCAACCAGGGCGTTTCGACGACTATTGCGTCCCTGTTCTATCCGTGGGTTGACGCAGTCGGCTACGCCTGGGTGTTCTTCACTCTCGCGTTCTTCACGGTGATCTACTTCATCACGGCGGCGTTCTTCATGCCAGAGACCAAGGGCAGGACGCTCGAGGAGATCGAAGAGTTCTTCAAGTGACGTTTCAGTTCCTAGGAACGGGTACGAGCGTAGGCGTGCCGCAGATCGGGTGCAGGTGCCCGGTCTGCACGTCGGGCGACCCGCGCGACAGACGTCGCAGATGCGGCGCCCTGATTCGAACCGGGAAAGTCGCTTTCCTGGTCGACACGCCTCCGGAGATGCGAGAAGCTTGCATCGAATACGGCGTGGACCGCGTGGACGCCGTGTGCCTCACCCACGCCCACATGGATCATGTCGCGGGATTCGACGATCTGAGGCGCTTCAACACTTTGAACGGCGGTGCGCCGATGCGCTGTTTCGCCATGGACGAGACCATAGAGCAGATGCACCGCATCTTCCCATATATCTCCAACCGCAAGAACGAGATGGGGCTTTTCCGTCCCATGATAAACTTTGTATCCAACGGAAAGCCGTTCATGATTGGCGATGTCGCGATCGAACGGCTGGCGGTGGAGCACTCGTTTCCTTGTTGCGGATACCTCTTCACATCTCCTGAGGGCGCGCGACTCGCGTATATCTCCGACTGCCACGAGATTCCCGACGAAACTGTCGCCCGTATTGAAGGTGCTGATACGCTTGTTTTGAATTGTCTGAGGGAGCGTCCCCATCCAACCCACCTCAACATGGCGGCGGCTCTCGGGTACATATCGCGCATACAGCCGGGGCGTGCGTTCCTTACACACATGTGTCACGACTTAAGCCATATGGAGTGGCTGTCAAAGCTTCCAAAGGGCGTCGAGCCAGCCTACGACGGGCTCGTTCTCGAAACATAGAATGGAAAGAAGGACGTAAGACCATGAAACGAGCACTTGCACTCCTCATCGCTGCCGTCGCGGCTTGCGCAGGCGCCGCGACAAGCGAGATAACCGTGGGCCTAAAGCTGGACAATCTCGATTTCGTCGTAGGCGAAAGCATCGGCGCCGTCATCAACGTTATGAACGTCTCGCCGGACGAGTTGAGCGTCGGCTATGCAGAGTCGAAAGACCGCCTGTTCGTAGAACTGTACCGCTCGCCGGAAATGCGTCAGATGGAACGCGCCTCCCAGGGACCGTTTGTAAAGCCGTTCGTCCTGCGTCCCAACGAAGGGCTCAAGCTCGCGACACGCCTTGGAGACCGCTATGCCCTGCGCAGGCCGGGCCGCTACCTCGCGCGGCCGGTTCTGGTGCACGGCGGCATGCGCTACGAAGGCCAGATGCGTGCGTTCGACGTAGTGCCTGGGATGAAGGTGACGAACGCGCTGCAGATGTTCTCCAACCACGAGGGGCTCACGCGCGAGTTCGACCTTCTCAAGTGGAGCCGCGGTGGACACGATCATCTCTTCTTCACGGCGCGCGACGGCGGGGTGAGCACCAGGGAGTGGCAGACCACCGACCTCGGGGAGATGATGAAGATAACCAAGCCGACGATATCAATAATGACAAACGGAGAGGTTATCGTTCTTCACAGAGTCGATCCGGACTACTTCATCAGAAGCGAGTTCTGGTCGGTTCCGGACGGAATAGAGTTTTTCAGACGTGAACTCATACAAGACCCGGAGACGGCTGGTTCGCAGCGTGTGAGAGAGATGTACCAGGAGTCGGGCGGGGTGAAGCCGAAAGATAATCCATGGTGGAAATTCTGGTAGGACGGGATGAACATACTTGGAATAGAAACAAGCTGCGATGAAACAGCGGCTGCGGTCGTCAAAGACGGCCGCACGGTTCTTTCAAACGTGGTCTACACGCAGATCCCTCTGCATGTGCCATACGGCGGCGTCGTGCCGGAGATCGCATCGCGAGCCCACATAGAGAAGATTTCGGAAGTCGTCCGCACGGCACTCGCCGAGGCGGCGAAAGCGCCGGACCCCGACGCCGGGCGTATAGACGCCGTGGCTGTCACCTACGGGCCGGGGCTTTCGCCGGCGCTTGTCGTCGGGTTGAATGCCGCGAAAGGTCTTGCAAAATCTCTTGGTGTCCCGCTTTTCGGAATCAATCATATTGAAGCCCATCTGCATACACCGTTTCTTACGGAACCGGACGCCGCGGCGGAGAGTCCGCTCGATCCGCTCAAATGCATGCCGGCGCTCGGCCTTGCCATCAGCGGTGGTCATACGACATGGGTGGAAATGCCGCGCTACGGCGTGTATGAAGTAGTCGGCCAGACGCTGGATGACGCCGCAGGCGAGGCGTTCGACAAGGCGGCGAAACTTCTCGGCCTCGGTTATCCGGGAGGACCGAAGGTCGACAGGATCGCCCGCGAATACTTCGAGTCGTGCGGCGCCTCCAGGCCAGATCTTATACCGTTTCCCAAGGGGCGGCCGCGCGAAGGCGTGACGGTGCTTGCAGGCCTTCCGGCTGAGTGCTGCGTTTCTTTCTCGGGGCTCAAAACCGCGCTTTTGAGATATGTGCAGCAGAACGGCGGCGCCGAGGCGCTTGCGGCGGCCGGCGAAATCCCCCGAGTTGTAGCCAGCTACCAGGAGGCGATCGTCGGCGCGGTCGTCGACCGCACGCGCACGGCATTAAGGCGCGGCAGCTACAAGGCGATGATTGTCGGCGGAGGCGTTTCGCTCAATTCGCGTCTGCGAACGGCTCTAGACGAAACGTGCAGGCGCGAAAAAATCCAGCTTCTCATGGCCAGGCCGAAGTTCTGCGGTGACAATGGCGCCATGATAGCGGCGCTCGCCTATTACCGCAGAAACAAAGCCGGTGCGGAGGCGATGCGCCTCGACGTGGCGCCCTCGCTTGATTTCGAGCCATGACGACCGGATCTGTTTTTGGCGTCGTGCCGCGTCTTGTGCTCGACGGATTAAGGCACGGAAAGGCGAGGTTCGCCTGCGCCGCGTTGGGCATGGCCGCTGCAGCTGGGGCGGTCGTCTTCATGTTTTCCCTTGCGGCGACCAACGACGCGCAGGCGCCTGCGCTCGCGGTGTCGGCGTCGAGGCCGTGGGCGGCGTGGCGCATAGAAGGCTGGACTGGAGGGATGCGCCGCGGTTCGCGAGGAGACGTGGAGGTGCGGGAAAAGCCGCCGGTTCCGATCACGGCAAGCCCTGATCTAAGGATGGAAGTCGTTGGTCTGTCGCTTGACATCCGACCGGGCGGGAAGGTTCTGCAGGGGCCTCCCATGACTTCTGTAATGGCAAAGGCGCCTGAAGAAAGCCCTTACGAGTCTGCGCCGCTTGCAGAAGGGCGCTGGGTGGACGAGGCCTCGTCCGAGGCGGAGTTTGTATGCACCGCCAACACTCTTAAGCGCTTCGGGCGTGATATGGGTGTAAATATAGGCGACCAGGTGAAGTTCGTAGGCGCGCGTGGAACGCTCTCGGCCAGACTTGTCGGGCTGCTGGCCGAGGCGAAACTCCCTCGCGGCTTCCCTGATTCATTCGCGAACGCCGCCGCGTTTGAAAAGCTTTCCGGCGAAAGGCGCGGAACGATTTCAATGTGGCGCAGACCGGTGGAGGGCGACCGCGTGCTCGCACCTTCGTCTGATACTGTTGTCGCGATGTTCAAGAGCGACGAGCAGCGCCGAATGGATTACGCGAGACCGCTCATGCTCATTGCTGCGGTTCTCACAGCGCTTGCGTTGCTTGTCAATTCGCTTCTGCTTTCGGTCGAGGCAAACAGACCGCAACTTGCGGTTTTGCGCACGATCGGGCTGTCGCGGCTGGGCGTTGTGCGTTTTGTCATGCTGGAGTCGCTGACGTCGGCGGCATGCGGGCTCGGTTTGGGTGCGTTCGGGTCTGCGGTCGCGCTCAAAGTGTATGTGGCGTGCGACAGCGCGGCCTTCCCTGTCGGCGCGGCTTTTGACTGGCGCGCCGTCGCGGTTACGGCCGTCGTCGCGCTTGCGGTCGCGGTTCTTGCAGTTCTCTTTGCTCTCGGTCCGGCGCTGTCTGTAAGACCAATGGACGCCGCGTCGACGCGTCCTTCATCGCGCCGCAGGGGAATGGCGGTTGCATTCGCCTTCGGTTTCGCCGCTTTCGTGGCGGTAGAGGTGTGGGGCGCGAGCCTCATGCGAGGCTTCGTCCCTTCGCCCGAATGGCCGGATGCGATCATATCCCTTCTTCCGTCGGGTGCGAGTTCGTTCGATGTCGAGAAGCTCAGGAGGCTGGACGGCGTGAGACGCATCAGCGAGCTTTATCCGCTTCAGCTCATGTTCCCGCAGGAAGACGGCATCCGCGCGTCTGCCGGCGCACGCGCTTCCCGTTATGCGCCGAACGCGCTCTTTCTTGCGGCGGAGTGGCTTCCCGGCTTCAGGTTCGTCGAAGGATCTCACGACGAATGCACCAGAGCTCTCGCCGAGAACGGTGCGTGCGTAATCTCGCTCATGATCGCCAATGCGCACAATCTCCACAAGGGCGACGAACTGGCTGTTATGTGCGGTGGCGGTCGCGGCTCGCCGGCAACCGAGACGCGCCTGCCGATTGCCGGAGTGGTGGATGTAAACTGGCATATGGTGACGAGCCGCGGCCTTGTGCGAGGAATGAACGGCGCGCCTGTTATGACGGACGGACCTGTTTTCGTTTCGCTCGACACGATAGAGTCGCTCGACGCACGCCCGTCGTCGATGGTTCGCATGACCCACCTATGGGTCGAATACGAGCCCGCGTTCCTTGCGAAGCACGGTGCATTCCAGGCGGGACGCCTTGTTGAAGAGTCGGTGCGCCGGGCGCTCGGCGACCCTTCGGATATCACCGTGAGACTTCACGCGCGCGATGAAATAGCCGAAGGCACCATGGCGCACGGCACAGACCTTATCGGACAGGCCGCGCGTGTGCCGTTCGTCTTTCTCGCGTTTCTGTCGATAGGGTTCGTCGCGATGCTCGTGGCGGAGGCTGATGCGTGCCGCCGCGAGCACGCCGTGTTGAGGGCGATAGGCGCGACCAAGGGCCAGATTGCAGCGCGGCTTGCCGCCTCTGCCTTGCGCACGGCTCTTGCGGGAATCGCGATCGGGTTGCCGGCAGGCGCGTTTTTCGGATGGGTCGCGGCAGGCAGGACGGCTGCAGTATGGAGCGGGATGCCACGCTACTTCGCAGTGCCGTGGCGCATCGTAACCGAGGGCTCGGCCGGGGCTCTTGTGCTTGCGCTTGCGGTCGCTTTGCCTGTTTCACTTTACATCGTGTCGTGCGAATTCTCATCCAAAGCACAGAATGCAAACCGTTCATGAAAACTAAAGTTCTTGTTTTTGTCTTCGCCGCCGCGTTGCTTTTAGCCGCGATGGCACGGGCCGGCGCCGCCGAGCTTGGCGCAACTCTTATGCCGGGTGGCTCCGTGAAGTTCTCCTGCGCGCAGACGGACTGCGTGCTGCAGCCGGTGATGTTCCTTAAAGGATGGATATCCGCTTCCTGCAGCGGCGGTTATGAACTTGGGCGCGACGGCCTCGCCCGTTTCAGAATGGCGCGAAACGGCGTCAAATACGCTGACTGCACGCTTGCTCTTTCTCAGCTTGAAGAAGGCGCCGTTCGCATCGACTGGAATCTTGCGGCGACGGCAGACTGCGAGATTGAATCTCTCTGCTGCCAGATGACGCTTCCTTCGGACGCCGTCGAAGGATGTGCGTGGCGCACAGAGAACGCGAAGGGGACGTTCTCAAAGCCGGCCGACGGCGGTATACGCATTTCCAACGGACGTTGCGCGTCATTCGGCCTTGTGCCGGGCAACGGATTTCCTCCGCTCAGGTTCGTCTCGACAAACACTGTGGAATATCTCGTGCAGGACAACCGGCGGTGGGGCGCAACCTACTGCTTCAGGCTTGGCCGGCTCGGTTTCCGCAGGATGGCGAAAGGCGACGCCTTTTCGCTGTCATTCGTCGTAAGATCGTCGTCGCCGATCGTTGCCGCCTACGCCAGGCCATACGTTGTAACGGCAGGATCGGAGTGGATTCCTGTCGACTATCGCCGAGATGTCATTGAGGGGAGTGCGCTCGATTTCTCCAGGATGGGCTTCGTCGACGCCCCGGCAGGAAAGCACGGCTGGCTCAAGAACGTCGACGGACACTTCGAGTTTGAACGCCTCCCCGGGCGGCGTCAGAAGTTCTACGGCCTCAATCTGTGCGGCACCGCGAACTTTCCCGACCATGAGCTTGCGGAGATTCTCGTAAAGCGTTTCAAACGGCTGGGCTACAACACTCTTCGCATCCACCATCATGACGCGGGAATGGTTGAATCAAGCCCCGATGGAGTCACTCTTGATGCTGCAAACATGGAGCGCTTCGACTATTTCGCGGCCGCCGCCATACGCGAGGGTTTGTATCTCACAACCGACGTCTACGTATCCCGCGCCCGCAAGATAAAATGGCGTCACATAGGCGTAGACCGCGACGGTTGTGTCGATACGCAACTATTCAAGGCGCTCTGCGCCGTCTACGAACCGGCGTTCGAGAACTGGGCGGCCTTCGCCGCGAACTTCTTCACGCACATCAACCCATATACAGGCCGCAGCTACGCGGATGAACCTGCAATGCCTCTCGTCTCGCTGGTCAACGAGGGCGGTTTCTTCATGGGCTGGACGCGCGGCGTTCGCGACGACCCGCGCATTCTTGCGTCGTGGGGCGAGTGGCTAGAGAAGAAGCGCCATGCCGATCCGTCGTTCGCGCCAGAGGCCGACCCCGGCAGGCTCCCCGAGAATTTCTGGGACCGGAAGGAGAATCCTGCGGTGATCCAGTGGATGGGCGAGCTTGAAGCGAGAATGGTCGCCAGAATGAAAGCACGGCTGCGCGCGCTCGGCGTAAAGGCGCTCCTTACCAACGACAACTGCGGGCCGCATTTCGCGGCGCTCCAGCGCGCCACCGGCGATTATGACTACATAGACGACCATTTTTACGTCGATCATCCTAGTTTCCCGGAGAAGCCGTGGTCTTTGCCGAGCACATGCCCCAACAGAAATCCGCTCCTCGGCGACGGCCCTATAGCGCCGAGCGCACAGGCGTTCACGCGTATGGTCGACAAGCCGTTCACAATCACTGAATGGAACTTCTCCGGCCCGGGACGGTACCGTGGCGTGGGCGGGATTCTCACAGGCGCTATGGCGGCTCTTCAAGATTGGGACGGTTTGTGGCGATTCGCCTATTCTCACAGCCGCGACAGGCTTCGCGATGCTGATGTAAGAAGTCCTGGCTATTTCGATGTTTCCTCCGATCCGCTCGCGCAGGCCGGCGAACGCGCCTGTCTGATGCTTTTCATGCGAGGCGACCTTGCGCCTTACTCCGCTGGCGTCGTGCTGTGGGATACTCCCGAAAGCGTCTCTACGACAGAAACCGCTTATCCGGGCGCACCGAAATGGCGCGATGTCGCATGGAAGATGAGAACCGGCTCGTGCCTCTCGCCGGAGGTGTCGGACAATATGCGCGTCATCAGACGCGAGGTGGCCGACGGCGATGAGCCATCCGGCGAAGGAACCGATTCTCTGCGGCTTGACCGCGAGCGCGGGTCGTTCGTCATCGACACGCCGCGCACCAGCGGCGGATTCGCCGAAGAAGGGGCGGTCGTCGCCGGGAATCTGAGAGCGAAAATCTCCGGCGCGCCCGCTACGGTGTGGGTGCATTCGCTGGACGGTGCGGAAATCCCCCGGTCGCGGCGGCTTCTTCTTACGCATGTGACGGACGTCCAGGGCGAAGGGGCGAGATACTCCGACGACTCTATGACAACGACGCTCAAGTGGGGGACTCGCCCGCTTATGCGCAACGGAAGGGGAAAGGTCGCCGTGAAGCATGACGACGCGGAGCATTGCGTAGTATATGCGCTTGAGACGTCCGGCAGGCGTCTTGAGACGATTCCTGCCGAGGCGAAGGACGGCTGGCTCGTATTCACGGTCTCTGTCGCGGGTCCGCAAGGCGCGCGGATGCTTTACGAGATAGCCGTCACGAGATGATGTTCTGCCACAGGGCGGAAGGATTATGGTAAAATACCCACCTAAACAAAAACAGAACCTGAACAGCTTATGAACAAAACCGAAAAACTGATATGTCTTGTCCTTGGCGGAGTGCTCGCATGGTATCTTTTCGTCGTGCAGCCGCGCGATGCGAAGGCTCGCGCAGAATACGCGCGGGCGCAGGCCGAGGCCGCGAGGCTGCAGGCGGCCTCCGAAGTGCAGACCGAGACGCCTGCCCGGGCGTCTGTCGTCGAACAGCAGACCGCCCCTGCCGCAGGAGCCGCAGTCGCGGCCGCGCGGACGCGCATCGATCCGTCCGTGCCGGAAGAAACCGTCGTTCTTGAGAATGACGAACTCAGGCTTGAACTCTCCACGTGGGGCGGCGTGGTAAAGAAAGCGACTCTCAAGAAGTACGCCCGCGGCAAAGGACCGGTTTCAGACGAGAACCCTGCTGTGGAGCTTGATTTCGGCGCTTCGCCTCTCGGCGAACTTGACGGAGTGGTCGGGCTTGCGCCTAACGCGGCGTATGAAGTGAAGGAGTGCTCTGCGGACAAAGTCGTCTTCACGAACGCTCTTGCAACGCGAACCGTGACGCTCAAGCCCGACTACAAAGTGGTGTATTCCGAGCTCTTCGGCGATGTGGCGGACGAGGCGTCTCTGTCGCTCGGCGCGATGGCCATGGGGAGTTCCAAGAACGATCTGCTCTCGGTCGACAGCTGGGCGCTTGACGCAGGAAAGGGGAAAGAAGGAGTCCTCCATCACTGCGAGGGCGATTCGCCGCTCAAGGGATACCTTGTCGGGGGGCTCTCCGGCGGATGCAGCGGTTCGAAGAGCGCGGCGGGTCTCCCGGTGTCGGCGCGCGTGCAGGTCGCGGGCGCTCAGCGCTGGGTCGCGGTGAAGAACCGCTTCTTCGTAACGGCCCTCGCCTCCACGACTGCGGCAAGCAGAGGCTTCGACGCCACGATATTGCGCGACACTTCCGCAACGACCTACAGACCTAAGAGCGTCGCCGCGCGCGCGCTTCTCTCGACGGGCGGCGCGAACGTGCTTGAGAGCGTCTTTTACATAGGCCCGAAGAAGCAGGCGCTTCTCTGGGATCTGGGAATGAAGGATGTTATGGAGTTCGGCATGTGGCGCTGGCTCTGCTATCCGCTGGTGTGGGTGCTCAACTTCTTCAATTCGATCATCCCCAACTACGGTGTGGCAATCATCCTGCTCACGATTCTCGTGCGCCTCCTCTTCTGGCCGCTTACCCACAAGTCCACGGTCGGAATGAAGAGGATGCAGGAGATACAGCCGCTCATGAAGGAGATTCAGGCGAAATACAAGGACAATCCCCAGCGCCTGCAGCAGGAGACATGGGCGCTCTACCGCGACAAGAAGGTGAATCCGATGAGTTCCTGCCTGCCGATGCTCATACAGATTCCTGTGTTCATCGCGCTCTTTAACGTGCTTCGCTCGGCGGTCGAGCTGCGCTACGCGCCTTTCCTCTGGATAGGCGACCTTTCGGAGCCTGAGGCGCTCTTCGCTAGCTGGTTCCCGTTCGGCGGACTAAACCTGCTGCCGATACTGATGGCTGTTTCAACCGGTCTGCAGAGCGCATTCACGCCGTCCGCCGGCGACAGGAACCAGCAGCGCATGATGATGGTGTTCATGCCTGTAATGATGCTGGTCATGTTCTATTCGTTCCCGTCGGCGCTGTCGCTGTACTGGTTCCTGTCGAACCTCTTCTCGATCGTGCAGATGTGGCTTATCCGCCGGCAGACGGCGGAGAAGAAGGCCTGATGACGCAGACTCCTCAGACAGGGGATTTCCTCCTCAAGTGGCGCGGCGACACTCTCAAGGTGACGCTGCGCCTCGATTCTCCGCGCGCAGGGCGCGCGGCGTTCCGCACGAACATAGGTCACGCGCGCGTGCGACGGCGCGAGATAATCGCCGAAACAGAGCGCGGCGAGACTCCTCTCGCCAAGGCGTGGACCGATATACCTCTTGCCGAGACCGCGCCCGGCGTGTTCAGCGCAGAGATTCCGCTTGACGAGGTGGGGGTGTTCTCGGGCAAGGCATGCTTCTTTCCAGAAGGGTCATCGGTTCCCGAGTGGCCGGACGGTGTTAACACCCATATAAAGGTTGAAAGCGCCGAGATAAGAAGCGGCAATTCCATCTACACGGTTTTCCCACGGCAGTTCGGGTCGTTCCGTGAGGTTGCGAGGCGGCTCGACCTGATAATGGGAGAGATGGGTTTCGGCATTATCCAGACGCTGCCGCCTTTCCCTGTCCCGACGACATACGCTGTGATGGGCGAATACGGCTGTCCGTTCGCGGCGCTCGACTTTTACAGCGTCGATCCTGCGATGGCGGAGTTCGACGAGTTCGCAACTCCGCTCGACCAGTTCCGCGAGCTTATAGACGCGGTGCATTCCAGGCGCGGTCTTTTCTTCGTCGATCTTCCCGCCAACCACACCGGGTGGGCCTCGGCTCTGCAGACACATCATCCGGATTGGTTTCGCCGCGAGGCGGACGGTCGCTTCGCTTCGCCGGGCGCATGGGGGGTGAAGTGGGCCGATCTTGTGGAGCTCGACTACTCCAACGCACAGCTTCGCGCGTACATGGCCGACGTGTTCCTGTTCTGGTGCCGCAACGGTGTCGACGGCTTCAGGTGCGACGCCGGCTACATGATCCCCGCGAAGACGTGGGAATATATCGTCGCGCGCGTTCGAGAGGAATATCCCGATACAGTCTTCATGCTTGAAGGGCTGGGCGGCGATCTCAAGGTCACCGACGCCCTGCTTGCCGAGGCTAATCTCGACTGGGCCTATTCCGAAGTTTTCCAGACCTACGACCGCGGCGCTTTCGAGTGGTATCTGCCGAGCGCCATAGCGCGCAGCGAGAAATACGGGACGCTCGTACATTTCGCCGAGACGCATGACAACGACCGCCTCGCAAAGAACGGCGAATGCTATGCGCGTCTCAGGGTGCAGCTAGCCGCGCTTCTCAGCTGGCAGGGGGCATGGGGGATCGCCAACGGCGTCGAATGGTATTGCACCGAGAAGATTGACGTGCACGGCAAGAACGATCTTTCCTGGGGGGCGCAGCGCAACATGGTGGGGCTTATCTCCCGCCTCAACGACATACTTGCGCGCTCGCCGTCGTTTTCGGGTGCGAGCCATCTGGCGGTCGTCACCGAAGGCGAGGGCAACACGCTCGCCGTCGCGAGGGACGGACTTCTGGTTGTGGCGAATCTCGACACTTCCGCGCCGGCCCGTGTGCAGTGGCGTCGCGGCGCGTTTGCCGCGCCCAAGGGCTACGATCTCGTTTCACGCAGAATCGTCGCCGCTGAAAACGGCGTCGCGCTGGCGCCTGGCGAGGTTATGTGCCTTTATCCTGTGACGAGCCTTTCCGCCGAACGAGACCTCATGACAGGCAGGGACCTCTGGGCCGCGCATCCGACGGAAGCTCCCTCCGCAGCCGCCGGCGAGTGCAGATTCCACTGGTGCTTCCCGCGCGACTCGAAGCGCATCGTCTGCGTACCCGAAGACGAACGCGTGGAGGTCACTGCGCCGCACCACTTCAGAATGCGCATCATCGACCCTGCGACAGGGCGCACCCTGCGCGTCTGCCGCAGCGGTGAAGGTCATCGCGCGGAGTTCCTTACCCCTCACTACAAAGGAGACGGCACACGCTGCCGCGAGCTCGACTTCTTCATGATCGTCTACGCTCCAGGCAGGTCTCTTCGTGTGCATTCCAAACTGATGGTGCCGCCGCGCTCAAAGCAGGCGAAGGTCATGCTGACAATGGAGGGCGACGAAGTCCGCCGTTCGCCGCTCATGCGAACCGTCCTTTCGAACGGCGCGGGCGCGTCGGCGCAGGTGCGTCTGGGCTGGGGTCAGATAGCGAGCCAGTATGATTCGCTTTTCTCCGCGAACCCCAATCCCAACGTCCCGTCGGACCGTCTTGCGCTCTGGACGCGCACGCGCTGCTGGCTGCAGCGCGAGGGCTACACACGCGAGCTCGACAGCCGCTGCCTGACGCGCTTCAGAGCCGATCCCGCCGGACGCTTCGCGCGGTGGGACTTCCATGTGCCGTGCGGCATGGGGCGTGATACGGCTTTCGCCTTCGAGCTTTCGCTTGCCGACGGTGTGAACGCGGCACGGCTCAAGGTAACGCGCTACAATGCCGGTGAAAACGACGTCGGCGACCAGGTGAGGCTTGTCTTCAGACCGGATGTCGAGTGGAGAAGCTTCCACTCTACGACAAAGGCGTATACCGGGGCGGAGACTCTTTTCCCGGCTTCGGTCAAACCGCTTGCGAAAGGGCGCGGCTTTTCATTCGCGCCTTACGATGCAAAGTTCACGCTGACCGTCGAAGGCGGCGTCTATCACCATGAGCCGCAGTGGAGCTACAATGTAAGCCATGCCGAAGAGGCCGCGCGCGGTCAGGACGGATCGGGCGATCTGTTCAGCCCGGGCTGGATATCTGCCGACCTTAAGCCGGGCGAGAACGTCACCATGACTGGCAGGCTTGGCGAAAAACGTGCGGACGAGACGTATCCGGCCGACGGCGTCGCGCCTGCGGCGGACGCTCCTGCGCCGGTCGAGACGCTGCCGATTGCGGAGGCTCTCAAGCAGGCGCTCTCGCTCTTCATCGTGAAGCGTGACGATCTCAAGACGGTCATTGCGGGCTATCCATGGTTTCTTGACTGGGGGCGCGACACGTTTATCTTCATGCGGGGGATGATAGCCGCAGGCCTCATTGAGGATTCGATAAAGATACTTAAGGCATTCGCCGCGTTCGAGGAGCAGGGAACTCTGCCGAACATCATTTACGGCGAGACGGCGGGCAACCGCGACACGACCGATGCACAGCTGTGGTTCATCCGCTGCGTGCAGGAGGTTGAGGAGGCGCTTTCGACGAGGAGCGTGCGCAGACGCGCCGGACAGATGTCCTTCGATTTCTCAGGCGGAGGTTCGTATGATGCCGACCTCGCCATGTTAAAGGCGACATGCGGGCGTATAGCAGACGCCTACGCGAGAGGAACGCCGAACGGCATTCACGTCGATTCCGATTCCGGCCTTGTGTGGAGTCCGAGCCACTTCACGTGGATGGATACCAACTATCCGGCGTGCACGCCGCGCGTCGGCTACCCCGTTGAAATACAGGCGCTGTGGATTTCGGCTCTGCGCTATCTCGGCCGAGAAGAAGCGGCGCAGCGCGCTAGGGCGTCGCTCATAAAATACTTCAAGGTCCCTTCGCCGGGCGCGGGCTACCTCGACTGCCTTGCCGCGCCGAACGGCGAAAGCGCGGCGGATGCGCTGCCGGAGGATACCGTCCGCCCGAACCAGCTGTTCCTGATAACGCTTGGCGTTGTTGACGACGCATCGATACTCGACGCGACCGAAGAACTCCTCGTGCCGGGCGGCGTCCGGTCGCTTAACTCCGGCCACGCGCTCTATCGCGGCGTCTACGAAGGCGACGAGGATACGAGCCGCAAGCCGGCCTATCATAACGGAACTGTGTGGGCGTGGCCTTTCCCGCTGTATGCGGAGGCGCTTGCGGCGACAGGGGAGCGTCCGTGTGAGACGGCGCTTCAGATGCTGGCGACCGCCGTTGAAAATCTCAACACGGGGTGCCTCTGCCATATGAGCGAGATCGCCGACGGCGACGCGCCTCATGCGCAGAAGGGCTGCACCGCCCAGGCGTGGAGCGTGAGCGAGCTTCTGCGCGTGTGGCTCAAGCTTTCACAGAAATGAAACGACATCAACGGAAAGGAATGAAACGGAAATGAAGAAACTTGTATTCATGCTTTCACTTGCGGCGTCGCTCTGTCTCGTTGCCGTGGAGGAGACCGCATACGCCCCGATGAAGGAGGCGCTGGCGCCATACGTGGAAAGCGGCGAACTGCCGGGTGCGGTGAGCATACTGTTCAAGGACGGCCGTCGCGCGGTGACGTGTGTCGGCTACGCGGATGTCGCGGCGAAGCGCGCCATCACTGCGGACGACACCTATATGCAGTGTTCGCAGACAAAGGGCTTCTGCGGCGTCACGATAGCGAAACTCGTCGAGGAAGGGCGGTTGAATCTTGACGACCCTGTCTCGAAGTATCTGCCAGAATTCAAAACGCTGTGGATTGAAGGTCCGGCGACGAACGACATGCGCACCCTCATAAAGGCGAAAAACGTGCTTACGGTGCGCATGTGCCTCAACCACACGGGCGGCTTCCCGTTCGAGACAAGCGCGAAAAGTAATCTAATCAAAGGCGGTGGATGGTCTGGCGGGGCGCCTCTCCGCCAGACTGCGGCGATAGCAGCGGCGTCGCCGATTCTTTTCGAGCCTGGGACGAAGACGAAATACTCCAATACAGGAATTGATATAGGCGCGGCTGTTGTGCAGGTCGTGACCGGCAGGAAGTGGGAGGATTATCTCAAAGAGAACGTTCTTGATCCGCTGGAGATGAACGACACCTGGTTCTGGCCGACGGACGAGAAACTAAAGACGCAGATCGAGATGTATGAATGCCGCAAGGACGCCCCTGCGGTATGGAAGCTTCACAACGGTCAGCAGCAGCGGCCCTACAACGATTCGCATGTTTTCGCGTCGGCCGGCGCGGGATTGTGGACGACGGCGAACGACCAGTACAAGTTCTACAAGATGCTCATGAACCTAGGCGTCGGCGACAACGGCGCTCGCATTCTCAAGGAAGAGACCGTTAAGTCGATGCTTGCCGTTTCGACCCGTCCTGCAGGGCTGGGCGGTTATTCGCTTGGACTCACCGCGCCCGTGGCGGAGAAGGACGGCGAGGACGCGTGGTTCGGTCACGGCGGTGCGTGGGGAACTAACTGCATGGTGAACTGGCGCAAGCGCGAGCTTAAACTATGGGCGGTGCAGCTCAACGGCGGGCCTCGTCCGTGGGACAAGGCTAGGGACGTCGCCGCCGAGCGATTCTTCGGCGAAACCATCGACTCAAGCGAGGTTGACGCCTACACCGGCCGCATCAAATAACCCAGCGGCTTTTGAATATAGATTTCGAACGTCGTGTCCGGAACTAAACGCAAGTTCTGGAAGTTAACGCAAGTTTAGACGACGCGCAGAGGTTTTAACTGTGTCAGTAATCCTCGGGGCGCTCGTGCTCCTCGAAGAAGAAGCACCCGTCCTGCGCCTCGTCGTCGCAGATGTATTCGTCCTCGCTCTCCGAAAAATTCGGATGGTCGCAGATGC
>OCTX012260453.1_pt1 | contig 16547 bp, 9 predicted proteins | sample 1539691 | NCBI WGS metagenome assembly OCTX01 (sample SAMN02144231, study PRJEB22623) | gut metagenome | biome: sheep rumen | host: Ovis aries | place: New Zealand | reverse complement strand
TACTGGAAGCCCAGTCCGCCGGTGAACATGCCGTAGCCCGATGAGTTCTGGAACACGTCGTCGGGGCGCAGGCCCACCATCCAGAGGTTGCGGGCCACCTGGTTGGCCCATTCGTCGAGGTCCTTCTGCGTGTGCAGGATGACGGTGGGGTTGCCGGTGGTGCCGCTCGACGAGTGCAGGCGCACGCAGTCGCGCAGGGGCACGCAGGCCATGCCGAAGGGGTAGGTGTCGCGCAGGTCCTGCTTGGTGGTGAAGGGCAGGCGGCGCACGTCGTCGAGCGTCTTGATGTCGTCGGCGGTGATGCCGGCCTCCTGGAATTTCTTCTGGTAGAACGGGTTGGTCAGACAATGGGCGACGGTCTCCTTGAGGCGCTCCAGCTGGAAGGCCTCAATCTCCTCGCGCGTCATTGTCTCGCGTTCAGGGTTGAAATAGGGACTCTCCCCCGACCCCTCCCTGTGAGGGAGGGGAGTAGCTACTTCTTGCATTGTTTTGTTTCCTAACTCCATTTCTTTATTGTTTAAAATAGTCTAATATCTTGTCTGTTACCTTTTCAGTGTCATAAAGCACTTCTTCGTTCGTAAACCGTATGACGTGATAGCCCATCCGCTCCAAGTCCTCTTCCCTTTGCTTGTCATCCTCCTGCTGACGAGGTTCTGAGTGGTAACCGCCATCTACCTCTATGACAAGGCCGTCATGGCGTGACGCGAAGTCAACGATGTAGTCTCCGATAATGTGTTGCCGCAAAAATGGAACCCCCAGCCTGTTGCTTCGCAGGCAATCCCATAGCACATCTTCAGCCTGCGTTGCGTGTTTTCTGTTCTCACGTGCATATTCTCTGAGTAGGCCATAGCTGTTTGGGGATGCACTTTTGTAACTCATACCTCATCTCTTTAGCTAATCACTCCCCTCCCTTATAGGGAGGGGCAGGGGGAGAGTCTACAGTTTACGTTTGTCTATGACGTGTGCACTCTTGCCCTGCGAGCGCTCGATGGTGCCGGGGGCCTTGAGCTGCACCTTGGCCGAGATGCTGAGCACGCTCTTGAGCTTCTGGGCCAGCTTCTTCTCCAGGGTGTCGATGGCGGCCGGCGTGTCGAAGGTGCCGGTGAAGTACTCCTGGCGTATCTCCACCTGGACCTGCAGCGTGTCGAGGTTGTTCACGCGGTCGACGATGAGCATGTAGCGCGGTGCAAACTCGGGCATCGACAGCACGACGCTCTCCACCTGCGAGGGGAAGACGTTAATACCGCGGATGATGAGCATATCGTCAGAGCGACCCTCGATGCGGCCCATGCGGACGTTGGTGCGGCCGCAGTCGCACGTGCCGGGCAAGAGCGAGCAGAGGTCGCGCGTACGGTAGCGTATGACGGGCATGCCCTCCTTGGTCAGCGTGGTGAACACCAGCTCGCCGGTCTGTCCGACGGGCAGCGGCTCGAGCGTCGTGGGGTTGATAATCTCGGGGTAGAAGTGGTCTTCGTTGATATGGCTGCCGTGCTGCATCTGGCACTCGTAGCTCACCGAGGGGCCCATCACCTCGCTCAGGCCGTAGAGGTTGTAGCCCTTCAGCCCGAGGCGCTCCTCAATCTCCTGGCGCATCTGCTCCGTCCAGGGCTCGGCGCCGAAGGCACCCACGCGCAGCTTGATCTGGTCTTTGGTGATGCCCATCTTCTCCATCGTCTCAGCCAGGTAGAGGGCGTAGCTCGGCGTGCAGGCGATGCCGGTGATGCCGAGGTCGCGTATCAGCTTCAGGTGCTTCTCGGTGTTGCCCGTGCCGGCGGGTATGACGCTGGCGCCGAGGTGCTCAACGCCGTAGTGGGCACCCAGTCCGCCGGTGAAGAGTCCGTAGCCGTAGGCCACCGAGAAGGTGTCGCCCCGGGTGATGCCGTAGGCCGTCAGACAGCGGGCCATGCACTCGCTCCAGACGCCGATGTCCTTGCGCGTGTAGCCGACGATGGTGGGGTTGCCGGTGGTGCCGCTTGAGGCGTGCACGCGGATAATCTCGCTCTGAGGCGCTGCCTGCAGGCCGAAGGGGTAGTTGTCGCGCAGGTCCTTCTTGGTGGTGAAGGGCAGCTTCGTGATGTCCTCGATGGTCTGGATGTCGTCGGGGCGGATGTCGAGCTCTTGCAGTTTGTTACGATAGAAGGGAACATTGTGGTAGACGTACTCCACGATTTTGTGCAGGCGTTTGCCTTGGAGCGCGCTCATCTCGTCGCGGCTCATGCACTCTTTGTTTGGATTCCAAATCATTTTCTCTTTGTTGTTGGTTTTGCTTTAAGTTTGTTTCCCTTGCGTGCAAAAGTACAACAATTCTTCCATTCTGCCAAGAAAAAGGGCTTAAAAGTTACTACTATCAAACTTTTTTTGTACCTTTGCCAACTGAAACAGCGAAAACAATGAACCAAGAGCTATGATTAACAGAGAACTACTACAGCCTGAAAGTATTGTCGTCATCGGCGGCAGTAACAACGTACATAAACCTGGCGGCGCCGTGGTGCGCAACCTTACCGAAGGCGGCTATCAAGGCACGCTGCGTGTGGTGAACCCCAAGGAGGACGAGGTGCAGGGCATCAAGGCCTTCCACGACGCCCGCGAGCTGCCGCCTACCGACCTGGCCATCCTCGTGGTGGCCGCCCGCTTCTGTCCCGACTACGTGCGGCTGCTGGCCGCCGAGAAGGGCGTGCGCGCCTTCATCATCATCTCGGCCGGCTTCAGCGAGGAGACGCCCGCCGGAGCCGCCCTCGAACAGCAGATACTCGACACGTGCAACGAGTATGGCTGCGCACTCATCGGCCCCAACTGCATCGGCCTGCTCACGCGCTGGCACCACTCGGTGTTCACCAAGCCCATTCCGCGGCTGACGGCCAGCGGCGTCGACTTCATCTCGGGCAGCGGCGCCACGGCCGTGTTCATCCTCGAGAGTGCCGTCACCAAGGGACTGGCCTTCAACAGCGTGTGGTCGGTAGGCAACGGCCACCAGATAGGCATCGAGAGCGTGCTGGAGTACATGGACGAGCACTTCGACCCCGAGCACGACCCGAAGGTGAAACTGCTCTACATCGAGAACATTGCCGACCCCGACAAGATGCTCTACCACGCCACGTCGCTCATCCGCAAGGGATGCCGCATTGCCGCCATCAAGGCCGGCTCAAGCGAGAGCGGCAGCCGGGCGGCGTCGAGCCACACGGGGGCCATCGCCTCGAGCGACTCGGCCGTCGAGGCCCTGTTCCGCAAGGCCGGCATCGTGCGCTGCTTCAGCCGCGAGGAGCTGACCACCGTTGGCTGCATACTCAGCCTGCCGCAGCCCCTCAGGCGCCCCGCCGACCGTCCCGTCAACTTTGCCATCGTCACCCATGCCGGCGGTCCCGGCGTGATGCTCACCGACGCCCTGTCGAAGGGCGGCATGAACGTCCCGCCGCTGACGGGCCCTGCCGCTGCCGAACTGAAGTCGAAGCTGTTGCCCGGCTCGAGCGTGGGCAACCCCATCGACATACTGGCCACGGGCGGTGCCGAGCACCTGGCCATCGCCATCGACTACTGCGAGCAGCACTTCCCCGAGGTCGACGCCATCATGGTCATCTTCGGCACGCCCGGCCTGGTGAAGATCTTCGAGGTCTACGACGTGCTCCACAAGAAGATTCAGGAGTGCCACAAACCCATATTCCCCGTGCTGCCCAGCGTCAGCACTGCCGGCCCCGAGGTGCAGGAGTTCCTCAAGCGGGGCCACGTGAACTTCAGCGACGAGGTGACGCTGGCCACGGCGCTGGCCCAGGTCATGCGCACCCCCGAGCCCGCCGACCAGAACGTCGTCGTGAACGGCGTCGACGTGCCGCGCATACGGCGCATCATCGATGGGATAGGGGAGGACGGCTACATCTCGCCCAGCCTCGTCCACGACCTGCTCTCGGCGGCCGGCATCCCGACCGTCCCCGAGTTCGTCAGCGACGAGAAGGAGGCGGTGCTCCGCTTTGCCGCCGAGGTGGGCTTCCCCGTGGTGGCCAAGGTCGTCGGGCCCGTTCATAAGAGCGATGTCGGCGGTGTGGCCCTGAACATCCGTTCGAAGGAAGTGCTGGCCGCAGAGTTCGACCGCATGATGCAGATTCCCGACGCCACGGCCGTGATGGTTCAGAAGATGCTCAAGGGCACCGAGCTCTTCGTCGGTGCCAAGTACGAGGAGCGCTTCGGCCACGTCGTGCTCTGCGGCCTGGGCGGCATCTTCGTCGAGGTGCTGCGCGACGTCTCGTCGGGCCTGGCCCCGCTGAGCTACGAGGAGGCCCACTCGATGATACGCTCGCTGCGCGCCTATAAGATATTAAAAGGTACGCGCGGACAGCAGGGCATCAATGAGCGCCGCTATGCCGAGATTATCGTGCGCCTGTCGACGCTGCTGCGCTTTGCCACCGAGATCAAGGAAATGGACATCAACCCGTTGCTGGCCGACGGCGACACCGTCGTGGCCGTCGATGCCCGCATTCTGGTTGAGAAGTGATAAGTGAAGAGTGAAAAGTGAAGAGTGAAAAGTTGTCATGAAACTGAAATTCACCATTGACTATAATACCCAGTGGGGCGAGAGCCTGCATGTCGTGCTCAGCTACCACGGACAGGACGGCCGGCGGCGCAGCGTTGACCTGCCGATGAACACCCAGGACGGCCAGACGTGGACCCTCGAGACGGCCGCCACCATGAGCCGCCAGCAGACGGTGAGCGCCGTCACCTACGCCTACCAGGTAGAGGACGCCGAGGGCCGCGTGCTGCGCCGCGAGTGGCAGCTCGTGCCCCGTACCTACTGGTTCGATGCCTCCTGCAGCTACGTCTTCTGCGACCAGTGGCGCGACCGTCCGCTCTGTGCCCACCTCTATACCAACGCCTACCTGACCACCGTCGGCGCCACCCTCGGCGAACACGTCGAGGCGCGGCGCCTGCCCCTCTATCGTCGCACCGTCGTCTTCCGCGTCTCGGCGCCTCAGCTGCTGCCGGGCCAGTCGGTAGCCCTGCTGGGCAGCCACCCCATGCTGGGCAGCTGGAGCCCGGCGCGCTATCTGCGCATGGACTACCTCGGCCAGCACGAGTGGATGCTCTCGGTCAACGTCGACGCCGTCGCCCTGCCCGTAGAGTACAAGTACGTGGTGTCCGACGACAAGAGCCACGAGCTGACGGCCTGGGAGGAGGGCGACAACCGGCAGATAACCGACGCCCTGACCGACGGCGAGGTGCGCGTCGTCCACGGCGGCGTGCTGCGGCTGCGCGAGCGTACCTGGCGTGCCGCCGGCGTCGTCGTCCCCGTCTTCGCGCTGCGCAGCGACCACTCCTGCGGCGTCGGCGACTTTGCCGACCTCCGCCGCTTCGTCGACTGGACCGTCGCCACGGGCATGAAGGTCATCCAGCTGTTGCCCGTCAACGACACCACCACCGACGGCCGCTGGCACGACTCCTTTCCCTACAACATCACGTCGTGCTTCGCCCTGCACCCCCATTACATCGACCTCGAGCAGCTCGGCGAACTCAGCGACGACACGTTGATGACCGCCTACCGCCGCCAGCAGAGCGAGCTGAACGCCCTCGGCCACAGCGACTACGAGGCCGTTCACCGCGTGAAGATGGAGTACGTCCGCGCCGCCTTCGCCGAGCACGGCGCGCGCGTGCTGGCCTCGGCCGACTACCAGGCCTGGCACGACGCCAACCAGTGGTGGCTCGACCCCTACGCCCAGTGGCGCGGCGAGGCGCCCCTGCAGTGCTACCTGCAGTACAACCTGCACCTGCAGCTCCTTGCCGCCGCCGACTATGCCCGCTCGCGGGGCGTGGTGCTCAAGGGCGACGTGCCCATCGGCGTCAGCCGCGACGGTGTGGCCACCCTCACCAGTCCCTCGCTGTTCAACCTCGACGCTCAGGCCGGCACGCCCCCCGACGCCCAGTCGCCGCAGGGCCAGAACTGGGGCTTCCCCACCTACCGCTGGGAGAGTGCCGACATCGTCGGCTGGTTCCGCCGCCGCTTCCGCTGGATGGAGCAGTACTTCGACGCCGTGCGCCTCGACCACGTGCTGGGCTTCTTCCGCATCTGGGAGATTCCCGCCGACGCCGTCCACGCCGTGCTGGGCCACTTCCAGCCGGCACTGCCCCTGACGGCGGGCGAGATTGAGTACAGCGGGCTGCCCTTCCGCCGCGAGCTCTTCACCCGTCCGTTCATCAACGACCGCGTGCTCGAGCGCTACTTCGGCATGCACGCCCAGTACGTGCGCGACACGTTCCTCACGGCCCGTGCCTACGGCCTCTACGACCTGCGCCCCGACTACGACACGCAGCGCAAGGTGGAGCGCCACTTCGAGGGCCGCACCGACGAGAACAGCCTCTGGATACGCGACGGCCTCTACCGCCTCGTCTCCGACGTGCTCTTCGTCGAGGACCCCCGCCAGCCCGAGATGTACCACCCCCGCATCGCCGCTTACCGCGAGCCCGTCTTCGAGGCCCTCAGCGGCGACGAGAAGGACGCCTACCTGCGCATCTACAACAACTACTTCTACCAGCGCCACGGACTCTTCTGGGGCAGCGGGGCCGTCAGGCGGCTCGACGACATCCTCGGCGACTCGCGCCTGCTCGTCTGCGCCGAAGACCTGGGCATGCTGCCCGACTGCGTAGAGCCCGTGCTCGACACGCTCCGCATACTCACCCTCGAGCTGCAGACCATGCCCAAGCGCGAAGGCTTCGAGTTCAGCCACCTCGACGCCAACCCCTACCGCTCGGTGGCCACCATCGAGACCCACGACATGGCGCCCCTCCGGCTGTGGTGGGAGGAGAGCCCCGAGCGCACCCAGCGCTACTACGCCACCATGCTCCAGAAGCAGGGCCGCGCCCCCGAGCACCTGCCGGCCCACCTGGCCGAGGAGATCATTGCCCGCCACCTCTACAGTCCCTCGATGCTCTGCATGCTGTCGCTGCAAGACTGGCTCTCCATCGACACCGAGCTGCGGCGCAAGAACCCCCGCGAGGAGCGCATCAACACCCCCGCCGACCCCTACAACCGCTGGCAGTGGCGCATGCACCTGACCATCGGCCAGCTGCTCGACGCGACGAAGCTGAACCAGAAGTTACACACCATGATAACCCGTTCGAAGCGATGAAGACAACCGCCATACTCTCAGCCCTGCTCGCCCTGCTCGGCCTCGTCCCCGCCGGCGCACAGGAGTATATCGACCTTTCAGGACCCTGGGACTTCCAAATAGAGACGCGCCCCGACAGCCTGCCCATCGACCGCCCCCAGTGGGACGACTACATCCTGCTGCCCGGCTCGATGACCACCGCCGGCAAGGGTGACCCCGTCAGCGTCAGCACCCGCTGGACGGGCTCGCTCTACGACTCCAGTTTCTACTTCAACCCCTACATGGCGCCCTACCGCAAGACGGGCCAGATGAAGCTGCCCTTCTTCCTCACCCCCGAGCGCCACTACGTCGGCCCGGCCTGGTACCGCCGCCGCGTCTACGTGCCCGCCAACTGGGACGACCGCCGCGTGACGCTGCTGCTCGAGCGGCCCCACATCGAGACCAAGGCCTACGTCAACGGCCACGAGGTGGGGCGCCAGCTCAGCCTATCGACGCCCCACCGCTACGACGTCACCGCCTACATCCAGCCCGGCGCGGCTAACGAGATAGCCGTCCGCGTCTACAACGGCATCGAGAACGTCGGCGTAGGCCAGGACTCCCACAGCGTCAGCGACCAGACGCAGGGCAACTGGAACGGCATCACCGGCCGCATCGAGCTGCAGGCGCAGTGGGAGCGCCTCGGCATTGAGCACGTCACCCTGCGCCCCGACCTCGACGACCGCGGCCGCCTCAACGTCGAAGTCAGGCTCGACAAGCACCTCTACCTCTTCGGCGAGGACCACTTCTTCATCAAGGCCATAGTACGTCCGCTCAACGCCGACGGCACCCCCGGCAAGACTCTGGGCACGGCCGTCCGCGAGGTCACCAGCCACACTGCCCGCCTCTCGTTCAACCTCGGCGGGCGGGCCCTGCTCTGGGACGAGTTCCAGCCCCAGCTCTACGAGCTCGTCGTCCTCGTCGGCGACGACGAGTATCACACCACCTTCGGACTGCGCCACGTCGCCGCCGAGGGGCGCCAACTCACCATCAACGGTCGTCCCCTCTTCCTGCGCGGCACGGTGGGCAGCTGCTGCTTCCCCGAGACGGGCTACCCGCCCACCGACGTGCAGCCCTGGCTCGACATCTTCGCCAAGGTCCGCGAGTACGGGCTCAACCACGTGCGCTTCCACAGCTACTGTCCGCCCGAGGCCGCCTTCCAGGCTGCCGACCGTCTGGGCGTCTACCTCCAGGTCGAGGGGCCGTCGTGGCCTAACCACGGCGTGGCGCTGCGCCGCGGCCAGATTATCGACGACTACCTGCTCCAGGAGTCGCGCCGCATCATCGACGAGTACGGCCACCACCCCTCGTTCCTCTTCATGGCTGCCGGCAACGAGCCCGCCGGCGACTGGGTCAGCTACTGCCGCGACTGGGTGAGCGCCATGCACCAGTACGACCCCACGAAGCTCTACTGCGGCGCCAGCGTCGGCGGCGGCTGGGCCTGGGACGACGGCTCCGAGTACCACGTCAAGGGCGGTGCGCGCGGTCTCGACTGGGGCCGCCATGCCCCCTCGAGCGACGACGACTACTACGACCAGATACGCTTCCCCCGTAACTACCGCGACAGCGTTGAGAACCGCACGCCCATCGTCGCCCACGAGCAGGGCCAGTGGTGCGCCTTCCCCGACCTCAGCGAGACGTCGCAGTACACCGGCGCCTACCGTGCCCGCAACTTCGAGGTCTTCGCCGACCTGCTCAGCGCGGGCGGCATGGCCACTATGGCCGACAGCTTCCTCATGGCCAGCGGCCGTCTGCAGACCCTCTGCTACAAGTACGAGATAGAGCGCAACCTGCGCACCCGTGACTACGCCGGCTTCCAGCTGCTCGGCCTCAACGACTACAGCGGCCAGGGCTCGGCCATCGTCGGCCCGCTCAACGTCCACTGGCGCGAGAAGGGCTACGTCAGCGCCCCCGAGTGGCGCGAGTTCTGCAACTACCTCGTGCCGCTGGCCCGCTTCCCCCGCTTCGTCTATACCGACCGCGACACGCTGCGCGTGCCCGTCGGCGTCTATAATGCCTTCCGCACGCGCATCACCCAGGCCTCAGCCGTCTACTACATCATCAATGCCGACGGGCTCGTGCTCCGCAGCGGCGTGCTCTCCGACAGCGAGCTGCCCATGGGCAAGACCGACCTGCTCGGCACCGTCGAGCTGCCCCTGGCCGGACTTGTCGACGCCCCCGCCAAGCTGACGCTCCAGGTGCGCTTCTCGTCGCACTTCAAGAACCACTGGGACTTCTGGGTCTACCCTGAAGCCCCACCCCGACCCTCCCCCGTAGGGAGGGAAGCCCCACCCCAACCCTCCCCCGTAGGGAGGGAGGCGGAAGTCCCCCTGCAGGGGGGATTTAAGGGGGCCATTACCGACGACTACCGCCAGGCCCTGCGCCTGCTCAGTCAGGGGCGCACGGTGCTGCTCCTCGCCGCCGGGCACGTCACCTTCGGCCGCGACGTCGTGCAGCACTACCTGCCCGTGTTCTGGAACACGTCGTGGTTCAAGATGCGGCCGCCCCATACCACCGGCGCCTACATCGAGCGCAGCCACCCCCTGTTCAGTCACGGCTTCCCCACCGACTCGTGGGCTAACCTCAACTGGTGGGAACTGCTCAACGGCGCCCAGGTCATGAACCTCAGTCAGCTGCCCGCCGACTACCAGTCGCCCGTGCAGCCCATCGACACGTGGCACGTCTCGCGCAAACTCGGCATGATCGTCGAGGCCCGCGTCGGCCGCGGCCGACTGCTCATGACCACCCTCGACGTCAGCACCGACCTCGACCGCCGCCACGTCGCCCGCCAGCTGCGCCGCGCCCTGCTCGACTACATGGACAGTGCTGACTTCCGACCCACGCTCACGCTGACGCCCGACCAGGTCGGCCACTTCTTCACCCACGAGGCACAGCCCGTCAACATGTTCACCAACGACTCGCCCGACGAGCTGAAACCGAAACTGAAGTGAGGCGGTTTGCCGAACAAAACCGCCCGTTCGCTGATTATCCTTTGTGGCGCACGAAAAAGTGCTTACCTTTGCAGCAAATAAATAACGAGAGATAAACTGGTAGTAAAAGCTTAACAAAACAATAAGACAGATGGAAGAGATACTCCGACAGTTCGACCCCATAACACTCGACGAGATGAGCGGCATAAGACTCATGAACCGCACCGACACGAAGTTCGTCACCACGCGGCCCATGCTTGAGCAGCTGCTGCTCATGGCCGCGCCGCAGTACTACGTCCAGGACATCGACGGCCGACGGCTCGCCGACTACTACACCGTCTACTTCGACACCCCCGACTGCCACATGTACACCGTCCACGAGACCGGCCATACCAACCGCCAGAAGCTCCGCGTGCGCTCCTACGTCGACTCCCACCTGAACTTCCTCGAGGTCAAGACCAAGAACAACCGGGGACGCACACGCAAGAAGCGCGTCAGCCTCGACGACTTCAACCCCGACGACAACGCCCGCTTCAGCATTCTCGACAGCCAGTTTGCCGACTTCCTCGCCGAGAACCTGCGCTACGACCCCGAGCGGCTCAGCCGTCAGCTCGAGAACCGCTTCCACCGCATCACACTCGTCAACAAGGGCAAGACCGAGCGGCTCACCATCGACACCGACCTCGCCTTCCACAACCTCGCCACCGACGAGCGGCGGCTGATGGGCGACATCGTCATCATCGAGCTCAAGCGCGACGGCCTCGTCGCCTCGCCCATCCTCGCCCTGCTGCGCCAGCTCCGCATAAAACCCCACGGCTTCTCGAAGTACGTCGTCGGGTCGGCGCTCACCAACGACGCCCTCCACTGCAACCGTCTGAAGCCCAAGCTCCACGATATCCAGAAAATGTTAAACCAATAAAAATAAACTATTATGACAGACTTCCTCACACTCTCGCCGACGTTCCTCTCAATGCTCGTCAGGCTGTTCATCAGCATCGTCGTCACCTGGTGCATCGTCATCGGACTCTACTACAAGAAGAGCCGCCGGCGCGACTTCTGCTTCACCTTCATGCTCATCTCCATCGCCATCTTCTTCATCGTCTTCTTTATGATCTTCGTCCTTGAGGACATGAAGGGCAAGACCTCGATGGGTATCGGCATCGGACTCTTCGGCATCTTCTCCATCATGCGATACCGCACTGACGCCATGCCCGTGCGCGAGATGACCTACCTCTTTATCATCATCGCCCTGGCCGTCGTCAACGCCATCGCCGAGGGCGTGCCCCTCTTCGAGCTCATCATCACCAACCTCATCGTCATGGTAGCCGTGTGGGCGTGCGAGCGCTCGCTCAAGACCGCTCCCTCGAAGCTCGTGCAGTACGACCGCATGGAGCTCATTGTCCCCGAGCGCCGCGACGAGCTGAAGGCCGACCTTGAGCGTCGTCTCGGCGTGAAGATCTTCAAGGTCGACGTCGGTGCCGTCGACTTCATCCGCGACATGGCCATGCTCCGCGTCACCTACGAGGGTGGCGACACCGTGGCCAACACCATGACCAAGCTCTCGAAGAGCCAGCTCCAGGAGTTCTGATTAAGAATCTTTAACGCCCGCCGCTGCAAGACTTCCCTACCTTCCTCGTTTTCTTAGAAAACAACATTCGTATGTCAAAGGAATATAGGAGTTTAAGCGTTCTCTGCAAGCAGGGCGCCCAAGGTCGGGCGTTTGCGGCTCTCAGCCTGCTGGCCGTCCTGCTGACGTTCACCTCGTGTGCGACAATCTTTTCGGGCACCACGGCACAAGTCTACATCAACGGCGATGTAGACGACACCCTGACCGTGGTGACCTCAAAGGGCGTCTACGACGGGCTGTTGCTGCCGGCAACGGTCGACGTGAAGCGCCGCAAGCTGAACGGCCAGCACATACAGATCAGCTCCGAACGACTTGCCTACAGCGACATCGTGCTGCGCTCCAGAACAAACACCCTGTCAATCGTGGGCGGCCTGTTCAGTGGGGTGTCGCTGGTGGTCGACCTGCTGACCGGCGCCACCTACGCGCCCGTCCAGGACCGCTTCACCATCAAGCCCGGCGTCCCACGCGCACAGGCCGACTCGTTACACCGGGCTGACTCGCTCCGCCTGGTGGCCAGCCTCGAAGCCGAGCGGCAGTTACAGGCCCGCCGCCGGCAACTGCCGCTGAAATATCCCCGCCACGAGCTGCGTGCCGGGCTTGGTTTTGGCACCTGCCAGGCCAGCCACGACCGTCAGAAGATGACCGACTTCTACGTTGAGCACTTCCAGTTGATGGGCGATTTCGAGTGCGGCGACATCTTTGGCGACTCCTACCTCCAGACCGGGCTCGAGTACCATTACCGGCTCAACCGCAGGTGGGACGTCGGCGGGTTGGTAGACTGGGGACTGTCGAGTGATGGCTACGACCATTCGTCCTCCGAGCAATGCCGCTTCTTTGTCGCAGCTCCCTCGGTCAGGTGTACCTGGATGGAGCAGCCCTATGTTCGCGCCTATTCCCGCGTAGCCTTAGGCGTCATGCGCCACCACCTGACGTTCGAGTATCTTCCTTCTGACCGTGCTTTTCCCGTTAAACTCACCGACAGGGTGAAGTGGCAGATGGCGTATCATCTGACGGCCGCCGGCATCACGTTTGGCAGTGCCAATCTCCACATGTTTGCCGAGGTTGGCTATGGCTGTCTCGGTGTCTTCCGCTTCGGACTTGCTGCCCTGTTCTGACTTTTGTGGTTTGGGCCTGACGGCTGCTGGTCGGCGGTCGGAAACGAAATCGCCGCCTCTCGGAGAACGTACTCCGGAGGCGGCGATGATTGTTTGCTTGATGCTTCAACGCATCAGCGTCAGATGCGCTTAGCGGACGACCTTCTTGACCTGGATGGTGCCGTCGGTCATGGTGGCGCGGCGGATGAGGAGTCTACGCTGCGAGGCGTCGGCACGACGACCGTCGAGCGTGAAGTACTCGGCCGTGGCGATGGCGGCGGCAGGAACGGCCTCTACGGGCGTGGCGTCGCCGTCAGGCTCGCGCTGGCTGTTGGCACCGAGGTAGATGAGCTGGAAGTTGTCGAGCACAACCCAGTCGGCGCTGGCGGTCTCGTCCTTCTTGATGCCGATGGTCAGCGTGCCCTCAGTGACGCGCACGACGAGCTCATTCACATAGGTGGCGTCGTCGAACATCGAGACGGCGTCGAGGAGCGTGCCGGGAGCGGTGAAGCCCTCAGGCAGTCCGGCCTCCTGGGTGATAATCTCCTTGGCGTACTGCTGTCCGTCGGCCTCGGCGAAGAGGTAGGTGGGCGATGCTGTGCGCTCCCAGGCGTTGACGCGGAGGATGTAGGTGCCGGCGGGCAGTCCCTCGATGGTCTGGCTGAGGTTGAGCTTGCTCTCCCACGACTCGAGGGCGAGTGCCGAGAGCTGGTCGCTGTTGCCGAACTTCTGGCCGGAGGCTGTCCAGCCGTCGATGGAGTTGGTCTCCATGCCGTCGACGACCTTCGAGAAGCTCGGAGTCTTGATGAAGGCGGTGACGTTGGCGGGGTTGTCGTCGGTAGCGCTGAGGTAGTCGTCGGGCAGCTGGAGGGCTATCTCCATCTGGCTGATCTGGCGCTGGTAGTCGGCGATGGCGTCGGCGTCGAGGGCCGAAGCCTCAACCTGGGTCATGATGGTCTCGACGAGGGCCTGGGCCTCGGCAGCCTTAGCTGAGGTAGAGTACTCAGAGATGACGTAGGAGAGCGACTCGGCGTTCTTGTAGAGGGCGGTGCAGAGGGCGGCGTCGTCCTGGACGCTGGCAATGGCCTTAGTGACGGCCGAGAGGGCGTCGAACATGGCCTTGCCGTCCTCGCCGTCGAGGGCTGTGGCAGCCTTGGCGAGGGCAGCGTCGAGGGCTGCGCGGGCGGTCTTGGTGGTCATGGTGGCGGCGAGAGCGTCGCCTTCGGCCTTGGTCTCTTCGAGGATGGGCTCGACGACCTCGGCGTCATAGCCGCGGTAGGTCAGCGTGAAGTTATCGAAGCAGGGCCAGAACTGTGCGGCCGAGGGGTTACCCTTGACACCGACGCGGAGCGAGTCGCCGCGCTGGGCCACGAGACCGAAGGCGCTGCGGTAGTAGTCGCCCTTAGCGAAGGCGGCCGATGCTGCGGTGGTGTTGTCGGGATACTCATTGCCGTCGGCATCGCTGAGGAACGTTGCCCCGGGGAAGGCACTGTAGAAGCCGGCCTCCTGAGGATAGTCGAACCAGTTGGCGAACTTGGTCTTCGACTCGTTCATGTAGACGTAGATGGGAATGTCGGTGGGCATGTTCTCGCGGTTGTTGATGGCATCCTGGCCGTCGAGGTAGCGGACGTAGCCCTGGACGGAGATCTCGTAGACGCCGATGGGCAGTCCGTGAACCTCCTGATAGACGTCGAAGTTGGTGCTGTGCCAGGCCTCGAAGGTGCCTGCGGTGCTCTGCACGTTACCGCCGCCGTTGTTGACGACGGTCCAGCCGGTGGTGCCCTCGTCGAACTTCGGGTTGTTCATGTAGCTGGTGACGTCGTCGCCGGGCTTCAGGGCGTTCTTAGCCTCGGTCTTGACCAGCTCTACGAGCTCGGCAATGCGGTCGATGGCGGCCACGAGCTCCTCGGTGGTCTGCTTCTTGTTGCTGTCGTCGAGGTCGAGCATCTGGTAGCTGACTTCCTCGAGATAGTCGCCCAGGTCGTAGCCGGCGTCGAGACCGTCGTACTCGCCCATGAGGTAGGTGTTGGCGGCGGTGCGAGCGTCGGCGAGGCGCTTCCACTGGTAGGCATTCTCGCTGATGGCGTCGGCGGCGGCCTGGATGGCCTTCATGGCAGCCACGGCCTCGTCCTTGTTGCTAACGGTGACGTCGTAGGCGGCGTTGTAGGCCTCCTTATACTGCACCGAAGCCACGGCGTCGCTGTAGTCGGTGGCGCCCTTCTTCATCTCGCTGAGCCAGAACTGGTAAGCCTCGGGTGCTCCGCCGTAGTAGGTCAGGCGGAAGTTGTCGAAGATACACCAGTCGGTGTCGGTCACCTTCTGCTGCTTCATCACACCGATGCGTATGGGGTCGTCGCCGCTGAGGGCGAAGAACACCTGCTTCTGGTAGTGGCCCTTCTCGGCGTAGAGACGGAAGGCAGAGGGGTCGTTGGGAATGTAGTAGGTGACGCCGTCGTGCTCCTCGCTGGCCTCGGTGGCGGCCACGCCCCACTCGGTGTCGCCGGCCATGGGCTCGGTGTTGAGGGCATCCCAGGGGTTAGCCATCTCGACGCTGAGGGTGTCGCCGTCGGCACGGGCGTAGAGGTAGGCCACGTGGTTGGTGTGGTTCTCGTGGTCGGCCCACGAGCCACGGAAGACGACGTTGGCGCTGAGGGCGTAGACGCCCTTAGGCATGCTGGCGAGATCCTGGTAGGTGTCGAACGTCTTGTTGTAGTGCTCGGCGACGTTGGCCGGTCCGTGGGCGCCGCTGCCGGTCATGTTGGGCGCGGTACCCTTCCAGCCGTCGTAGCTGGCGTTCTCGAACGTCGGGTTGATGATGCTGGCTGTCATGTCAGACGGGTTGCTGACCGAGGCGCTGCCGGCGGCGGCGCTGTTGATGGCAGCCTGTACGCCGGTGAGGGCCACCTCGAGCTCGGCCACCGTGGCGGCCTCGTTGAGGTAGACGGCCTGCCACGCGCTGACGTCGAGGCCGTTGGCCACGGCCTGGTCGAGATAGGTCTTCAGCTCGGCGGCCTTCTCGAACTGCTCCTTCATGGCGGCCCAAGCCTGCTGGTAGGCGTCGTGGGCCTCCTGGCTGACGAACTGCCAGCGAGCGCCGTCGGTGTTGTCGTCGATGAAGTAGAGTCTGGTGTCGCCCACGTTACCGTTCCATCCCAGCACCTTGCCGGGCATGACCTCGTTGCTGATGCGGTAGGCGCCGTCGGCGGCCTTTGTGAAGGTCCAGAAGCGGTAGGTCTCGGTGGAGTTGTCGACCCAGATGGCGCCGCCGTCGGCGGTCGAGAAGGTGCTCTTCCACGTTGACTGCGTCTCGACGGAGTCGGTGAGCTCATAGGTGCCGTCGCCGAGTGTGTCGAGCAGCTTCACCTTGTAGCCCTTGGCAGCGACAGAGGCGCGCGTGTTCCAGTCGTTGGCGCCACAGAAGAACTGTCGTGCCCCGACGTTGTAAAGATAATAGGTCTGGTCGACCTGGAAGTCGCCGTCGATGGGTGTGGCAGCAGGCCGCTGGCGCACGCCGTCGATGATTTCGGCCGATGCGCCCAGGCTTGCCAGCGTGAGCGCACAGAGAATAGTTAGTTTCTTTCTCATTGTTGTTGTTTGTTATATTAATTTTCTCTTACCTCTTACTTCTTACATATCCTCGTAGGTGTCGAGATAGGTGACGTGGGTGACGAGGTACTCCTCGACGCCGTGCTTGCCGTCGGCACCGCCGATGCCGCTCTTCTTCACGCCGGCATGGAAGCCCTGGATGGCCTCGAAGTGCTCGCGGTTGATG
>OCTX012218657.1_pt1 | contig 16547 bp, 15 predicted proteins | sample 1539691 | NCBI WGS metagenome assembly OCTX01 (sample SAMN02144231, study PRJEB22623) | gut metagenome | biome: sheep rumen | host: Ovis aries | place: New Zealand | reverse complement strand
CAGTTATCCCGCCTTACAGGTGTGACTTATGGAGTAATAAACAAGTTAAATAAGAGCAGATAAGGTGATCAAGGAACCGTCCCCTGATCTTCATCAGGAAAAAAACGTTTAAATCCATGAGATTCGTGTTCGTTTAAAGAAGAAAACGATACTTTTAACATTTAACAACTTATTATGATGACTCATAGCGATTCTCTTTGGGTTAATACCCTTGAACGACATGCAGACAGTCTTCAAAGAAGTATTGATTCTCTACAGACGAAGTTTGATGTTTTACAGGCAAAGAGCGATTTGTTCTGTTCTGTTGTTGAGTCAGCTAATGATGGTGTTAGTAATCAGTTATCAGCTACAAATAACTTTCTAGCACTAATTGCAGTTATATTGACAATAGCAGCCATTGGACTAGGTTTACTTATTGATAATAGGAAACGTCAAATTGAAATAATGGCTAAAACTGTTGACGAAAAAAAGGAAACAGTTGAAAAGTTGGCAAAAATTGTTGATGAGAAAGCAAATAAAGTTGATACTATATCAAAGACTACAGAAGAACTTGATAAACAAATTCATAATAATTTGTCTGCCCTTTATAAAGATCTTCGTGAAGAAGAGACAAAGACTTTATTTCAACGTCTTGTTAAAGAACCACTTGATATTAATAATATAGGACAATTGCTTCTTGCAAGAGAGGTAGATACTGATAATTTCCAATTGCTGAAAGAGGCTTTTGTAAAATTACCTGAACAACCAGAAATCGGAGATGATTCAGACATTGATAGTGTGATACTCAGTATGAATTCTGATACAAAACATTCTTTCATGCTTCAATTCTTTCAGCATTTCTTTTATCAATCAGTTAAAGATGATGATGTTAGACCAGACTTTGTTGAAAATTTTAAAAATGTCTTTGATAATGCTTTTGAAAGTGATATAATAAGAGCAACAGAAGGTCTTTGTAAGGCTCTCGCTGATGAAGATTCAAAATTTGATAAAGAATATGTGCTCACAGAATTTCTGAAGGCTATAAATACGAGTAAGTTTGAAAATTTTGCTTTACTCAGAAAAATGTTGGAAGACAACTTGAATAAACAAGGCCTTTTAAAGAGTGTTATTGAAAAATGTAAATCAACTAATGTCACCCTTACGCTATTTAAAGATAAGATGTTATAGAGTGATCAAACTACTTCTCAAGAGATTTCCTAAATATGTAACAATGCAATTTACTCGACATCTTCCCCCTTCCGCTCAGTCGGAGTTTTGATGAATTGGAATTTTCAAAAAAAAATTATATACCCACACTAGGGCAGGACCCCATTGGGATTCTCTCAGTACCTTGGTTAGTTTACAAATTATCACTTGTCACTTTTCACCTTTCAGTTATCAGCTATAATAAATTGCCTGTCCTTTAAAATAATTATTATCAATAATAAAAAAGTTGAAAGACAATCTGCAGGATAAATAACTATCACTTGTCAACTATCAATTATCAATTAAATTAACGTGTCGGATACAACAGCAAATAATAAACGAATAGCTAAGAATACCATATTGCTATATGTGCGGACATTCTTGGTGATGATTATTTCACTCTACACCAGTCGTGTAGTATTACAGGTATTAGGTGTAGAAGACTATGGCGTGTATCAGGTGGTAGGCGGAATGGTGGCTATGTTTGCTGTAATCTCTCAAAGTCTTTCTTCTGCCATAAGTCGCTTTATCACCTACGAAATAGGCAGTGGAAATACGGAGCGGCTAAACTCCATATTCTCTACCAGTAGAGTTGTTCAGTTAGTTATAGCCATTATTGTTGTCATTGTTGGTGAAATAGTAGGCTTATGGTTTCTTCATACTCAAATGCAGATACCAGACGGGAGAATGGAAGCTGCGAACTGGGTTTTACAGTTTTCGCTGATTTCATTCGTGATTAATTTACTTAGCATACCGTATAATGCATGCATAATAGCTCACGAACACATGAAAATGTATGCATACGTCAGCATTATTGAGGCGCTGGGCAAACTAGCCATTTGTTTTATGATAATAGCTTCGCCGATAGATAAACTGGTATATTATGCTCTGTTGCTGATGCTATTGTCTGTGATTATACGTATCATTTACACAGTATATTGTCGGAGATATTTCAGCGAGTGTAAATCGCCCTTGCATTTCCATAGTAACATATTTAGGGAGATGTTTGGTTTTGCCGGCTGGAGTTTCTATACCAACACAAACTTCCTGCTGAACACACAGGGAGTGAATATGCTTATCAACGTGTTCTTCGGTGTAACGTTCAATGCTGCACGTGGTCTTGCGAATCAGGTGGAAGGAGCTGTCGTTCAATTCGTTAATAGTTTTACAACAGCCATCAATCCTCAGATTACTAAGAGTTATGCGGCAGGAGAAAAAGAAGAAATGTATACACTCGTCTGTCGTGGAGCCAAGTTTTCTTTCTTCTTGATGTATCTGATGGCGTTGCCATTGATATTTGAGGCGGATATGGTGATGCATATTTGGTTGACCGTCGTGCCTGAAGAGACTGTGCTGTTTGTGCAGCTATCGTTGATACTTGGAATGTTCGATTGTATCGGGAGCACAAGCGTTACAGCTTGTATGGCAACAGGAAAAATAAGAAAATATTCCTTGGTAATTGGCACCTTGGGCTTGCTGGAGTTTCCATTAGTATGGATTGCGTTCGCTGCAGGAGGAGCCATTGAGTTGGCCTATTATCTTTATATTTTAGTGAAAGCTGTAGTGATTATAGTCCGTATGCTATTGATGCGTGGCATGGTTGGGATGCCCGTCAGTGTGTATCTAACAAATGGACTTTTACCTGTCGCTATTGTGGCAGTTGTCGCAGCCATCCCGTCTGCTCTTGTGGCAACATCAATGCCGCAGGGCTATTTAAGGCTGATTGTTTCAATAGTTGTAGGAGTGTTGTCGGTAGGTTTGACGGCTTTGTCTCTGGGGATGACAAAAGGCGAACGTACGACAATTATATCTAAAGCTATGGCCGTTGTAAATGAAAGAATCTTAAAAAGAAAACAATAATATGGATATATTAGTACTTGGAGGGACAGGAGCAATGGGCGTTCCTTTAGTGCGGCAACTCGCACAAGAGGCAAATGTCTATGTAACAACAAGAAGAAATTCTCCCATATCCCAAAATTCTATCCATAAAGTCACTTACATTCAAGGGAATGCCAGAGAACTGACATTCCTTATGAATGTATTGTCTCAAAGGTATTGGGATGCTGTGGTTGATTTCATGGTATGGGGCGACGAGTTTGCTCAGGTAGCCCCTTTGATGCTTGAAGCAACTGACCAATACGTGTTTATTTCCTCAGCTAGGGTATATGCCCAGACCGAAGAATTGATTACTGAAGATACTCCCCGTCTTTTAGATGTATGTACTGATAAAGAATACTTGAAAACTAATGAGTATGCACTGGCCAAGGCACGGGAAGAGAATCTGTTGCTGAAATCAGGACAGAAGAACTTCACCATTGTCAGACCGACTATTACCTACAACAAGAATCGTCTACAACTTGGCGTTCTTGAAAAGGAGAACTGGATTTACAGGGCACTTCACGGTCGGAGTATTGTCTTTAGCAATGACATTGCAAATAAGCTTACAACAATGACTTTTGGCGATGATGTGGCAAAGGGCATTGCATCGTTAGTCGGTAAAGAAGATGCAAGAGGGGAAATCTTCCATATTACCAGTCCTCGGTCACTGCTTTGGTCAGAGGTACTGGAGATATACTTAAAGGTTCTGGAAGAGCATATAGGATACCGCCCCAATGTGGTGATGACCGAAAAGTCAACTAACCTGCAATTCAAGGAGAGAATCTATCAAGTTATTTATTGCCGCTATTTCAACCGTACATTCGACAATAGTAAAATTGCCAATTTTTGTAATCCGAATGAGTTCAAACAACCACAAGAAGGCTTGGGCGATTGCTTACGTCAATTCCTTACAGCACCCAACTTTGGAAACATAGACTGGGTTCTTGAGGCTGTTAACGATCGGGTAGCAGGAGAAAGAACACCCTTGCAGGAGATAGACAGACTTAGTAATAGACTGTACTATGTTGCATACCGTTATCATTTGAAAATACTTTTGCCGCTTCTCAAATTGGCAGGAATTGCCCATAAGATAGTCTTGTTGATAAGTAAAAAATGATATTTATTTTTACAAAATTATAATACGATTTTTCAAGATATAAGTTTTAACCTATGTACGCAAATGATAAGATGGTGCTTCAGCTTATTTCGTTGCTGAAGCAGTTTAAGATTAGAAAAATAGTTGTTTCACCAGGAAGCAGACATAATAAGTTGGTCCATTCACTCGAAGGTGATGACTTTTTTCAATTATATATTGTTGTAGATGAGAGGAGTGCCGCTTTTTTTGCATTGGGACTCATTCAAAGTTCAGGCGAGGCTGTAGCGGTAACATGTTCTTCAGGAACTGCCTGTATAAATTATGGTTCAGCTGTTGTTGAGGCATTCTATCAGAAACTGCCGCTTCTCGTACTGAGCAGTGATAGAATACCAGAGTTGCTTAATCAGAACGAAGATCAAATGTACGACCAGTTAAGCACTTTCACCAAGTTCACAAAGTATCATTGTCAGCTGCCTGTGATAGAAAACGAAACTGATGAATGGTATTGTAACAGAATCATCAATGAAGCATTGATAGCACTTGACCATCATGGAAGAGGTCCAGTTCATATCAATATTCCTTTTGCAGCCCACCACGGCGCTTCGTTTTCTGTTGTTGATTTGCCAAAAGTAAGAAAAATCTCCCTGAATAAACTACCGTTGTCTGATGAATTCTGGAAGGATAAGGCTCAAGAACTGTCAGGTAAGAAAGTGATGATAGTTTGGGGACAATCAGTGTATCCCCTGAAGCCAGTGGAAAAAGCTGCAGATGGATTTACTGAGAAAACGGATGCAGTGATTATTACAGACAACATGTCCAACTGTCACTGCAAGAATGCCATCATTAATACGACCTCGGTGCTGGACTTTTTCCGCCCTTCAGAAATGGAACTGTCAAGACCTGATTATGTGATAACAGTTGGGGGAAATTACATTTTTAACAACGAGTTAAAACGGTGGCTTAAGGGTGGAAAGTATATTCATTGGCATGTAGGTGCGGAAGGAGAGGTCTGTGACCCGTTCCGGAATCTGACCCAATTGTTTGAAATGCCGGAGGACTATTTCTTTTCACAGCTGTCACGTTTTGTTGTGGATGGCAAGACGCAATATGTCAATATATGGAAAGAACTTTCACAATTGCCAAAGTTGCCGGACATGCATTACTGCGAATTTTATGCGATTACCACGTTGATGGAGAACATTCCGGAAGATGCAGATTTACAACTGGCCAATAGTCAAACGATACGCATGTCGCAGTATATACCTTTAAAAGATACTGTTCGGGTTAATTGTAACCGTGGAGTAAATGGAATAGATGGAAGCCTTTCTACTGCCGTAGGTTTTTCTGCTGACAACAATCGCCCCCTTTACTACATTACAGGAGAGCTTTCTTTCTTCTATGATATGAATGCACTTTCTATAAAGCATCTCTCAAAAAAAATGAGAATACTGCTGATTAACAATAGAGGAGGGGCAGTGATGTACGACCAACCAAAAGATACACCAGAGGAAAAACTACCAATCTATTTGGCGGCAGGACGGAATTTGACTGCAAAAGGTTGGGCTGAATCTTTGGGATTTAAGTATCTATCTGCAAGGAGTAAGGAAGAAGTGGACTTGGGTATGAAAGAACTGATTGCAGACAATGACAAGCCTATTATCATGGAAGTGTTTACTAAGTTGGCAGATGACAAATTTTGTATAGATGACTATTTGAAGACTCTTGACCGGCGTTCGTTTATGGATAAAGTTGAGGCACGGCTTCAGAGGTATGTCAAGAAGATAACGCATAATTAGCTTATCTGCAAAAGTGGTATTTATTCGCAGAACAAAATGAAAATTGGAATACTGACACAACCGCTCTTGAATAATTATGGAGGTTTGTTGCAAAATTACGCATTACAACAGGTCCTCATTAGACTGGGATATGAGCCTATAACAATTGATCACAAATCAAGGGAATTCCCTTCGTGGTATGTTTTCTTAAGTAGGGTTAAAGACAAACTGTCGCATAGATTTGCACCTGCAAATCATAAAGAGTCAAGTTATTCACTTACTGTAAAAGAAAAGGATATTATAGAGTCAAATACAAGGTCATTCATTGAGCGCTCCATAATCCGGACAAATAAATGTGTTGGCGCAGAGGATTTCAGAAAGGAAGTGGTGGAAAGAGGAATAGAGGCTCTGGTAGTTGGCAGTGATCAGTGTTGGAGACCAATGTATAATAATTATATTGAGGATATGTTCTTCCAATTTGCCACCTCACTGCCCATAAAGAAACGGATTGCCTATGCCGCATCGTTTGGAACAGACCAATGGGAGTATACACCAGAACTGACAAGAATTTGCTCTGAGCTCGTGAAGAAATTCGACATGGTGACAGTGAGAGAAAATAGTGGTATTGAGTTGTGCAAAAATCATTTTGGCGCAGACGCGAAACATGTACTTGATCCAACAATGCTTTTGACAAGGGAAGATTATGAGATGCTTATAGCTCAGTACGAGGTGAACAAAAACGAAGGTGACTTGTTTAACTACATACTTGACCCTGCTCAAAGTAAAACGGAATTTATCAATAATGCAGCAACTGTCTTAGGATTAAAGCCATTTCAGGTGTTACCAAAATACAATGAGGACCATCGCACAAAGAAGCAGGTGAAAAATGAGATTGAAAGTTGTGTGTACCCGTCACCAGTGAAATGGGTGCGTGCGTTTATGGACTCGAAAATGACGGTTGTGGATTCTTTTCATGGAATGGTGTTCTCTATCATCTTCAATAAGCCTTTCTGGGTTATAGGCAACCAAGAGCGGGGAATGTCGCGATTTACATCATTACTTAATATATTTGGACTGTCAGAGCGCCTAATAAGTGAAGATAACCTGGCAGAGGTGGATTTGATGAAACCTATTGACTGGGAAAAGGTTAATAGCGTGTGGCAAGAAAAGAGAAATGAGTCGTTGAATTATTTAAAAGATGCTCTGGACTGATATAGAAAAGAGAGATTCTGAGGTTATAAACCTTGTCAGGTTTCCTCTTGCATTTATGGTCGTTATACTGCACAGTTATGTTGCAGTAAATGGATTCCATATTTCACGGGTGGATTATACTCATCTGACAGGTACCGATTGGTATTCACTTGTAGGGGTAACATTTAGCCACGTATTGACGCAGGTGGCGGTGCCCATATTCTTCTTCATCTCCGGGTATCTCTTTTATGTTGGAATGCAGGAGTGGCAATGGGCTAAGTACGCAGATAAGCTAAAACGTCGGTTTAAAACTTTATTGGTTCCTTATCTGTCGTGGAATACCGTTCAAGCACTCATTATTGTGAGTGTAATGGTTTTGGCTTATATTCTGTTTGGGAAATCTTTAGATAGAATCGAAAACTGGTTTCATGAGATTGGTGGGCTTACTGGAATCTATTGGAGCAATCATGCAACATCAGTTATAAAACAGAATGTGATAGGATGCAGTGTACTGAAGACATATCCGCTATTGATACCTATGTGGTTTATCCGCGACCTAATGGTTACGGTACTCCTTTCTCCAGTAATATGGTGGTTGTTGAAAAGAATTCCATTTTTGACTTTGATACTTTTGGCTCCATGCTGGATTATAGGAATTGACATACATATTCCTGGAATTTCGTTCAGTGCGCTGCTTTTTTTCTCAGTGGGGGGGGGGCATTTTCTTTGGAAGGAAAAAGTTTTATGAAAGTGTTTTCGAGAATAAATAAGTGGCTATTGGTGTCGTTGTTTGTGGTTTTAATGCTTGCCTGTATTGCATTTGATGGACGGACAACACATCAAGGACAGGTTTTGTTGTCTGTCTGGATTATGGTTGCTTTACCACTTGTATTCAGAGTTATAGAATGGTGTGGTAAAAGGTATCCAGCATTATCGGATAAATTGTCGAGGATGTCTGGTTGTACATATTTTGTATTTGCCTTTCATGGTGTAATAATTAGCTATGTTTATACGGTGTTATGGAAATTATTTGGTGTGGTCTGCGATGGCGGGTTGTTGGATGCTACCTATATGAACGGACATGCCTTTAATGGTATCGCCGCTTATTTGCTGACACCTTTTATAACAGTTTTTATTTCTGTTATAGTATTTAAAGTTGTAAGTAGAGTGTTAAATAAATCGAGTTGGATTCTTACTGGAAAATAGTGCATATGGAAGAAAAGACCCCCCAAATAAGCGTCATTGTGCCCGTGTATAATGTGGAGAAGTATCTCCACAAGTGTGTAGACAGCATTCTGGCACAGACGCTGAGTGATATAGAACTGATTTTGGTGGATGATGGTAGTCCTGACGGGAGTGGTGCCATCTGTGATGAATATGCTCAGAAGGACAGTCGTGTGAAGGTGATCCATAAACCTAATGGTGGCGTAAGTTCTGCCAGGAATGCCGGTATTGATGTCGCAAGCGGTGAATGGATTTGCTTTGTGGATAGTGATGATATTATTGAACCCACATATTTGGATGACTTTGAACTCTTAACCACAAAAGCCGACCTATATTTGCAAGGATATAAAAAGATTATTAATGGAGAAGTTAAGGAAATACATAGTTTTTCTGGATTTCAAGGAAACAGATATATAGAAATACTTGCTTTTACAGAAGATGAACGTATTATCAATTCTCCGTGCTTTAAATTATATAACAGAGATATTGTTCATAAAAAGAAAATACGCTTTGATATAAACACATCGTATGGTGAAGATCATATTTTTTCTTTGGAATATGCAATCTGCGTAACATCTGCGCATTATAGCAATGCGAGTGGTTATTGCTATATGGTTAATGGAGTCGAATCGCTTTCTCATAGAATAATACCATTAAAGGACATCGTTTATTACTCTAAAAAGTCAAGAAAAATTCAGATGCTTTTATTGTCAAAGTATCGCAATAAATCTTACTTGGCTTCAATAAACAAGAGGCAGGAAGCAACCATCACTAAGATAATACGTGAATTGTTTGCTATTGCATCTGAATATAAGAACTATCAATTCGTATATAATGAATGTGTACCGCTAATTCGAAACAATGGACTTTACGGATTAAAAATTAAAAGGAAAATTTTTATGATTATTTTTGGCTATATGCCGCCAAAATTAACGTATGAAACTCTAAATTTTATATTATAGTAAAAGGATTAAATTTAGGACAACTATGAAGCGAATTATTATAATAAACCATGCAAACCCATTTGCCAAAGGAGGAGGAAGTTATGCTTCACGAGCATACATGAAAGCTTTTGCAGAATGGGCGGAAGGTGGCGCAGATATATGCATAGATGCAGAATCTCCTTTTGTGGAAGATTCAACAATCTTAGCAGCAAAATATATAAAAGTTGAAAAGCGTTCTTTTTTCAAAAGAGTATTGTCTCTTATCAATGGTGATATCCAGAGATATACATCTTTTATTAAAAAACACCTTTCAAAAAGGCAGAATTGCTATGAATGGGCCGTTATAAGTGGGGCTACCGAGGGTGGAGCTCTGATTGATTACTTTCATAGTTATGGTATTAAGGTGGTAACTATTCATCACAATTATGAGCCAGAATATGTTTATGACAACACATCAATACCTATCCTGAAAAACTTGTTAAAATTTCACTCCTTTAATCTTCAAAAGAAAGCATATAGAGAAAGTGATATAAACTTATTTTTGACATATGAGGATGCTCAAAGATGTGAGAGGGAATATGGACCAAATGCAGCTATAAATAAATTAATAGGTGTTTTTGAATATAATAAAATTCCACCATTACCAAGTTCGACAAAGAATGAATCTCCAGTGTTTATTATAACTGGACTGTTAGATAACGCACAAGGTATTGATGGCGTAGAATATTTCTTCCATGAATTATTTACATATATTCCCCAGAAATGTAAAGTGATAATATCCGGGAGAAATCCTTCAAAAAGTATTAGAGCACTTTGTAGTCAATATGATAACGTACAACTGGTCCCCAACCCTGATGATATGCGGCCTGTTATATCCGCCGGAGATTTTTATATATGTCCGACAAGAGTAGGAGGGGGACTTAAATTAAGAGTGTTAGATGGTCTGAGATTAGGCCTTCCGGCAATTGTTCACAAGTGTTCTGCACGAGGATATGATATTTATCGTGATTCTCAATTTTTCAGGGTGTTTGAGAATTCAGAACAGTTTAAAACTTGTGTTGAAGATTTTTGTGCCATGTATCAGGCGAGCGAAATTGATAAGAAAAGTATTTACGAGACTTACAACGACTCTTTTTCTTATGAAGTAGGGCTTAAGCGTGTTCGTACTATAATGTCCTCTTTTGACGAAATGGTACTTAAAAAATGATGAATAAAAGATTTGGAATAATGCAAAAGTTGGCGTGTTTTGCTATGGTAAGCATGCCATTATTGCAGTGTTATAATTTATTGGGGACTGCATTGACTAAGTTTTTAATGCTTGGACTTGTTGCATTCGGTTTGATTTTAGGGAATAAAAAACCAAGGATTCCTAAGAAATTAAGAATTTTTCTTGTTTATGCATTTACGATACCCCAGATTATGTCTGTTATCTCTGGTAACACATCAGAGTTTCTTGGGTCATATATTACGCTTATTATATTCTGTGCGACGTTTGTTTGTTTACTGCCGTACTTGAGCTTGTCTCGCATTAAAAGGTATTATCGTGTGATCGTTTATATAGCTGTCGGAGTCTTTGTCCTTCAGGAGGTGTCTTTTTTATTGATAGGATCAAGGTTCGGCGTTTTGATTCCATTTTTAGATTTGTACACTGGAATGCCTGCCAGCGATTATATGGAACACTATAAGTCTTTTGAACGTAGTTGTTCCATATTTGTTGAGCCTTCTCATTTCGCTCAGTATTTGGCTCCTTATTTAGCTCTTACCCTTAACGATTATAGCCAAAAAGGAAGATTTCTTGGAGTTGATGCTGTCATTATCTCTGTAGTATTATTGTTAGCCCGTTCTGGTAATGGCTATTTTTTGCTATTATCAATTTGGGTAGTTCATTTCTTAATGTGTCGTATTAGTATGATAAAAAAATTATGTATAATTTTACCTACAGTTGCACTTTTATTTATATATGGTATTTATTATATTTCTAAAACGGATCTTGGCTCAGAAGTCTTGGAAAGGACCGAACAACTAGATGCAGATTATTCTGGGGATAAACATTCTGGAACATTCCGTATATATAGAGGATTTTGGGTCTATGAAACAATGGATCCAGTTTTGAAGGTGTTTGGAGTTGGATTAGGTGGAGTTAACGATATTATTGACAATAGTCCGTTAAGTAGGAGTTTTGCAGGAGATCACTATGTTAATAATGCTTCTCTTTTTATGATGGCTTACGGCTATATTGGTTGTGTTTTTTTGCTGCTATTCCTTGTCGGTTTGTGTTCCAAATCGGTTCCTGGTACAATTTATATAATAGTGGCTTTTGTTACCCTTTGTTTTATGGAAAGTTTTACATTTGATTCACGCATGCTTTTATATTTGTTATTACCTTTCGCATTAAAAAACAATGAAGAGATAGGTGCTTTTCGTGCCTCATACATTCCTAATGTAAATAGGGACTATCGCGAATTGTTGAGAACTTTGCAACAAATCGATTGTTAATGTGTTAGGAATTTTATATCTTTGATATGGGATAAAGATATTCCTCCAATTGCCATAGAAAAACAATAATTGGAGGAAACGTGTATTAGTATATATTCTGTGACATCTACACCCATCCGGAGTGTCCTCTGACGAACCACAAACTGATAGATAATGTGGTGTCGGAGTTTGCTGGAAGCTTGAAAATCCTATAGTTGCAAGATACCTTGGCGAAGGAATGGAAGCCGTACATGAAGATTTTGAACACAATGTACACATATGCGACGTGCTATGAGAGTGAGATGCGTTATCCGACAGATATGAAACTGTTGTGGGAATGCAGCCAGAAGACATACGCCACCCTGAGTGTAGCCAGCCAGCGGATGCATATTGTGAGACAGGGACTTGCAAGAATCATGGCCACTGCGATGGAAGGCTCGTTCGGGACACAGAAGGAGCATTATAATCTTCACCGTGTCAAGGCCAGGCGGAAGGCAACAGAGTTCTTTTACATCTTCTTTGGAATCCATACCGCAAATCTTGTCCATCTGGCAGAACGGTTGAAAGAATAAGAACTGGGGATAGTGGTTTAGTGGTAGCCAGGCATACAAAGAAAACGGAATCCCCAAGTGAAGACTCCTAATGAGGTGTAGAAAAGCAAAGCAAAATCATGGTGATAAGGTCCGGGCTCAGCCTCAAAACAGTATAAAATAATGAGTTGGATTCGGTCACAAACAAGGTATGGCTCCCGACTGATTCAAATTGAAGAGATTTAACGACAATCCCTAATATATGAAAGTTTATATTATTGATATTTCCGGTAAAGTTATAGGGTACGACAACGCTCTTTGTAATCAATTGTATAAAGTTGTACCCATTACCCTTGCTACTCATAAACAAAAAGGAGAACACTATGAGGGCAGGAGACTTCCTTTGATTCGTCTTATTCCCGCAAAGTATAAGAATTCGGAGCATATTGTTAAGCGACTTTTCAAAGCTGTTGAAAGTCTTTTGAACTACTTATGGCTGCTGATGATAATTCTCGTAAGACGACCGACAATTCTTCATTTTCAATGGTTCCCTTTTATGGAGTTTTGCTCTGTGGATAATTTCTATGTGGCATTATTAAAGTTTCTAAGGCACAAACAGAAAATAGTTCTAACAGTACACAATGTATATCCGCATGATATGCCTGATACTATTAAAATTAAATATCGGGATAGATTTTTAAGGATGGATAAATACATTAATCATTACATTGTGCATGTAGATAGCTCAAAGAGGAAATTAGTGGACGATTTTGGAATTTTGGAAGAGAAGATATCAGTGATACCACATGGGATATTTACACCCACCTATGTACCAAAGTCAGTTAAAAACAAAAAAGGACGGCATATATTGATGTATGGCAATAATACGCCTTACAAAGGTACAGACTTGCTACTTGATGCGCTTCAGGAGTTACCTTTAGAGATTATACGAGATGTCACTGTGACCATTGCTGGTAAGACTTCTGACTCTTATTACAAAGAATTAAAGGAAAAAGTACGTGATTTGAATGTCGTGATTATTCCTACATTTATTCCAGACCATCAGTTATACGAATTGATTGATGTTGCAGATTATATTGCTCTGCCGTATAGGGATATTTCGCAAAGTGGAGTGTTGTTGCTCGCCTTGTTCTTTAAAAAACCTTTGTTAGTGTCGGATCTACCATCGTTCAAGGAAACCTTAAAAGGTTTCACGGATGATATGTTTTTTGAATCAAATAATGCACATTCGTTGGCTGATCTTATAAAAAGGCATCTCGAAGGAAAGGTTGATACAGAGAAACAATTGAAGGTGATTGGTGATTTGGTGGATTTATACTCGTGGGAAAAATCTGCGCAAATGACGAAGTTAGTATATGAAGAGCTTGCAAAATGATAAAACACGTTATTGGTAGTTTTGTTGCTATCGTCATTTCTATTGCGAATGTTTTTGCGGCGCCCAAAACAATTAACCCATTGGATTTCGGTCTTGATAGAGCACGTACTGGAGTTGAATGTTATGAAGCTCTCTTTCGCTGCCATCAGGAAGCTGTGAAAAAAGGATATGCAGTAAGTTATCAGGGAGTGGGGAATATAGATATTGAAATACCGCAGAATGGCATTAGCATTCCTTTACCAACTTATACAGACTTCGATGGTGTGGAAATGACAGTAAGAACAACGGGGAAATCGAAGTTCCTGTTTTCTATGACTCAACAAACCAAAGGCATCTCGGTTAAAGGAGAATACATTGATAAAGGCGACTTCCGTATAATACCATCACTAAAAAAAGGTAATTATTTAGTGATAGTGAGTGATGAGACAAAGTGGGTGAATAATCGTAAGGATTATGACTATGGCGCAACGAGAAGGGATATTTTTTATGTAAAGAATGGAAAAAGCAGGCAGCGCCCAATAAGTAGTTATCAAACTAAAACGAGCAAGCCTGTGGCTTATTTTTGCGAAGTAATAACCGATAAGAAGGTTATTAAGAATCTTAGAATTGTAAGAGCTAATGATTCTCCTGCTAAAGTATTTTGTATTCAGATTAATAACCAATATAATGTTGAATTAAACAACATTACAATAGTAACTCCAGAAGATGATAAAAATTATGGTGATGCGGCCATACAGTTACTTAATTGCGTGGACTTCACAATGGATGATATTACAATTAATGGAACTTATTCTCAGAGTCGAGCATATGGCTATGGCGTGAATGCAGATAATGTTAATGGGTTGTTGGTGAATAGGATGTATGCACGTGCAAAATGGGGCGTTTGGGGGACTAATAATATGTGCAACGTGGTTCTGAAAGAGTGTGACATCAATCGCTTTGATATTCATTGCTATGGACGAGATATTAAGGCTGTAGATTGCAAGTTTTCTGGGTTGTATAATCAATTGTCGTCGGTGTATGGAACAGTGTTGTTTGATGGATGTACTTTTACAGACTTTATTCCCTTACTGATAGAGTCTTCGTATAATGCATACACGGCTTTTGAATTGATATGGAGAAATTGTACTTTTAATTTGAATCAGACGAACAATTACCTTTTGACATTGTTTGGAGTGCCAGAGGCGTATAATGAGCGTCCAGAGCTCAGGAGGAAGAGTCTGCCAAATATAACGGTTAGGAATTGTAGAGTAGTATTGGAAGATAATATTGATAAGTGGTATCTTATTAAAACCGGTGGTGTAAAGTATAAGGACCCATTTGATTATGTGACTGGTTTTGATTTGAGGAATATATCAGTGGTAGGTAAAAGAGGTGCTAAGTTTGAAATAAGTACCGAGCCGCTAAAGACTACGAAAAATATTAATGTTGATGTTAGAATGAAAGAGTATTAAAATGAACGATTTAGTTTCGATTATCATGCCGTCGTATAACTGTGGAAGTTTCGTAGAAGAGACTATTCGCAGTGTGCAGGCACAGACATATCAGAATTGGGAGATTATCTTTGTGGATGATTGCTCGAAAGATGATACGATATCAAAGGTAATGGCATTAAAAGAAAGCGATAAACGGATTAAGGTATACCAGAATCCACAAAACTGTGGTGCAGCCGTATCCAGAAACTTGGCACTGCGGGAGGCAAAAGGTCGTTGGATAGCATTCTTAGACAGTGATGACCTGTGGGAACCTACAAAGTTGGAGAAACAGGTACGCTTTATGGAGGAGAATGGATATGCGTTCTCTTATACGGAGTACCAAGAAATGGATGCGGATGGTAATCTGACTGGCATAACTATATCAGGACCTAAGCACGTGACCAAACGAGGTATGTATAATTTCTGCTGGCCTGGGTGCCTGACGGTAATGTATGATGCTCAGGCTATTGGGCTTATCCAAATCGAGGACATCAAGAAGAATAATGACTATGCCATGTGGCTGAAGGTGTGCAAGAAGGCGGACTGTTATCTGTTGCCCGAGGTGTTGGCTAAATACCGCAGAGGTAGGGCTGGGTCGGTGAGTACACACGGTATTGCAACAATGGTAGGCTGGCATTATAAACTTTGGCGTGAGGCAGAGAAAAGAAGCGTGATAGCTTCGCTTTGGTTGACGGGAGTGAACCTTTTATTTGGGTTTTACAAGAAACTCAAATATGTGAAGAAGGCTTAGTTTTGAACACGAATGGCCACGAATAAACACGAATTAGACAAGAATCAAAAGATTCTACTTACTCTGACGAGAGCAGGACTTTGGGAAAATGAGGTTCAGCTTTTGCCGAATGGTGAGATAGATTACACTGTTATATACAATATGGCAGAAAGACAGGGGGTGGTAGGACTGGTTGCTGCGGGAATTGAGAATCTTAGCCATAACGAAAACGCTAACTTTAAGGTGCCGCAAACAGTTGCCTTGACCTTTGCAGGAAGCACCATACAGATGGAGCGACGGAACAAGGCGATGAATCTGTTCATTGCAGAGTTGGTGGAGAAGATGCGGCTTGCGGATATTTATACTTTGTTGGTGAAAGGGCAAGGCGTGGCACAATGTTATGAGCGTCCGCTGTGGAGACCTTCTGGTGATGTGGACTTCCTGTTGAGTGAAGAGAACTATAAGAAGGCAAGGGCATTTTTGCTGCCGCTGTCATCAGGAAGCAAGGATGAGGAACGCTATTCGCAGCACCTTGGGATGAACATAGGACAGTGGTACGTGGAGATACATGGTACATTGCGTACTGGACTTGCTGCACGTGTGGATAGGCAGGTGGATGCTGTGCAGAGGGATGTGTTTTGTGGTGGG
>OCTX012184705.1_pt1 | contig 16555 bp, 11 predicted proteins | sample 1539691 | NCBI WGS metagenome assembly OCTX01 (sample SAMN02144231, study PRJEB22623) | gut metagenome | biome: sheep rumen | host: Ovis aries | place: New Zealand | reverse complement strand
GACGGCATGCTTCGACGAGAGCATCCAGACGAGGAAGTCCTCTGATATCTCGCTCGGGTAGCTGTAGAGGACGCGCACCCAGAAGTCGCCAGGAATCTTGTCGAGCGCCCAGAGGAGATCGGGTAGCGACTTCATCCCCTCGCGCCAAAGCATCGGGTCTTGCGCGATGACGTTCAGCTCGCGGCAACCGGTCGCGACGAGCGAACGCGCCTCCTTGAGTATCGACCTAAGCGAGCGCGAACGATACTTGCCGCGGATTAGCGGGATCGCGCAGTAGGCGCAGCGGTGCGCGCAACCCTCTGCAATCTTGAGGTATGCGAACGCCTTTCCAGTAAGACGAAGCGCTGGCATCTTCGGCTCGATCCAGTCCTTCGGCACGCCGCCCCATTCGTCAACACCGGGAAACGCGCCCTTGAGTTCTGGATATCTCTGCGGATAGCAACCCGCGACAACGACCTTTCCGTAACGACCGATTTTCTTAAGCTCAATCGCGCGAAGTATCTCGGCCTCCGCCTCCTCGCGCGCGGACGCAATAAAAGAGCAGGTGTTGACGATCACGACATCAGCGCAGTCGGGATCGGGAGAGAGAGTCCAGCCCTCCTTCAAAAGATTGCCGGCCATGACCTGCAGGTCGACTGCGTTCTTGGCGCAGCCGAGCGAGACAAGTGCAAGCGTTCCTCTCTTCTTCATCGCAGTAGATTATATCAAACCTTCAGGATTTCTGCCGCATCGAAACGGTCTGCCTGCCACGGAAAGGCACCGAGCTCGGCAAGCGCCTCGCCCGCGAGGAACAGCGAACCACAAATGAGTGTATCAACCTCAGAACCGCTGGGGACAGACCCCATTTTTTCTAACGCTAAATGAATAGAATCGCACGAAATCGCCGAGATCCCAGCGGATTCCATTTTTTGTGCAAGTTCCTCCGGTGCGAGCGAGCGTGGATTGTTCGTGCGGACAGCGATTCCTTTCCCGACAAGGGGGGCAAGAATCCGCAATGTCTCGTCGACATCTTTGTCACCGCAAAAGCCGGCGATAAGCGTGGGGACAGACCCCGCGAAAGGTGCGTATTTACTGAGTGCGGCGGCAAGGGCACGAGCCGCAGGGGGATTATGGGCCCCGTCAATGATGACGCGCCCGACCCTCTGAAACCGCCCCGGCCAGACGACATTCGAAAGCCCATCACGCGAGCCCTTCTTGAGAACTTTCAGCGCGGCGAGAGCAGTGACAGCATTCTCGCGGTTGAACGCACCTTCAAGGGAGAAGCCGCCTGGAATCTCAGATTCGTCCGCCATGTCAGGCGCATAGAAGAACGGCGCACCAACCTCGCTCGCGCGAGCCTTCACGACCGCAATTACCTCAGGTTCATTCTTCCCAAGGACTATAGGCACGCCCTTCTTTATTATTCCTGCCTTTTCAGCGGCAATTTTCTCAACGGTGTCGCCAAGCCAGTCGCAGTGGTCGAGCCCAATTTTCGTTATGACGCAAATTTCCGGCGAGCATATGTTCGTCGCGTCAAGCCGACCGCCAAGCCCCGTCTCGAGAACAGCGTAGTCACACTTCGCCTCTGAAAAAGCGATAAACGCAACGGCCGTCAACGCCTCGAAGAAAGTGAGTTGTGAGTTCGTGTCGGAATCGGCGTGGAAGACCTTGTCCGCCGCGCGTTCGAGAGTCGCATCGTCGACAGGTTTCCCATCGACAAAGAACCTCTCGTTGATCCTGACGAGATGGGGCGATGTGTATCTGCAAGCCCTCAGGCCGCCAGACCTGAGGCACGCCTCGATCATCGCGCAAACTGCGCCCTTTCCGTTCGTGCCGGCGACATGAATCGCGCACAACTCTTTTTGTGGATTGCCGAGCGCGGCACATACGCCGCGGATCGCGTCGAGAGACGGTCTCATGCCAAATAGCCGCCTTGCGGCGAGCTTGTCTAGAAAGTCGCTCATCCAACCTCTGATATGATGACGACGTAGCGAAGGAGAACTGCAAGGACGGCAGATACGCCATAGCCCGCGAGTATGATCCACATCGGCCAGTCGGAAAGCAGTATCTTCTCCGGACGGCCAACGTCGGCCTTCGAGTAGACGAGCCGAATGTAGCGCATAAGACCGAGCGCGACAAAGACGGCAGTGACGACGAGATAGCGCGTTCCAAAGCGCGCCACCGTGTCAGGCGAAAGCGTGTACCACGTGTAGACGACAAGCGTCGCAAGAGCCGAGGCGAGCATCAACACGTCGAGCGCTACAGGATGGTAGCCCTTGAGCGCCGCGCGCGACTCAATGGCGACGGACATCTCGTGGCGGCGCTTGGCAAGCGCGATAAAGAGCGAAAGCGCGAACGCGCATGCAAGGAGCCACGGCGAGATTCGCACGTTCATCGCCGCGGCGCCGGCAATTGCGCGAAGGACGAAGCCCGCTGCGATAACCACGACGTCGATGTAGGGAATGCGTTTAAGAAACCCAGAGTACGCGCACTGCATCACGGAGTAGATGAGAATTACCGCAAAGCCCCATGTGCGGTCGGGATGGCGAAAGACGAGGTAGCACGGGAACATCAGCGCGATGGCGAAAAGCGAAAGCGCGACCCGAACCGCGTCGATGCGCGACACAAGCCCAGCCGCTACGGGGCGCAGCCGCTTTATTGGATGGAGACGGTCGGCCTCGAAATCGGCAACGTCGTTGAGGAGATAGAAAGCGCTCGAGATGAAGCAGAATGCGACGGCCATCGCGGCGACAAGGATGAATGGCCTTATGCCGCGTGCCATTGCCGCCTGCGACGGGTCTGCAACGGCAAAGAACCACGCGAGGAAGACGATTCCATTCTTCGTCCATTGGTTCACCCTCAAAGCCCGAAGCCAGACATTGATTCGCTGCGTCACTTGACCGTCCTCCATCTTAGGATCCCCCACAGGAGCGAGTGGTATGTGCAGACGGGATTGGACTCCTTCTCGTAGAACGTCCAGAACTTGGACCAGTTGCGGTCTACGGAAGGAACCCAGCGCATCGGGAAAAGCGCAAGAAACCGCGACTTCGACGAGCCGTCTTTCCCAATCTCAGACTCCCAGAAAGGCCAGAGGCGGAAATACGAATCGTCCTTGCGGCTTGTCCAGAAAGGAAAGACGCGCGTCTCGTCGTCATAGAGCTCTACAAGCTTCCAGCCAAAGCGCGTGACAGAGCCGGCTGCATCGCCCTTGTCATAAGAGCGCCAATCGACGCGCTCGTAGAGCGGCCATATCGACAGGCGGTTCCTGCTCGCGTTGCACTCCCACTCGAAGATTGGCCAAGGACAGCGCAGACGCATTTCGGGAGCGGAGTTGCGATGCGCTATCCAGGATTTTGAATAAGTCTCTGTCCACGAGAAAAACGGCGGAATGAGAAGATCCTGACGCTCGCGCGCACGGCGAATCTGACCATAAAGCGGCCAGACCATCCACGAGTATCCTTCACCCGCAGTGTCGCGATCCTCACGGTAATTAGCCCAAGTGACGATAGGCCAGAGCGCGTACTGATGGTCGCTCTCGCGCTGGTGGTTTATCCCGTAGAGCGGCCAGAAACTCCAGGCACCGTCGTCGCGCCAGCTGAAGAACGGGAATAGCACCGTGTTCGTCGTGAGCCACTTCCCCTCGGAAGGACGCGGCATCTTGTATCGCGTCCAGACAGGCCAAAGCGCAAAGTCGATGTCGTACATCAGGATAAGATGCGGATGGTGGCCGTATAGCGGGAAAAGCCCCCAGTAGTCCTCCGCGGCAGATTCGCCGCGCTGCGGCCTGTGCCCGTTGAACCAAAGTGGGATGAAGTCAAACTGCCAGCCGCCGTCGTCCTGGCTCTGGTAGTGCATGAGAAAGCAGAAGCGCCACCAGTCGCGGTGAGAGGTAAAGACCGGCCAGAGGACGTCGTCGACATCGCCCTCATGGGCGTAGAACGGACGAACTGCAAGATAGTCGTCGGCGGGTCGCTGTTCGTAGAACGGCCCGACCTGGAAAGTTGCGGCAAGGAGCAGTTCAGCGAACACTCTTGCTGAGCTCCTCGAACTCCCCTCGTTCGAACTCCGAGAGTTCCTTTACGCGGCCTTTGACCTTGCGAATCGTCATGTTCGCGCGCTGACGATCGCCCTTCGCGATCTGCACCCTCGCAAGGGCAATCAGCATACGAACGTCCTCCTCCTTGCCGGACTCGGACTTCGAAAGGTCGCACGCCTTGACGATGCACTGCTCGGCCTCGTTGAGATCGCCCTTGGCGTCAAGGAGAATCGAGCCAAGCGTCTCCCACGCGACATAGAGCTCGGGAGCGGTGCGAACGGCGAGGCGGGCATAGCGCTCGGCCTCCTCAAGCCGCTTCGTGCGCCTCAACACCTCGGCAAGGTCGTTCTGTGCAAGGACAACAGGGCGCGCCGTGTCGCAAGCTCTCCTGAGGAACATCTCCGCCTCCTCGTACTTGCCCTTCTGGAGCGCGAGAGAGCCCATGACATAGTTGGCGAGAGGGGCCTTGCGGTTGCGCCTCAGGACCTCCTTGGCGTGGAACTCCGCGTCGGCCGTGTCGTTGAGCGAAATGTCGAGACCGAGCACGATGTCCTGCGTCGCCTGGACATCAGGGCGCGTCTTGATGGCGGCGGCGAACATGTCGCGCGCAGCCTTGCGCTTCTCGTTGCCCTGGCGCAGCATCAGGAACGCACGCGTGGACTGGATATTGTAGTCGTTCGCGTCCTTTGCGTTCTTCTCCATCTCCGGAAGTATGACATTCTCCACGGTCTTGAGGAGCGCCGCCCTCTCGGCAGGATCCTTTGACGCGTCAAACTGCTGCAAGGATACGGCGGCGAGAAGCGACCACGCCTGAAGGTTCGTGGGATCGAGGTCGGTTGACCTCGTAAGCATCGCCTTGGCCTCGGCAAGCTCGTTCTTCATGAGATGGAGCATTGCGACTTCGATCGCCACGCGCGGATCATCCTGCGCCGCCTTAGTAGCGCGCTCCAAGTACTCGATTGCCCTCGCGCTGTTGCCCTCGAGGAGCTCAAGACGCATAAGACCGACGAGCGCATCGTGGTTCTCTGAATCCTTGGAGAGGACTTCCTCGTAAGTCGCCCTCGACTTCTTCACGTCGCTGTCGCTTGCGTAGAGCGCGGCCATCATGTTGAGCAAGCTCGAGCGGCGCTCGGTCGGGACAAAGTCGATTGCGCGACGGATCTGGTTAAGCGCCTCACCCGGGCGACCCGACCTCGCCCACGCATATCCCAGGCGGACGAATATCTCGGGGTTCCTTATGTAGCCGTAGACATTTGCGAGCTTCCAGAGCACATAGCGACGACCCTTGTCCTCAACAATGGACTTGAACTCCTTCTCGATATCGTGCTTCCTGCGCGCCGCCTTGGGATGGTCGGCGCGCGCCATCTCGAACTCGTTGAAGAGCGCACAGACGTTGTCCCTGTCGATGGAGTTGAGGACGAGCTCGTACATATTGAACGCGCCATCATCGTCACCGGCGTCCTGAAGCCAGACGCCGCGGTCGTTCGCGACGAGGCCGACGTGACGACGAAGCCGGAGGCGCGCAAGTTCAATCGGGTCATTCTCCTTCCAGAGTCGGTAGCTGCCCCATTCCTTTACATCCTTCGGCGGTGCAAGAACCTTGTCGAACTCGTCCCACGCACTCCAATCGGGCTTGCGCTCCGGATCTGCGCCGAAGAAGAGGAACTCGGGCACGGCCGTTATCCCGGCAGCGTACCAGAGGTCCGGGGCGCCGAATATGGCGGCCTTCTTCGCGATGTCGGGATCTGCCGCGAACCAGTCCTGGACGAACGCAAGCACGCCGAGCGAAAGAGAAATCGAAAGTTCGCGGTTCTTGTCTCCGCCAATCCCCTTCTCCTCTACGAGTTTCGCGAGTTCGCCGAGATAGCGCTCGTCAAGGTCGCGTTGCAGGCATACAAGATTGAGTTCCTTGCCCGTCTTCGCTGCGGCGAGGCGCAGGTGATCGTCTAGAAGACCGTCGGTGATGAACCAGGTACGGTCCCCAAGGTCGGCGATCAGCTTCTCGGCCGTGCGGTCCGCGAAATCGCCGCGCGAACTGTCGAACGAAAAGAGGTTCAGGAGGACGGTGATGGCCATCACAAGCGACAGCACGGGAAGGACGGCGAGGGCGAGCGTGCGGCCCTTCATCGCAACCGGCTCGGCGTCAAGCGACTCGTTCTTGCGGACTTTCGCAACGGCGAGCAGCCACCAGTAAGTCACGAGATAGGCGGCGGTGAACGCCGCAAGAGCGCAAGGCACAACGGGAAGAAGCCCGTAGGGGCGCATGAGCGGCGAAGGCGCGAGCGGAGTGGCAACGGCGAGAATCGTCACGAAGCTCATCGCAACATGGTATATCCACAACGAGAAGCCGCTCTCGCGGTTGTAGGCGCCAAAGCTCGAGAAGAGCGCCACTATGAACGGCAGCACCGCGAAAGCGCCGACAAGGAACCACCCCTCGGCGGAGAACCACATCTTCGTTTCGTTCCAGTGGGCGCGCATGTGCTCAGTGAAGTTTCCAGAGGCGTTGGGAGCATAGATGAAGAGCGTGATTATCGCAATGAGGAGGAAAACAAACGCCGCGCCATACGGCTTGCCGCCGCGCTTCCCGGAGACCGCCCACACACCGCAGAAGTATAAAGGTGCGAGAAGCCCGAAAAGCGGAGAGTCGGCGAACCCAAGTCCGGCGAACACGCCAATTAGCATGGGATATATCCAGCCCGTATTCTTACCGGCGCGAGCGTAGGGAATCAGAAGCGACGCCGTCACGAACGCCCATGCAGCGTCAAACGAGAACGAGCTAAGGTGCACGAACGACTGATGGACGGCGGGCGTCGTCATGAATATAACGGAGGCGACGATACCAGCCATGCGCCCCATGGAGTCGGCATACTGGGCAAGCATTTCGCCGCCGATGCGCTCTCTTACGAAGAACGAAGTCAGGTGGTAGAGGGAGATGACCGACACGATGCCGCAAAGCGGGCCAAGGATGTTCGAGCACCCGAACAGCCGCGCGAATATCGCCATCAGCGGATGGACGTTGACCGCTGCGGAGTCGAGACCCTTCCACAGCGTCATTAGGTGCGCGCCCTCTCCTGGGTAAGCGCACGTCGCCATCGTGCAGAAGTAGAGAAGCGCCGCAACCGCGCCGAGCGCACCGGCGACAATCCATTCGCCGCCCCTCTTGCCAACGTCCTTGAACTGCGTCATCGTAAAATCCTCCGAGAATCACTTTACCTTCGCCAGCGCCTGCTTCAAGTCGGCTATGAGGTCTTCTGGATCCTCGAGACCTACGGAGAGGCGGATCAAGTCCGGCGGGATGCCGGCCGCCTTGAGCTGCGCGTCCGTAAGCTGGCGGTGAGTGTGCGAAGCAGGATGCAGGACGCAGCTCCAGGCATCGGCGACGTGCGTCACGATGCCGATGAGCTTCAGCGAGTCCATGAACTTGATGGACGCCTTGCGGCCGCCCTTGATGCCGAACGTCATCACGCCGCACGGCGAGTTGCCATTGAACTGCTTCTTGACGAGCTTGTTGTACTTCGAGCCGGGAAGACCGGCGAAGTTGACCCACGCGACCTTCTTCTGGGTCTTGAGCCACTTGGCGATCTTGAGCGCAGACTCCGCGTGGCGACGTATCCTGAGGTGCAGCGACTCGAGGCCGAGGTTCAGGAGGAACGCGTTGAACGGCGAGGGGATCGAGCCGAAGTCGCGCATCAGGTGCGCGGTGCACTTAACGATGTAGGCCATCTTGCCAAATGCCTTTACGTAGCTGAGGCCATGGTAGGAGGCGTCGGGCTCGACGAGACCGGGGAACTTGTCGGCGTGCTTCGACCAGTCGAAGTTGCCGGAGTCGACGATGCAGCCGCCAACCTGCGAGGAGTGACCGTCCATGTACTTCGTCGTCGCGTGGGTGACGATGTCGCAGCCGAATTCGAACGGACGGCAGAGGATCGGCGTCGGGAACGTGTTGTCGATGATCAGCGGCACGCCGTTCTTGTGCGCGATCTTGGCGAACTTTGCGATGTCGAGTACGCAGCCCGAGGGATTCGCGACAGTCTCGCCGAACACGCACTTGGTGTTGGGGCGGAACGCCTTCTGTATCTCCGCGGGCGTCGCGTCGGGGTCGACGAAGGTGAATTCGATGCCGAGCTTCTTCAGCGAAACCGCAAACAGGTTGAACGTGCCTCCGTAGATCTGCGCCGACGAGACGACGTGGTCGCCCGCGTTGCAGAGATTGAGGATTGCGAACGTAGAGGCCGCCTGTCCGGAGCTTGTGAGAATCGCCGCGACGCCGCCTTCAAGCGCGGCTATCTTCTTCGCTACCGCATCGTTCGTCGGGTTCGCGAGCCGAGTGTAGAAATATCCTGGCGCCTTCAGGTCGAAAAGGTCCGCCATATGCTGGGTCGTATCGTACTTGAACGTCGTCGATGAATATACGGGAACCTGGCGCGGCTCGCCGCACTTCGGGTACCAGCCGCCCTGAACGCATAGTGTGTCAATCTTCACTTTTCTTGTCCTTTCAATGTGAAGTATAAATTATACCAAAAATACGGCGTCCGTTGTTGGATATCAGAGGCGGCACGCGAAGTCGTCGTAACCGAACTTACGGACGAGTTCTTCGCTTCCGTCCACATGACGCACGACTATGTCGGGCAGGTTTACGCCGTTGAACGTGTTGTTCTTGACCATCGTGTAAATCGCCATGTCGCCAAAAACGACGATATCGCCCTCATGCAGCTCGTGTTTGAACGAATATACGCCAATTTCGTCACCGGCAAGGCAGGTCGGTCCGCCGAAACGGTAGATATACGGGGAACGGGGAACGGGGAATGGGGAATGGGGAATGGGGAACGTATCCCCCGAGCGAAGCGAGCCGCGCAAGCGGTCGCTAGAGGGGTGGGAACGGTAGATTGTAGCCCCGACGACTGGCGGGGTGTAGGGCATCTCGATAACATCCGGCATGTGACAGGCGGCACTCGTGTCGAGAATCGCGTTGGAAATGCCGTCCGCGCCCTTCGGCTGGATTTCGAGGACGCGCGACTCAAGCGTTCCCGCATTGAGCGCAATCGCCTCGCCAGGTTCAAGATAGACGACAAGATGCGGATGACGCGCCTTGAAGTCGTTCAAGAGCGCAACAAGACCATCGACATCGTAACCCTCGCGCGTGATGTGGTGACCGCCGCCGAAGTTAACCCACTTCATCTGCGGGAGGAATTCGCCAAATTTCTCCTCGAAACCAGCAAGGACTTTCTTAAGTTCGTCAAGCCCCTGCTCGCAAAGGCAATGGAAGTGAAGACCGTCAACCTTTGCGATCTTTGCGTTCTTTGCGGCTAAAAAAAGTCCAGACTCATCCAGCACCGCGCGCGTCGTGCCAAGCCGCGACGAGGGGCGGCAAGGATCGTATGCTGGCGTCGTCGCGACAGAGACTTCAGGATTTACCCTGAGCCCAACAGAGACGCCGCGCTTGCGTGCCATCTCTCCGTAGAGCGCGACCTGCCGCGGCGAATTGAAGACGATATGGTCGACGAGCCCCAAGAGTTCGTCCATCTCCTCTGGGATAAATGCCGGAGCGAAAACATGTGTCTCACCGCCAAAGTTGTCGTGACCGTGCTTCGCCTCGAAAAGCGAACTTGCCGTCGTGCCCGCGAGATACTTCGCGCACAGCGGATAGACGGCAGTGCACGAAAACGCTTTCTGCGCAAGGAGGATGCGAACGCCTGCACGCTCGGAGACGTCTTTAAGAATCTCCAGATTGCGTACGAGCGCCGCTTCGTCGATGACGTATCTTGGCATCAAGGAACCTTGACGGGGTCGAATGTCTCCTGCCACGGAAGACCCTGAACATTGAGCTCGGCCATAAACGGATCTGGGTCGAACTCCTCGCAAGTGTGGACACCCTTTGTCGTCCACTTGCCCTCGAGGAACATCTTGGCACCGATCATCGCGGGGACGCCAGTCGTGTAGCTAATCGCCTGCGAGCCGACCTCGGCGTAGCACTCCTGATGGTCGCAGACATTGTACACGTAGTAATCGACCGGCTTGCCGTCCTTCTCGCCGTGGAAAATGCAACCGATGTTCGTCTTGCCCTTTGTGCGGGGGCCGAGAGACGCGGGGTCGGGAAGAAGCGCCTTCAAGAACTCGATAGGAATGATCTTCTGACCCTTGAAGTCAATTGGGTCAATGCGCGTAAGCCCCACATTCTCAAGACACTTGAGATGCGTCAAATAGCTCTGTCCGAAAGTCATGAAGAAGCGGATTCGCTTGATGCCCTTCAGGTTGCAGCCCAAGGACTCGAGCTCCTCGTGGTGGAGGAGGTACATGTCCTTCTTGCCGACCTGGTCGAAGACATACTCGCGCTTGATGGCCATCGGCGCGGTCTCGACCCAATAGCCCTTGTCGAATGCCTTCTTGTTCTCGACGGCGACCTCGGGCTTGTCGTCCTTAGGATCGGCTACCCAATAGCTGCCCTTCGCGGCGACTTCGCGGATGTTGATCTCGGGGTTGAAGTTCGTCGCGAAAGGATACCCGTGGTCGCCGCCATTGCAGTCGAGGATGTCGAGCGTCTCGATAGTGTCGAAGTAGTGCTTCTGCGCGTAGGCGGAGAACACCTGCGTTACGCCGGGGTCGAAGCCGCAACCGAGGATAGCGGTAAGTCCTGCCTTTTCGAACTTCTCGCGGTACGCCCACTGCCAGGAATACTCGAAGTGCGCCTCGTCCGGCGGCTCGTAGTTGGCGGTGTCCAAGTAACTGACGCCAGCCGCGAGGCACGCGTCCATGATCGCGAGATCCTGGTAGGGAAGCGCGATGTTCATCACGAGGTCGGGCTTGAACTCCTTGATGAGAGCGGTAAGGCGCGGCACATCCATCGCGTCGATCTGAGCAGTCGTGATCTTCGCAGGAGACTTGGCCGCCTTTGCCCACGCGCCCTTTCCTTCGGCCGCACGACGTTCGACGTCCGCCTTGATGGCGTCGCAGCGCGACTGCGTGCGCGAAGCGATCAGGATCTCGCCGAACACGTCAGGGTTCTGGGCCATCTTCGCGGCCGCGACTCCAGCGACTCCGCCAGCGCCAATGAGCATAACTCTCTTCGCCATCTTCGAATCTCCTTTCAGATTTGAAATGTGGATATAGTATACCATATTTACCCACCACGAAATAGACACATCGCAGATCGTCCAGCGACAGCCAGAGTTGGCGTTGGAGCGAAGGTTAGATTAGAGGCCGGAGAGCCGACTGGCGCACGAGAGCACGTTTGCGGGCCCGGCGTGATTTTGACCGCCAGCGTAAAGGGCGCGCGTGAAGGCGCGCGCGTCAAAATCTTGCCGGTGGGGCGCCCGCAAACTGCGGGTCGGGCGAGCAGGTCGGGCGCAGGCCTCGATTTCGGTCGCCGATGTTACTTGTTCGTCTCGGCAAGGAGGATTGCCAGGTAGGAGGCGAAGCCGTGATTGCAACTTGCCTCCGGGCGGTCGTGCTCCCACAGCGTTCCAGTCTTCTCCGCCATCTTGAGGTAGTACCCGCGAATCTCCCGGGCGACCTGCGCGTCGCGGCCCTCGCGCTTCAGGACAAGTAGCCGCATCAGATTCCCGATAAATGCGTTTGACGGCCAGACCTCCTTGTAAAGCCCCTTGCCTTGACGCTCGGGACCGAACTCGTCCGTCAAACGCTTCCACAACTCGGGATGCGTCTTCGGAGTGGCGATGCCGTGGAAGAACGCATAGTACTGGCATGTCTCCGTCACGTCGGGCTGCTTCGCGTTGTCCCGGAACCAGACGCCATCATACGAACGGTTCCGAATAAGTGTCTTTAGCTTCTCCGACTGTCCAGCGAGCTCGGGACGGTTGTAAAGTCGCGCCACTTTCGCGAGAACATCCGCGTATGTCATGTTAGACGGCCAGTTCACGCCGTCCTTGACCAATTTTATCTCGTTGGCGTGGCTCCATTCCACAAACACCCAGCCCGGAAGGTTCTCAAGCGCGCCATCCGCGTTCAAGAACTGCAAATAGAATTTAAGAAGTCCCTCTACGCGAGGACGAAGCAGATCGACGGTTTCACGATCGCCCGTACGCTCGAAATAGTTTGCAAGCTCGAGAATGAACCACATCGACCAGTTCGGAATGAAGGTCTTGTTGATGTGGTCCCCAGGATAACACATCGGCACCATCCCATCGGGAAGATGCGGGAACCTCTCGGCAAGCGCGAAGTTCCGAAGGAATGTGCGCTCGATTTCGTTCTTCCCCGTAAAGAAATGCTCGGCAGGCCCAGTGAAGTAGCTGTCGCAAAGCCAGCCAGCGCGCTCGCGACTCGGGCAATCCGTAAACACGTCGACCGCATTCTGCGCAAAAGTCTCGCGCGCCGCCTCGAATATCTTGCGGTCCGCCGGATCCTTCAGCGCACACTCACGCGTCGCGTTCGGGTTTTTGTAGGTCCGCAACTCCAGCTTCTCGACCGTCGCCTCCCCTTCCAGCATGATCACCTCGGCGAACTTGAAGGTGTAGGGCTCGAACGACTCGAAATCGTACTCGCCCGGCTCCTTAACATCCCATAGAACAATGTTGTTGCATCCGAATCGTTTTAGAAAATCGAGTTTGCCGTCGACGAGAATCTCGTCGAACCCTACGAGCAAGCGACCCGGCTTCGTTACCTTCACCTTGAGGCGAAGAAAACCAGTGTCGTTTATCGCGCCCTCGTAGCGGACGCCGCGCGACGCATCGACCCTCGCCGCCCCGCCTTCGAATTTCGCCTTCGACTCGATCGTCCGCTTCCACCAGTCGACAGACGGGGTGTACTTCAACTCGGCGGTCGGATAAGTGGGCCCGAGGAAGCTCGACTTCTCGTCCCAGAGATGCGGCGGATGCCCAAGATCGCCAGTCCTCAGACTGACAGCGAGAACGTCGGTCGGGCGATAGGTGCCGTCGATCTCGAACTTCGGATAGGGTGCCCCGCGCTCCAGCAGCTTCACGGACGGCGCATTGGTGATGACGAGCGACTTGCCCACGAATCCGTCGCGCTTCCACCATTCCCAAGAGCCGTACTGCGGCACCTCGTAGACTTCGCTCTGCGCACGCTGGAGGCTGTAGCGCTGGGCCTTGCGGACGCGCTCAGTGAAGCTGGCGTCCCACTTTCCGTCGCCCGTGGCCCGCACGACCTTTCCACCAGACAGCACCTCGGCCTGCAGAAACGGCTCGTGCTCGACGATGTAGTAGGTCGTCGAATTGTAGGCGACGCCCACGATGCTGAGCCGGTTGTCGCCCTTGCGCGCAACGCGGGAAAGGTCCCACTCGTCCATCCTGAACCATCCGTGCGGACCGCGCGCCGGACCATATGCCGCGAACTCGCCGTTCACGAACACCTTGAATATCGAACAGCCCGCGAGCCGCAGCTGAAGCGACGACTTGCCGTCCCACTCGAAATGCGTAGTGAACGCAATGGTCGAGTTGATCTCGCCTCGCTCTGCCATAGTCCAAATCGGTTCGGCCGCGTCGAACTGAACTGCAAACAAAGAGCAGGCGAAGAAGACGCCTACCAACACCATCACAAGTTTCAATCGCATAAACATTAACTCTTCTGAACAAATTTATTAATTATAGCGGAAAGTATATAACATGAGGGCCGCAGCCGTCAATGGCATGACCACGAGTCCATGCTTGTAACTAAAACTTGCCAGATGATTTTAGCCACAAAGAACAGGAGAAACAGAAGATGTTTTCAACTTATGTTTTTAGCCACAAAGAACAGGAGAAACAGAAGATGTTTTCAACTTATGTTTTTAGCCACAAAGAACAGAAGAAACAGAAGACGTTTCCGGCTGACGATTTTAGGTTAAATCAGCTGCAGATCTCCTTCATCTCCCGGACCACCTTCTCGGCAAGGGCCTGGTCTGGAAGGACCAGATCGGGCAGTCGAGAGAACGGAATCATCTCCGCCGTGAACGTCTTGCTGTAGCCGACCTTCTTAAGCGCCGCGAAGACGGCCTTGTAGTCGACGTCGCCGGACAGCAGCGAGTCTCCGAAGCCATGCAGCGTGCCGCCGCAGTCGTCACCCTTCCAGTTCTTGACGTGAATCGCCTTGATGCGTTTCGAGCCGAGAAGCTCGATGTAGTCCTGCGCCGGAGCATAGATAAGACAGTTGCCGATATCAAGATACATGCCGATGCGATCGCTCTTGAACTGATCGAGAAAAAGCTTCCATTCCATCGGCGAGAGAAGGAAGCGCATCCACACGTTTTCAAGCGCGATGTTGACGCCAAGCTTCTCGGCGAGCGGTATCAGCTCGTTGAGCGACTTCGTGGAATTTTCCCAGGCCGTCTTGTAGGGAACGACCGGACGCGAGGGATCCCACGTCACATGTGTCGATCCAGGGACGACGAGAATCGTCTCCGCGCCGATCCACGCGGCGATCTGCAGATACCTCTTCGTGAAGTCCACAGCGCGAAGACGCTCGCCTTCGTCCGCCGCGCCAAGCGACTCGGCACCGTAGTGTCCGCTCGCGAGCGTCTTAAGCCCCACGCCCTTCTCCTTCGCGTAGGCAGCGATTTTGCGGCACTCCGCCTCGTCGATGTCTATCGAGAGGCAGTCACCGACCGTAAGCTCGACGCCGTCGAGGCTCTGGGCCTTCGCGAAGTCGATGAATTCGTACGGCGTCTTGTTCGGACCGAATCCGCCGAACACCCAGTAATTTAAAGCTTTGTACATAATAGTTGGAGTATAAAGTTGGAGTTGGAGAATTGAGGTTAAATCTTCATCGTCTTGCGGGACTTGGCAGACTTCTCCTCGGCGAAGATGATCTTCATCGTGTCGGCGATGGAGTTGATCGTCTGGTACTTCGTAGGCTTGACGCCCTTCTGGACGCAGTCAACGAAATACGCGAGTTCCTGGTGCCAGCCGGTGGGACCGTTCTTGATGTCGAGTTTCGGCGTCACTTTCTTGCCGTTCTTGAGGAAGATATTGAAGCCGGTTGAATCGAGTTTCAATGTCGCCTTCTCACAGACGATGGTGAAGCTCATTTCGAAGGTCGCACCCTTTGCCTGTTCCCAGCCACCCTCGGCCATGACGAGACGTCCATCGCCAAAGTCGTATGTCGTCACGACATGGTCGATTCCTCCGTTCTTCGAGACGACGCTCGAGCCAACAGCCGTCACGGCCTTGGGCCTGCCAAAGAAGTAGTTGACTTCATCGGTGTCGTGAACATGCAAATCGAGAAGCGCGCCGCCGGACATCTTGTCGTCGATGTACCAGTTCTTCCACGAGTTGCCGTCAACGCCGGGCGAGATGCGCTTGAAGGTCGCGGTGAGCATCTTCCCCGCCTTGCCGCTCTTGAAGTATTCGTAGGCGGCGCGGTATTCCGGCCATGCGCGGACACAGAGGCCGACATTGAAGAAGCCCTTCGCGCGCTTTGCCTGCGCGACGAATGCGCGAAGCTCGGCTTCGGTGCGGCAAAGCGGCTTCTCGCAGAAGACGTGCTTGCCGGACTTGAGCGCCGCCATGGCGTACACCATGTGCATCGCCGTCGGAACGCAGATGTCGACGACATCGACGTCAGGGTCGGCGATCAAATCCATCGCGTTCTTGTAGACCTTGACGCCAGAGAGGTCAACAGGCTTTGAATTGTCGCCTCCGCCGATGTTGCCGACGACCTTGGAGATGTCGCCCTTCCGCTTAGCCGCATCGACATCGGCAAGCGCAACGACCTTCGCGCCTTTGATGCCCTTGTAGACACCCCAGTGCGTCGTTCCCATAAAGCCGAATCCAATAAGGCCAATCTTGACGTCTTTCATCTTTTAGCTCCTTTTGAGGTTGTGTCGTAACATTGTTTAGTCATTCAGCGTTAAGTTTCTCGTCCGCGTCGAGTTTCACAGAGTCGACGATGCGGAACTCCCCGCCCTTCAGCGTTATGAACTCCTTGTCGCCGAACTGCTGGAGAACGCACTTGCGCTCGTTCTCGTAGTCGAGGTTGAGAAGATAGACCTTGCCCTCGTCTGGGAAGTACGAGTAGAGTATCCAGCCGCAGTCCTCGTCGGGGTTCTCGAAGTCGGGGCCGGTGATGTAGACGTTCCCACGGCCAAGCTTCGCCGCATACTGGTAGAGATAGCCGACCATGCCGACGTCCTTGATCTCGGCGCCGCAGCCGACGTCCATGTTCGCCGCGGCGGGATAGGCCCACCAGTTCATGAAGAAGACTTCGCCCTTCCCGTTCTTGCAGCGAAGGAGGAACGGCTCGGCGTCCTCGTCGTCGACAGCGAGTTCCTCGAAGTTCTCCTTGGGCGCCGAGAACTCGAGCTTGCCGAGCGGCAGGCACATGTAGCCGAAGCGGCGGCGAGCGACGAAGCCAAGGCAGTTCTTCTCTGTGGAAGGACCTGTAGCCCAGTACTTGCGAGAGGTTTCGCCAACGACCTTGAATCCGCAGAGCTCGGTGAAGTCGCCCTTGTTGACGAGCTTCTCGACGGAGAGGTTGGTGTAGTCGCGCTTGTCGTCGGTAGAGAGGTGCGCGAGCCCTATGACGAGTTTGCCGCCGCCCTTCACGTAGTCGCAGAGGATCTTGTACTGCTTCGGCGTGCAGGTGTTCCAG
>OCTX012277745.1_pt1 | contig 16558 bp, 15 predicted proteins | sample 1539691 | NCBI WGS metagenome assembly OCTX01 (sample SAMN02144231, study PRJEB22623) | gut metagenome | biome: sheep rumen | host: Ovis aries | place: New Zealand | reverse complement strand
TGATGGGAATGAAAAGTCAAAGCGTGTTCAGGAGAAGTGCGGTTTTCATTATCATCATACGGCCTATAATGTGCCCTGTGCCATAGAGGGTGTTCTCCGAACGGAACACATAACATGCCTTTCCAAAGAGGAATGGCAGTCTGTCAGATAACTTCACATTTGTGCATCAGATTCAGTGTGAGAGATCAAAGGGAATCACACTTTGTTACGGAGAGTAACACCCCTGTCACAATACATCTCTTTACTGTTGCGGGGAACTATTTTTATGATGAGGCTGTAAAGAAAACCGCACAGGTGCGGAAATCAAAAGGAGGTCATCATCATGACATTTGGAGAGAAATTAAAAGAAGCAAGAAAAGATGCAGGATTATCTCAGGAACAGCTTGCTCAGAAACTGAGCGTTTCCAGATCTGCTGTCGCAAAATGGGAGTCTGACAAAGGAATGCCGGATGTAAACAATCTGAAGGCAATTTCACAGCTTCTGGATGTGAGCGTCGACTATCTGCTTGACGAAGATGAGAAGCTCAGCTTCAATGAAACGAAGGAAGCAATTGATCTGAATCAGTTTGAGGTAACAGGAAGATGCCGTGACAAAAAGGATGCAGCCTGTTATTTCAAATACAGCGGAGCGGATGCCATTTATCCGCTCATTCGGAGAAAAAGAATGAACAAGGCCGAGTGGCTTGCAGATTTTATTGCGGGAGCAGGAATCATTCAGGGAGCAGATTATCTGAGAGATGCCTCAGCAAATTATCTTGTGGAAACCGGCGGCAAGCAGCTGCTTGTAAATGTGTCGGCGGATTTCATAACGAGCAGAGAACTGGCGAACAAGGTGGATCCGAAGAAGTTTGATTTCGGAACCTATACGTTCAGGAAGGCGCCGTATCAATTGTTGTGAAATTCTCTTGTTATCAAAGATGCGCCGATTGGGAGAGTATTCGCAGGATTGTTGCAGGTGAGTGAGAAAGAGACCTGCAATAAGAATTTTAGTTTGAATAGGAGGAAGAAATATGCTTAAAGTCTACTGTTACAGCAAATGCAGCACCTGCAAAAAGGCCCTGAAGTGGCTTGAAGAACACAACATAGAGTTCACAACGATCGATATCAAGAGTGACCACCCCGATGAGGAGACTCTGAGAGGATACTACAAGCTGAGTGGTCTGCCTCTCAAGCGTTTCTTTAACACAAGCGGTATCCCGTACCGTGAGCTCGGGCTCGCAAAAAAGCTGCCGGAGATGAGCGAAGATGAACAGCTGGCTCTCCTCGCCACCGACGGGATGCTGGTGAAGCGTCCGCTCGTGGTCGGTGAGGATTTTGTCCTCACCGGGTTCAGGGAAGAAGAATGGGCGGCTCGGCTGCGCACATGACAACGAGTTTGGGACAGTCATCAACTTCTGTAAGAAGTATTTAAAATACAATACGGAAAATGCCGCCTTTATTTCAGTGTATGCTTTGCAATCTGAAATAACAGACGTATTATGCATCGATCAGGGGACAGTTTCCACAACGGCTTGTAAGCAATGAAGGAATAAAGCAATGAATAAAATACTTTATGAAACACAAACAATCATGCTCGAGTGCATGCACGCAGCACTGCCCGATATCAGGCCTGACAACCTGGAGAATGACGGGGCAGTTTATTTTATGAACGGAAAAAACGGCACCGCATTCGACTGGTATGTGAACGAACACCTTCCGTGTTTTTTCATTTTCTATAATGATGCGGAAAATCTCGGTGCCGTAAAAGCAATGCTTTACACCGACGGTGCGCTTTCTGTCTATGTATACGGGGACAACGGGCACGCGAAGCCTGTCATGTTCGAAAGACAGGTGGAGGCAACTCCAGAAGAACTGCTGAATCTGGCGGTGCTTCTTACGGAGAATGCGGATGACCGCAGAATATGGGACGCGGATATCACCGCTTTAAACAGTGATGATGAGCCGGACAGGGAGATTGTGGAGCGGTTCATTTCCCAAAAGGAAGCGTTCGAGCCGATGATCGAACGGAAGAAACTTCTTCCAAAGACAGTCATTGTATCTAAAAAAGTTCGTGAAGGCGGATGGAAGATCGGCTACGGGATGCGGGATGAACCGGATCAGGAGAGAGATTCCGGCTGGTATTTTGCTGTTGGGGATGAAACGGAAGAGTATGTCAATGACCCATCCAATCTGGAACTGTGGACAGTCAATTCTGCGTTGCTGTATGATCCGGCCCTAAGCGAATTCATCAGTGCTCCGTACGGCACGGCGATCGTCCGCACCGGATCGGACCGGTTTGAAACGGACGCGCCGGGCAAAGAGGTATTTATAGAGAAAAAACCGCGGAGCGCCGAATGACCGGGGGAGTTCCGCTCTCAACGAGCTGCCCGTCTTCCAGATGGTGATGACCCCGGAGCCGGGGATGCTCTCGCTTCGGGTCATCGGAGGCGAGGGGTGGACACAAATCGATCTTAATGCGTATCTTCACGATTAAACAGGAGAAAACATCATGGCAATTGAAATGAAATACTGCATGGCCTGTGGCACAAAGCTCACTGAGAAGTACCTGGAGGGCGAAGGGAATGTCCCGTTCTGCCCCTCCTGCAATGATTTTCGATTTCCCGTCTTCAACACCGCGGTCAGCATGATCGTGACAAATGAAGACCACTCCAAGATCATCCTGATCAAGCAGTACGGCCGGCCCTTCTACATCCTCGTGGCGGGCTATGTCAACAAGGGTGAGGACGCGGAGGACGCTGCGGTCCGGGAAGTCTGGGAGGAGATGGGCCTTCATGTCACTTCTCTGAAATTCAACCACAGTCACTATTTTGCGCCGTCCAACACGCTGATGCTGAACTTTACCGCGACGGTGGCCGGCGACGAGCCGACGCCGAACCGGGAGATCGACTCCTACGACTGGTTCACGCCGGAGGAGGCGAGGGTCAACATTAAGAACGGGTCGCTTGCGGAGCGGTTCCTGAAGTTCTATTTGGATAGGGGAGAGTTTTAATGAGCTCAGATCCCTCACCCGGTGAAAGAGAGATAAGTATGAGGAATGAGCTTGCGCACGGTGAGGAAGCAGCGAATCAGAATATATGAAAAGATGAGTTATATTGCACAAAACTCCCCGCAACTTCAGGCTGAGGGGAGTTTTTTTGTCTAAAAGACTTGCGATATTGTGATTGATTATATATAATAGCCTTTATTGATATTGCGCTTTAACGCGTCAATGCAAAAAAACATAAAAAGTGGAGGAGTGCTGTGGGAAAATATATTGTTAAGCGAGTTGTCATGGGCGTAATTACGGCATTTATTGTTGCCACGCTCACCTTTTTCATCATGAACCTGGTGCCCGGCGGGCCTTTCCTCTCGGAGAAGGCAGTAACGCCGCAGGCACAGGCAGCAATGGAAGCGAAGTACGGTCTGGACAAACCTCTGGGCATTCAGTACCTGACATACATGAGAGACCTTACGCGCGGCGACCTCGGGCTTTCACTTAAAAAGAGAGGACGCACAGTCAACGATATCATTTCGGAGAAGTTCCCTGTATCGGCCAGGCTCGGAGGAATTGCCATTATCGTGGCTCTTATCGTCGGTGTGCCTCTGGGATCGATTGCATCCTTTAAGCGGGGAAAGCTGCTGGACAGCATCATTCTGGTCTTCTCGACGGCCGGAATCGCCATTCCGAGCTTCCTGTCCTCGACGCTGCTGATGTACTTCCTGTCCGTGAAGCTGAAACTTCTGCCTTCACTGGGACTCAGCAGCCCGGCTACCTACGTGATGCCGGTGATCGCGCTCAGCCTGTACCCGACCTGCTATATCGCACGACTGATGAGATCCTCCATGCTGGATGTCATCGGGCAGGACTATATGCGGACGGCAAAAGCAAAGGGTGTATCCCCGTTTTTCTCAATCTTCAAGCACGCGCTGAGAAATGCAATTCTCCCCGTTGTCACCTACATCGGACCGCTGATCGCATCTCTGCTGACCGGTTCCTTCATTATCGAGAAGATTTTTACGATCCCAGGCCTCGGACATGAATTTGTCGGAGCGATCACCTCCCGCGATTATCCGCTGATCATGGGCACGACGATTTTCCTGGCAGTCTTTGTCATCATCATGAATGTCATCGTGGACATTGTCTACGCTATCGTCGATCCCAGGATCAAACTGAAGTAAGGAGGACCCGCAGTTGGATACGAAAATGAAGAAAAACATTTTGTCCATGCAGCTTAACGTGGACGATTTTGCTCCTGCCAGCGTCGAGGAGAAGGAATCCCTCGTCATCATGCGGGAGTCCGTCAGTTTCTGGAAGGACGGCATGCGGAGATTCCGCCGCAACAAGATTGCAATGTCGGCTCTCATCGTTGTCATTATCATCATGATTTTCTGCTTTATCGTGCCGTTCTTCTATCCGTACAAGTACGAGCAGCAGATCAAAGGTGCCGAGCGCCTTCGTATCATGGAGTATTCGGAAGGTGAGCTTGAGAGAATGGCGGCCGGAGAGAAGATCTTCCCGCATTTCCTGGGGACAGACCAGAACGGCCGTGATTACGCCATCCGCGTCATGGTCGGCTCCCGCGTTTCCATGACGGTCGGCCTTGTCGCCTCGGCCCTGATCCTTCTCATCGGATCGATCTACGGAGCGGTCGCAGGATATTTCGGCGGAAAGGTCGATATGGTGATGATGCGGATCGTGGATATCCTCTATACCATCCCGGATATCCTGGTCATCATCCTGCTGGCACAGGTGCTGGAATACCCGCTGATGTCACTGGGCAAAACACCCGGCTTCGGCTGGATCCGTTCCCTCGGGCCCAACATGGTCTCCATGTTCATTGTCTTCGCGCTTCTCTACTGGGTCGGCATGGCCCGCATCGTGCGCGGACAGATCATGGTGCTCAAACAGAATGAATACGTGACCGCTGCCCGGGCCATGGGTGCCTCGAACAAGCAGATCATCACGAGGCATCTGATCACCAACTGTATCGGAACGCTGATCGTAACGACGACGCTTCAGATTCCGTCGTCGATCTTCACGGAATCCTTCCTAAGCTTCCTGGGTCTGGGCGTGCAGGCCCCGACACCGTCGCTGGGTTCGCTGGCGTCCAATGCGCTGAACGGCCTGCAGACATTCCCGGAGAAGCTGTTTGCTCCCGCATTTATGATCTTTGTTATCATCCTCAGCTTTAATCTGCTCGGCGACGGTCTCAGGGATGCATTTGATCCGAAGATGAAGAGGTAAGATATGGGAGAGTATTTAGTAGATATACAGCATGAAAGACTTTCATTTTTCACACCGGCCGGAGAGGTAAAGGCGCTGAACGACGTCTCGATTCAGATGAAAGAAGGCGAAGTGCTCGGAATCGTCGGCGAATCCGGATCCGGCAAGTCCGTCACGGCCTACTCGATCATGGGACTCACGGCTGAGAACGGCAAGATCATGGGCGGCAGCGTCGAGTTCAACGGCCACCGCATCGACAAGATGAGCGAGCAGGAGCTCCGCAAGATCCGCGGCAAGGAAGTGTCCCTGATTTTCCAGGATCCGATGACGTCTCTTAATCCGGTTTACACGATCGGCAATCAGATCAAGGAGGTCTTAAAGCTCCATGTCAATATGAAGGGCAAGGCAGCTTATGATCGCGCGGTCGAGCTTCTCACTCTGGTCGGCATCAACGAGCCGGAAAAGCGCATGAAGCAGTATCCCCACGAGCACTCGGGCGGCATGCGGCAGAGAGTCATGATCGCCATGGCGCTGGCCTGCGAGCCCAAACTCCTGATTGCGGATGAGCCCACGACGGCGCTGGACGTGACGATTCAGGCGCAGATCCTGGAGCTCATGCAGGAACTCAAGAAAAAGCTCGGCATGGGCATCATCCTCATCACCCACGATCTGGGTGTGGTAGCTTCCATGTGCGACCACATCGCGGTCATGTATGCCGGCGAGATCGTGGAGTACGGGACCTCGGATGATATTTTCTACCGGCCGAAACACGAATACACCAAGGGCCTGCTCCGGTCGATTCCCAAGTTCTACGAACAGGAATACGAGAAGCTGGTTCCGATCGAGGGACAGCCGGTGGACCTTCTCAATCCGCCGAAAGGATGTCCGTTTGCTCCCAGATGCGAATCCTGCATGAAGATCTGTCTGAGAGAAAAACCGGAAGCAATCACTGAAAATGAACATATGGCCAGATGCTGGCTGCTGCAGAAAAAGCTGTTTGAAGAGGCGGGAAGGGAGGATGCATAATGGCAGAGAAACATTTGCTTGACGTAGAAAATCTGTGCCAGTATTTCCCGGTTGCCGGTTCCCGAAATGTCGTCAAGGCGGTAGACGGGGTCAGCTTTTTTATCAAGAAGGGAGAGACGTTCGGTCTGGTCGGGGAGTCCGGCTGCGGCAAGACGACGACCGGGCGCGCGATCCTCAGGCTGACGGAGCCGACGGCCGGCAAGGTGACCTATGACGGCCAGACCGTCTTTGACGGGACGAGGAAAAAGCAGCCGAACATGATGCCTTTCCGGAAAAAGATGCAGATCGTCTTTCAGGACCCGTACGCTTCCCTGGATCCCCGCATGACGGTGGGAGACATCGTGGGCGAGCCGATGGATATCCACAAACTGTATTCCTCGAAGCAGGAGAGAAGAGACCGCATCATTGAACTTCTGAACAAAGTCGGGCTGAATTCGGAACATGCGAACCGCTTCCCGCACGAGTTCTCCGGCGGACAGAGACAGCGTGTCGGTATCGCCCGGGCTCTGGCGGTCATGCCGGAATTCATCGTGTGCGACGAACCGGTTTCCGCTCTGGACGTGAGTATCCAGGCACAGGTCATCAACATGTTTGAGGAGCTTCAGCAGGAGCTGGGCCTCACCTATCTCTTCATCGCGCATGACCTGTCTGTCGTCAATCACATTTCCAGCCGGATCGGCGTCATGTATCTGGGACATATCGTGGAGATGGCGGATGCCACGGAACTTATTTTCCACTCTCTGCATCCCTACACGAAGTCACTGATCTCGGCCGTGCCGGTCGCGGATCCGAAGATAGCGCGCGCGTCGAAGCGCATCATTCTGCAGGGCGATGTTCCGAGCCCGGTCAATCCGCCCAGCGGCTGCCCGTTCAGGACCCGCTGCCGCTACGCGACCGAGCGGTGCGCGGCGGAAATGCCGGCATTCAGGGAGGTAAGCTCAGGACATTACGCCGCCTGCCACAATCTGGACAAAGTGAATTGAGAAGTTTGTCTTTGTAATTAATGATGGTACCGGCCGTAAAACGGCCGACAACCATAGATACCTGCAAAGTGCCGGATGCGATTTTTGGGGGTATCTGCATAAAAGGAGAGTACATCTCCCTTTATGGCGATCCGGCTGCTTTGCACAAAAAAACAAAAAAAGGAGAAATGGAAAATGAAGAAGAAGCTTTCTATCGTCCTTGCTGCTGTTATGACCTGCTCTCTTTTCCTTGCCGCCTGCGGCGGATCGAGCGCTACGGCCTCCTCCGGCAGCACTTCCGGAACCGATTCCAAGACCGATTCCAAAACCGAAAGCACAGCTGAAACCGCAGCTCCCGAGAACGTTCTTGACATTCAGGTCGGTCCGTCTCCCGAGACGATCGACCCGGCTCTCAACTCCGCAGTTGACGGAGCAAACATGATCATCCATGCGTTTGAAGGCCTCTGCAAATTCGACGAGAACAACAACGTCGTTGCCGGTCTCGCTGAAACCTGGGAAACATCCGAGGATGGCCTTACCTGGACCTTCCACTTAAGAGACGGCCTCAAGTGGTCTGACGGCACGGATCTTACAGCCAATGACTTTGTCTACTCCTGGAAGAGAGTGGCGGATCCGGCTGTTGCGGCTCCCTACGGCTACGACCTTCTCAACTACATCGTCGGTTATGAAGAAGCGTCTGAAGGCGACCTTGACAAGCTCGCTGTCTCCGCTCCGGATGACAAGACATTTGTTATCGAGCTGAAGGCTCCCTGCACCTACTTCGACAAGATCTGTGCTTTCGCTGTCATGGTTCCGGTTCAGCAGGCAACCATCGAGGCGAACGGCGACGGCTGGTGGACGAAGCCGGAGTCCTATGTGACCTGCGGCCCGTACTACATGACCGAGTTCACGGACGGTGACAAGATCGTCTTCGAAAAGAACCCGAACTACTGGGAAGCAGACAAGATTACATTTGATAAGATTGTCTGGCATCTGATCGAGGATGCAAACGCTGCTTACACAGCTTATCAGAACGGTGAGATCCAGCTGATCAAGGACGTTCCGACCGAAGAGATCCCGTCCCTTGAAGGCAATGACGAATTCCATGTCGATCCGATCATGGGCACCTACTATGTCAGCTTCAACTGCCAGAAGGCTCCGTTCGACAACCCGCTGGTTCGCGAAGCTCTGTCTCTCGCGATCGACAGAGAGCATGTTGCCGGCACGATCATGCAGGGCACTTATTCTCCGGCCAAGAACTTTGTAGGCCCGGGCGTCTCCGACGCGGCGGAAGGATCCTCCTTCGAGGAGGTCACCACAGCGACCTATGGCGATTTCTTCAAGACCGGAAGTTATGAGGAAGACCTCGCGAAGGCAAAAGATCTTCTTGCACAGGCCGGCTATCCGAACGGCGAAGGCTTCCCGGATATCAAGTATCTGACCAACGATTCCGGTTACCACAAGCCGGTTGCAGAGTATCTGCAGAACGCATGGGGCGAGCTCGGCATCAACATGACGATCGATATCCAGGAGTGGAAGACTGTTACCGCTGACAGACGTGCAGGCAACTTCGATGTCGCCCGCAACGGCTGGGTCTATGACTGGGATGATCCGTCCAACATGATCAACCTGCTCGAGACCGCAAACGGCAACAATGACGGCAAGTACTCCAGCGAGGAATTCGACAAGCTGGTCGAAGAGGCAAGAACAACTGCCGACATCGAAGAGCATTACACCAAGCTTCACGAGGCTGAGCAGGTCCTCCTTAAGGATGCTGCCATGGCTCCGGTTGCTTACTACAACGATTTCTGGCTGCAGAAGCCGGAACTCAAGAACACCTGGCATTCTCCGTACGGTTACTGGTACGTCATGTACGGTACTCTTGAGTAAGGCATATTCGAAAATGCTGCCTGAAAGCACATTTCAGAAAGCGGAGTAACCCCCTGCCGCGTAAAATGAGCGTATCGGCAGTATAAGAGGATCAATATAAGGCTCCGGATGGATGCGGTACAGCCGTATTCACCGGAGCCTTTTTGACTGCCGGAGAAGCTGAGATGCGCAATATAAAAAGCTTGCGAACGTATGTTTGTTATGTTATAATCATGGGCGCAAGGAGGCACTATGGCTAAGAAACAAGTTTACGATGCAAGCAGCATACAGGTCCTGGAGGGGCTCGAGGCGGTGCGCCGCCGTCCCGGAATGTACATCGGATCCACCTCGCGGAAGGGTCTCAATCACCTGATTTACGAGATCGTGGACAACGCGGTGGACGAGCACCTGGCCGGATACTGTGATCATATCAATGTAACTCTGGAGAAAGACGGGTCCTGCACAGTCGAGGATAACGGCCGCGGGATCCCTGTCGGCATGCACGAAAAGGGTGTCCCCGCCGAGCGGCTGGTCTATACGACCCTGCACGCCGGCGGCAAATTCGACAATGACGCCTACAAGACATCCGGCGGCCTGCACGGCGTCGGCTCCTCGGTCGTGAACGCCCTGTCCACCTATCTGGACGTGAAGGTAAAGCGCGACGGCGCAATTCATCACGACCATTATGCGCAGGGCAAGCCGGATCTTGAGCTCGTGAAGGGGCTCCTGCCCGTGATCGGGAAAACGAAGGAGACCGGCACGATCGTCAATTTCCTGCCGGATCCGGAGATCTTCGAGGTGACGCGCTTCTCGGCGACCGAGGTTCGTTCGCGTCTCCATGAGACCGCTTACTTAAATCCCGGTCTGACGATCCATTTTGCGGACCTTCGGGGCGATGAGGCGAAGGAGAACACCTACCACGAGCCGGAGGGCATCGTCGGCTACGTCCGGGAAATGAACAAAAGCGCGGAGTGCCTGACGGAGCCGATCTATTTTAAGGGACATGACGAGGGGATCCAGGTTGAGGTCGCCCTCCAGTATGTCAATGAATTTCATGAAAATGTCCTCGGCTACTGCAACAACATCTACAACGCCGACGGAGGCACTCATCTGACCGGTTTCAAGACCGCCTTTACCACGGTCATGAACAGCTATGCCCGGACGATCGGTGTCCTGAAGGATAAAGACGCCAATTTCACGGGGCCTGACATCCGGAACGGGATGACCGCCGTGATTTCGGTCAAGCACCCGGATCCCCGCTTTGAGGGCCAGACCAAGACCAAGCTCGACAATCCGGACGCCTCCCGTGTCGTCGCGAAGATCGTCTCGGAGGAGGCGCCTCACTATTTCGACCGGAATCTCGATGCGCTGAAGGCGGTCCTCTCCTGTGCGGAGAAGTCCGCGAAGATCCGCAAGGCGGAGGAGAAGACCCGCACCAACATGCTGTCGAAGCAGAAGTATTCCTTTGACACGAACGGGAAGCTTGCGAACTGCATCAGCCGCGACGCCTCAAAGTGCGAGATCTTTATCGTCGAGGGAGATTCCGCCGGCGGATCCGCCAAGACCGCCCGGGACCGCAACTATCAGGCGATCCTGCCGATCCGGGGCAAGATCCTGAATGTGGAGAAGGCCAGCATCGACAAGGTCCTCGCGAACGCGGAGATCAAGACCATGATCACCTCCTTCGGGTGCGGATTCTCCGAGGGCTACGGCAATGATTTCGACATCACAAAGCTCCGCTATGACAAGATCATCATCATGGCGGATGCCGACGTCGACGGTGCCCACATCGGGACGCTGCTGCTGACTTTATTTTACAGATATATGCCGGAACTCATCTCCGAGGGGCACGTCTACATCGCGATGCCGCCGCTCTACAAGGTCATGCCGGCCAAGGGCGAGGGCGAGTATCTCTATGATGACAAGGCGCTCGAGCGCTACCGCAAGAAGCACAAGAATTCGAAATTCACGCTGCAGCGCTACAAGGGTCTGGGCGAGATGGACCCGGAGCAGCTCTGGGAGACCACGCTGAACCCGGAGACCCGCATGCTCCGCCGTATCGAGATCGGGGATGCAAGACTCTCCTCGGATATCACGGAGATACTGATGGGAACGGACGTGCCGCCGCGCAAGGAGTTCATTTACGAGCATGCGCGCGACGCGGAACTCGACGTATAAGGACAGGTGACTATGCAGGATATACAGGATCGTATTATCAGGACCGACTACTCGGACCTGATGCAGAAAAATTATATCGACTACGCGATGTCCGTCATCGTGGCCCGTGCGCTGCCGGATGTGCGCGACGGCTTAAAGCCGGTTCAGCGGCGCGTGCTCTACGACATGTATGAGCTGGGTACGAAGCACGACAAGCCCTATCGAAAGTCCGCCCGTATCGTCGGCGATACGATGGGTAAATATCACCCGCACGGCGACAGCTCCATCTACGACTCGCTGGTCGTGATGGCCCAGGACTTCAAGAAGGGTCAGGTTCTGGTCGACGGTCATGGCAACTTCGGTTCGATCGAGGGCGACGGCGCGGCCGCGATGCGCTACACGGAAGCCCGCCTCATGAAGATCACCGAGGAGGTTTACCTCGCGGATCTCGATAAGGATATTGTCAATTTTGTTCCGAATTTCGATGAAAATGAAAAAGAACCGGAAGTTCTGCCGGTCCGCATTCCCAACATACTGGTGAACGGGTCGGATGGCATCGCGGTCGGCATGGCAACTTCGATTCCGCCCCACAATCTCGGGGAGGTGGTCGACGCAGCTTCGGCCCTCATAAAGGACCCGGATGTGACCGAGGAGGAGCTCTTCTCCCTGATCAAGGGTCCGGATTTCCCGACCGGAGGTCTGGTCGTCAACGCGGACGAGCTCCCTGCGATCTACGCCTCGGGCCAGGGCAAGATCAGGCTCCGCGGCCGGGTCGAGATCGAGAAGCTGAAAGGCGGCAAGGAGCAGATCGTCGTCACGGAGATCCCCTACACGATGATCGGGGCAGGCATCGGCAAGTTCATGTCGGATGTGGCGGCCCTCGCGGAGTCCAGGGTGATCACGGATATCGCGGACATTTCCAATCAGTCCTCCAAGGAGGGCATCCGCATCGTGATCGAGCTCAAGAAGGGCGCCGACACGGACAATATCCTCAATATGTTATATAAGAAGACAAAGCTCGAGGACACCTTCGGCGTCAACATGCTGGTGGTCTCGGAAGGCCGGCCGGAAACCATGTCCTTAAAGGCGCTTCTTGAGTCCTTCGTGGAGTTCCGGATCGATCTTGCGAACCGCAAGTACCAGACCCTGCTCACGCGGGACCTTGAGAAGAAAGAGGTCGAGGAGGGGCTGATCCGGGCCTGCGATGTGATCGACCTCATTATCGAGATCCTGCGCGGCTCGAAAAACGCCCAGATGGCCCGGGACTGCATGACGCTCGGCATCACGGATGGGATTAAATTCAAGACGAAGAAGTCGGAGAAGCTGGCTTCGCAGCTGCATTTTACGGAGCGGCAGGCTCAGGCGATCCTCGACATGCGTCTTGTCAAACTCATCGGCCTCGAGGTGGAGGCGCTCATAAAGCAGCACGAGGAGACCCTGAAGCGGATCGCTCATTATGAAAAGCTCCTCGGCGATTACGATGCGATGGCGGAGGATATCCTGGATGACCTCAGGGCGGTTAAGAAGGAGTTCGCCCGTCCGCGGCGCACGACCATCATGAACGCGCAGGCGGTCGTCATCGAGGAGAAGCAGGCGGAGCCTGAGGAGGTCGTCTTTGCGCTCGACCGCTTCGGGTACGTTAAGGCGCTCGATCCGGCGGTCTACGAGAAGAACAGAGAGACCGCGGATGGCGAGAACCGCTACGTATTCAGGATCATGAACACGGACAAGGTCTGCATCTTCACGGAGGAGGGCAAGCTGCACTCGGTAAAGATGGCGGATGTTCCGGTCCGGAAGCTCAAGGAGAAGGGCATCCCGATCGACAATATCAGCAACTTTACGAACAGGGACGAGACGATCGCATTTGTCTGCCCGCAGTCGGCGCTGCCGGACAAGAAGATCTTCTTCGCGACTTCCATGGGCAACGTGAAGATCACCGCGGGAGAAGAGTTTGTGAGCACGGTGAGGACGATCCAGGCGACGAAGCTTTCGGACGGCGACCGGATCATCTCCTGCGGGTTTGCGGACGGTGCGGAGTCCTGCGTCCTCATGACGGCAGAGGGATTCAACCTCAGGTTCCTTCTTGCGGAGATCCCGGAGATGAAAAAAGCCGCAGCGGGTGTCCGCGGCATTAAGCTTTCGGACGGCGACGAGGTGACGGCAGCCTATCTGCTGGCGGCCTCAAAGGACTTTTCAGTCGACTACAAAGGCAAGAAACTGACCCTGAACCGCCTTAAGCTGGCGAAACGCGCCGGAAAAGGGACAAAAAGCCGCTGATTTGTTTAAGAAAAGGCTTGCAATGCGGGATTTTGAGTGCTATAGTAAGGAAGATGTTTAGTGTAGTTGTTTGAGAGCGGGCAGTGAGCCCGCTCTCAACTTTTGTTAAGAAGGGGCGGCTGTGAGTAGAAAGGACGTTATTGAAGAGAAAGCCTGGGCCATCCTTAAGGAGGCCTGCGAGAAGCTTTCGCTGATCCCGGTTGACGCGGAATACGTCAAGAACGGGAGTGACTGGAATCTTCTTATGTACGCGGACAAGGAAGGCGGCATCGGCGTGGACGAGTGTGAAGCGCTCAGCCGGATGGTCGATCCGATGCTCGATGAGCAGAATTTCATTTCCGACCAGTACATCCTGATCGTGAGCTCGCCGGGTCTCGGACGGCAGATCAAAAGGCCGAGAGACTTCGAGTTTGCGCGCGGAAAAGAAGTCGAGGTACACACCTACAAGGCGATTGACGGATTGAAGGAGTTTACCGGAATCCTCGCGGATTTCGACGCGGGTACCGTAACGATCCTGACCGGCGGCGAGGAGAAGGTCTTCGAGCGCAAGGCGGTCAGCAGCATGCGGCTGACATTTGAAATTTAATACTGGAGGGTATAAAAATGAGCGAACTGAAGGAAGCCATCGAGCTGCTCGAGAAGGAGAAAGGCATTTCCAGGGAATCTCTCCTGGAGTCGATCGAGCAGTCTCTCATGCAGGCATGCAAGGCCAATTTCGGAAAAAATGACAACATCAACGTGAAGATCGACCCTGTCACCTGCGAGTACTCGGTGACGGCGGAGAAGGAAGTTGTCGCGAGCGCGGATGATATCGTCGACCCGACGCTGCAGGTCACGGTGGCGGAAGCCAGGAAGACCGATCCGGACGCCGAGGAGGGAGACATCATCACGGTTGAGATCAATTCCAAGGATTTCGGCCGCATCGCCACGATGAACGCGAAGAACGTCATCCTGCAGAGGATCCGTGAGGAAGAGCGGAACGTCGTCTTCAACAAGTACAACAAGAAAGTCCGCCAGCTGGTCTCCGGCACGGTCCAGAGAGTCCAGGGCAAGGCCTATTACATCAATCTCGGCAAGGCCGATGCGCTGCTCAGCGAGAACGAGCAGGTCAAGACGGAGAAATTTGCCCCGACCGAGCGCGTCAAGGTCTATGTGCTCGAGGTGAAGAGCAACTCGAGAGGACCGAAGATCACGGTCTCCCGCACGCATCCGGACCTGGTCAGGAAGCTCTTCGAGGAGGAAGTCACCGAGATCCGCGACGGGGTCGTTGAGATCAAGGGCATTTCCCGCGAGCCGGGTTCCCGCACCAAGATGGCGGTCTGGTCGAACAATCCGGACGTCGACGCGGTCGGCGCCTGCGTCGGCCTGAACGGCAGCCGCGTCAACGCGGTCGTTTCGGAGCTCCGCGGCGAGAAGATCGACATCATCGCCTGGGATGAGAATCCCGCCTTACTCATCGAGAACGCTTTGAGCCCGGCGAAGGTTGTGAACGTCCGCGTGAACACCGAAGAGAAGTCCGCGAAGGTCATCGTTCCGGACACCCAGCTCTCCCTTGCGATCGGCAAGGAAGGACAGAATGCCCGCCTGGCGGCCCGCCTCACCGGCTACAAGATCGATATCAAGTCGGAGAGACAGGCGAGAGAGGCCGGCGAGATGGAAAGCCGCAATTATTATGATATGAAGCCGGAGGAGATGCATGCAGACGGTGAGAAAGAAACCGCAGAGGACATGTCTGGGGTGCAGGAACTCTAAAGACAAGCAGGAGCTCATCCGGATCGTCAGGACGCCGGAAGGCGAGGTGCTGATCGACCGGACAGGCCGGAAGAACGGACGCGGGGCTTACATCTGCCCGGATCCGGAGTGCCTGAGGCTGGCGGTCCGCTCGAAGGCTCTCGGGAGAGCGCTCGAGACGGAGATACCCGCCGGGCTCTATGAGATGCTGGCATCGGAGATCGAACATGGAAAATGAAAAAGCCTGGCGCTACCTGGGGCTTGCCGCAAAGGCCGGCAGGATCGCCAGCGGCGAGTTCCAGACGGAAAACGCGATCAAAAAGGGCGCCGGCAAGGCGGTCATCATCGCGTCGGACGCCTCGGAGAATTCAAAGAAGAAGTTTTTGAATATGTGTTCATTTTACAAAGTGCCGGTCTTTGTCATGTCTGACAAGGAGACACTGGGACACAGGATCGGCCGCGAGGTGCGGACGTCCGCAGCCATCACGGATGAGAATCTGGCGGCTGCATTTGTAAAGATAATGAGGGAAGAGGATCCCGAAAACTGAGATCAGGCCGCAGGAAAACAATATCTGCGCGAAGGAACATAAGGAGACAGGAATGGGAAAACCAAAAGTTCATGAGCTTGCGACAGAGCTGGGTGTGGATTATAAGAAGGTGGTCAGCTATCTGCGGAACAAAGGTTATGACGCCATGACGGGCGTCACAACCGTTCCGGATCAGGAGGTCGCCAATATCCGTTCACGCTTCGGCACAGTGAAGCCGGAGGTAAAACCGGAGATCATTGCACCGAAAGCTTCGCAGCAGGCAGCAGCCGCTCCGGCGAAAACCGAGGAGGCCCCGAAGAAGAAATCGAAAGGGATCGTCCTTGTAGGCAAGAGGGCCGGAAAGGCAGCAAAACCGGAGGCGTCAGCCCCGGAGAAGGCGGAAGCGCCGAAGACGGAGGCTCCGAAGGCGGAAGCCCCGAAGGCGGAGGCTCCGAAGGCAGAGGCTCCAAAGACGGAGGCTCCGAAGACGGAAGCCCCGAAAGCGGCGGAAGCCCCGCAGACAGCTCCCGCAAAGGCTGTGGAGCCGAAAAAAGAGCCGGAGACGAAAAAACCGGCTGCCAGAGAAGATATGAACCGCGCGCCGCGTCAGAATACTGAGCGGGGTGACGGCCAGACGCGTCGTGACGGCGCACAGCCGCGCCAGGGCCAGTACGGCGACCGCACACCGCGTCAGGGCCAGGGCCAGTACGGCGACCGTGCCCCGAGGCAGGGGCAGTACGGCGACCGGGCACCGCGCCAGGGTCAGGGCCAGTACGGCGACCGCACACCGCGTCAGGGCCAGGGCC
>OCTX012289739.1_pt1 | contig 16560 bp, 31 predicted proteins | sample 1539691 | NCBI WGS metagenome assembly OCTX01 (sample SAMN02144231, study PRJEB22623) | gut metagenome | biome: sheep rumen | host: Ovis aries | place: New Zealand | reverse complement strand
CCCTCATTATGAAGCTTATATAAGTCATCTGTCATTTTATTAAAGTCATCATTTGCTCTATTTATGCTCTTTACAAATTCAGGATATCTTCGATACATTGTCATAGCAACTTTATTTGGTGCGGTATCTCTTCTATATGACCATTCTCTGGTTTTTATTACAACGATTTTATCCGCCCCTTCTCTAACTGCATATGGATATGGAATCTTCGTAGAGCATCCACCGTCAAGGTATGGAACGCCTTTTATTACAACTGGACGTGACACATAAGGGACTGTTGCTGACGCTCTGACTGCAGCTGACAAATTACATTTTCCTTTTTCCATATATTCAGTTTCTCCAGTCAGCATGTTAGTTACTCCAACAGCAAGATTTCTAGAAGGATCCATCAGTTTCTTTTTATCCAGAGGTAATCCTTCAACTATATCCTTATAAAGATAAGAAAAACCTGTGACACCATGATCCTTTATAATTGCACCAATTCCACAGTACTCCTTATCATGTCTATAGGTCAGATCTATCCTTGCGCCCCAACCAATCTGCCCTGACACATAACCTATAGCCGAGAGTGCTCCAGCTGATATCCCAACTGTACTTCTAATATTTATTCCATTTTCCATAAATGCATCAAGTACTCCGAGAGTGTATAACCCTTTCCAGCCACCACCCTCAAGTACCAGGCATCCTTCTGTAATTACATCACTAGCTCTTCCTGTTGGTAGATTGTCAATACCACTATATACTTTCATGTCTTAACCTTACTGTTCCTTTCGTTTATAAATCCCGACTCAGTGAATCCGGTATTCCTCTCGGACCTCTTATCGCATATATCCCATATTCTTCCTTAGTCAAATTATAATATAGCGTCGTGACGAACGCAAATATAGATGGCTCAGATACAACAAAGACGCCTATGAATTATATCTCATAGACGTCCTTATCTTATCTATTTCTGAACATAGTGCCATACCTCTCTCAATGGTCCTGTTTATATTAGCTTCTAATATTGAATATCCGCAGTCGTAAGACCGGAGTTTGAGAGCCACCATTCCGGACATTCAGAGGTTGCATCATAATATTCATCAAACAGGGGTAAAGTTTTATATCATTAATACTTTTTATTTTGTTGTTTTCACCTTAAAGGAAAACTTATCTCCCTTTCTCACCTTGAAATATGATAACTTTGCCTTTTTGACAGTTAACTTAAGCTTATTTTTCTTCAACGTTCCTTCAAGCTCAACTTTATTTCCTGCTGGGTCTTTTCCCTTAATTGTTATTTTATTCTTTTTCTGGGTAACCTTGAGATCACTTATTTGGAAAAGTCTATAAAGACTTAGATCAGCATAATATCCCTTCTTTGTTTTTCTAATTCTCAATTCACTTGGTATAACTCTACCATTTATACCGGTATAGGTTCCTGAGTACATTCCTTTTTTTATTTTCACTTTCCCGGCTGCATATGACTGCATATCTGTGTTTATTACCATAGAAACAATTATGGTTACTAACATAAATACTGATAATAATTTTTTTATAATACGTTTCTTCATAGCTGATCTCCTTTATTTAAACAATTAATAACAATAATATTACTGCTTTGTATAAAATCCCTATCTGCGATTTCGGCTTGAGAATAGTATGGGAGATATTCAATTGGAAAGGCCTTGGATTTGGACATTAACGGGAACTTCTAACTTCCGGGCTAATGTCCAGAAGTTATATACGTCAAAAATAAATCTGCCATGGTGTCTTTTGAATTTTTAATAGTACGATTTTTTATCAATTTTTCGTACAGAAAAGAGCAAATTTTCTGCTACATTTTCTGTACTTGTAATCCGTATAATAGATATCTCAATATGTCTTTAACATTATTTTTATTTTGACCCATATCAAAGATCTGAGTTGGCATGACGCATTTTGATAAGATTTCTACCACTGTCTGTGTTTCATTATGTGGATACATTTCGACAGTTATATTCTCGCCCCACGATGACATAGTCATATCATGTGACATCTCAAATATTACGCCATTTTTATCATCAGGATATTCCTTGACTATCCTAAATCCCTGTATATTTCTTAATCTATCGACCAGATACATTAGCTGGCCAGTTACTAGAACTTTATCTGACGCTTTTGCTCCCATAATCGCTCCTTAATATTTTTTCATGGAAGCATATTATAGCATAATACTTCTAAATGTTCACGTATAGTTTCCAAACAGTCTCTATATAGTAATCGATGATAAATATATATTTATACCATTACTTTACTCTTCTTCGGAAATGCCAACGCACATATGATATATGCAACAAGTCCAACTCCTGTAAACAGAGTTGATAACAGGAATACAATTCTTACTATCACTGGATCTATATCAAAATATTCAGCTATTCCTCCACATACTCCATCAACCACTTTATCTTCTTCAACCCTATATATTCTTCTCATTTTCACTATTTCCTTTCACTTTCTTAGAATTATTTCCCGATGCTAAAACTGCATATATTAACGCAAATATTGATGCAGCAAATACTGTTGAAACAATATCCATCTGATGCATTGGCTTATGCTTAATTAATACATCTACGATAAAAAGCGCTATAGGCATTACTATATTCAGGCCAATCGTGAGTCCTATAAATATAGGAGCATACAGTTTTCTCCTACTGGTCTCAATACGGAGCCCTTCAAAATATTTTCTAAACGACTCTCTGAAACCTATATGTATCCTTCCGTGTATAACATAATTCTTTATATAATGCACCATAAGCCCAAGGCTTAAGATAGCCATTGCAGAAATTATAAATATATCCTCCGGATCTTCAGTCCCTGCCATTATCGCTTTAATATTTAGACCCATACATCCTATCCATATTAAAGCAGACAATCCATACATAATAGCCGTTGTTCTATTACTAACCGCTTCATTATTTTTATCAAACATTTTAACCACCATCCTTAATGTATTAACACATAAGTGAATTCGCCTATATTAGTTCCGAATTCAAATGCTGCACTGCAGCACGCCAAAGCCAGAAGTAATACAACTATCATCTTGGTTTTTTTATGTTCTTCAAGATATTTAAGTGCGCTTTCTACATATCCTTGTAATTCGCTCATTACTTATCTTCCTCCAAACTCTTTCCTGTACCAAGCTTCTTAGCCTTAGCATATTTGCATGCACATCTAAGTGTCATTCCAATGTAAAAGAGTGCCAGAGCTCCAGTAAAATATGGACTGAATGTATTTACATGAGCATATGCATTAAGCGAATAAAGATTCATTGCCGTAATAAATACCCAGATTGCTGCAGTAATTGCGTTTAATATCAATGCTAACTTAGAATTATCATCCTTAAAAATTTCCTGAAGTTTTGATTCCTTCTTATTTGTATCCTTAACTGTATTTGTCATTGTCGTATCCTCTCTTTCATTTCATATATTCTCTTATATACTTTTACATTACTACTTCATTCTTATTTTCTGATTTCTCAGCTTTGTTCTTCTTACTTAGCGCCATTATTCCTCCTGCAATACTGCATCCACAACCTGAAACAGTAAGAGCAACTATAATGCTTCTCAATGTCCAGTCACTCATAAGTGGTGTGATGATCATAAGTTCCCAGATAACTCCTACTGCAAATCCGATAACTGCTCCTTTAACTATCTCCATCTTGTTTACTCTCTTATTTGTATTCTCCATTTTTATATCCTCAACTTTCTTTTATATTCTGCGATGTATTCGCTTTTGTTTTATTTGTGCCAATCATACTTCGTATGAGTGCAATCCTTGCTTCGCAAGTATTGATTCCACTTCGTGGAATGCATCCTCGCTTTGCTCGGACGGTCGATTGCTTTGCAATCGATCGCTTGTATAATTGGATAATACACCAGCCGAAGAATACATATACAAAATCTGTTGTAAATGGAAAATTTAATGTCGTGAATGGTATTTTTATGATACGATGCAAAATGGATACAACACTTAGATATAATTACAATATCAAACAGGAAAAAAATATTATGAGATTATTTATAGCAATAGTACTGGAACCGAATATCAAGAATGCCCTCCTGGAAATACAAGGCAATATGAAAAAAGCCGGTGTTACCGGTAACTGCGCCATATCTGCATAGCAGATATGCAAGCCTGCTTCGCAGTCTTGGTTCTGCTTCGCAGAACGCGTCCTCCACTTCGTTACGGAGCATCGATTCCTACCGGAATCGATACCTGATATACAGCTATAGATAATACTCACATTACTCTTGCATTTATTGGTGATTATCCAGATCCTGATTATGTACTTCAGGCGATGGAGAATGTCAGCTTCAAGCCGTTCAACATCTCCCTTAAGGGATTTGGAAACTTCGGAGACTTATGGTGGGCTGGTCTTGATAATTCAGAAAAACTGAGAACTGTAGTCAGATCACTCCGCCATTATCTTTCCGATGCAGAGATTCCATATGATAGAAAGAAGTTCTCTCCACACATTACACTTATTCGTAAAGTTGTATGTCGTAAGGGAATGCCTGGAATATCAATACCTCATAAGTCCATGACGGTTAATAAGATAACACTCTACCGTTCTGACAGAGGGAAACATGGAATGATCTATACCGAACTTGGAAGTGTATAATACAAAACACGCTAAATCTCAAAATATAAACGAGATTTAGCGTGTTATTCTTTCTGTTTATTCTGTATCATATTGTCCATTATGCAGTCCTCCCAATAATATCATCAATCGGAACTTCGAGGATTACAGACAGCGCATACATATTTTCAAGTGTCGGAAGAACCTCTCCCCTGAACCACTTATAGATTGAGTTCGGGTTATTCATTCCAAGGTATACACGTAACTCGTCAACGGTAATTCCTCTTTCTCTTCTAAGTTCATTGATCCTTGCGCCAGTACTCCTCAGATCAATGACCGGATACTCTACCATTTTTCCTTTTTACCTCCTTCCCTTCAGAATTAAGTGGATGTAGAGGGATTCGAACCCTCGACATTCGGTTTAAGAGACCGCTACTCTAACCAGCTGAGTTACACATCCAAAAGCACCCGTGATAGGGAACCTTCTCCTTGTGCCAATCATGCATAGCATGATTGCAAAACTTCTTTGAAGTTTTGATTCTGCTCCGCAGAATGCATCCTCACTTCGTTCGGAGCAACGATTTGCTACACAAATCGTTACCTGAAACAGGGAGCCGAACTACCATTGTTCTACACGGATATAGTGAGTGTAGAGGGATTTGAACCCTCGACCTACGGGTTAAAAGCCCGTTGCTCTGCCAACTAAGCTACACACTCATATTTACCTTTAGACGAACTGCCAAGTGGGAAGAACAGGATTCGAACCTGTACCGCATGGAGCTTCAATCCATCGCTCTACCATTGGAGCTATCTTCCCAAAAGCATAAAAATAACCGCCTGCCTTATTAGACAAGCGGTGTGCATACATTAATATATCAGCTTTATATCAGACAATCTTATCTCTACACATACTCTCTAATAAGGACATCAAAACCAGTCCAGATTTCTTATTATTAAAGAACTGAACGTTTTTCTGCATCTTATTAAATTGTATGTTTCTAAGAGCGTACATTGTCTTTTTACCTTTCATAATATAGTCTCTGAAGATCCCTTATTTCCTTCGTCTCTTATAATCTAACACTTTAGCCGGATATATGCATGTAACCTTGTGGGTTAAAATATAATCACGAAAAACTTACTGAACTTTAGGATACTTTTTAATTCCTAACGAATATCTTACTTCAGCTTTAAGTTCTTCCTCTGAAAGGTTATATGGGAATGGCTCTGCATCCTCAAATATTGTATCTACAGAATCTCCGAACGAAAAAACTATAAAAGGCCGATCCGTCTGAAAGTGATTCTCCAGCCAAAAATACTCATCTTTGAACTTAAAGATTTTCATTTCTAATGTTTCACAAACTGGGTCATCATCACCTGATATTGTTGTAAACTTCTGCAGTTTAGAACAGATATATTTAGCTCCAAGGGACTGAGCATAATTCTGTACAAATTCAATAGCCTTATTATATTCTTCCTCTGAATGATTCGTATATGGCCACATATCTACTCCTTATCCCTTATTGTTTTTATGCTGTAACAGACCATAAAAACATTACATATTCTTCTTGAGTTTCAAGTAAATACTCATCCCTATATGGATCAGAAGAATCACATTTTATACGTTGTATGTTCAAAATATCATCAAATGAAATTTCAATAGACTGATTCATTGAATCAATCCAATTCTTTACAATATTTTTATATTCTCCATCTTTTAAATACATCCCTTCATAGTCAGATTTAAAATCCTCCCCGGGATATACTTTCTCATTAACAAAGTCAACTGCTGCCTCTAAAAAATCTAACTTACTAATATACTTTTCCTTCGGAGAAATAATCATATATATATTTGATTCACTATATTCCTTATTAAACGCCCTGTTACCAAACGAAAAGAACAACATATTTAAACCTCTTCCTCCTCATTTCCTAAGCCGTAATATAACATCTCGTTATACCTGGCATTGGCATCTTCACTATTCTTCTTTACTCTCCAGGTTTCTATTTCTGTCCGAATAGCTAGCATTTCATCCACAACTTCTTCCATGGATTTGGGCTTCGCCTGATAAATGTAAGAAGTCATCCTATCCATCGCTTTAGGACTGCCAAGATTCTTAACTATTTCTTCACCCAGTTTATCCGGATAACCAAGCGACCTGACTGCAGTCATCAGATTATCCCTGGAATAGAGCCATCTTCTTTTATTATCGTCCATTATATTTATATTCCCTCAAGATTCTACAGATATTTTTCTACATAACTTCTTAGAATATCCTGTAATTCCTCATCCATATATTCAAAATCATCAGGTATATTTAGTGTTACTACACTCTTTCCGCCAATCTCTTCAGAGTACTTTTCGCGGAGCCTCCGTAGATGTTTCTTTTCAAAACAGAAAATCATATCTGCCCATCCAATCAGGCCAGGAGTAACTTTTACTCTGGAGTTTTTCTCTGTTCCCGCAGATCTGACGGAATGACCATTAACACCGTCAAATATTTTTTCGGCTGTAAGACTTCTTCTTTTATTCTGACTACAAACAAATAATATGTTCAAACAATCCACCCTATCCTATCATTTCCTCTAGGATCTTTGCTGCATCTGTTACACAGGCTCTGCATGAACCAGGAACTTTTCCTCGTAAATCTGAGCACATAACGGATCCTTTATCAGTTGCTTTAAACTTCTCTTCAAATTCTTCTATCTTATTCGCAGCATCTTCCCCAAACTTTTGTTCTAATACATATTCTGCTGACAGAACCGCACCACATTTACCCATTCTGCCACCGGCAAATGGCATGGAAATAGTCTTCGCTTCTGCCTCACTTATTCCGATTACATCCGCAAATGCTTCCAGAACTGATCCAGAACATGTATGAAAACTCTTATGATTTGACACCGCATTATCTGCTCTACTACCCATAAATTTTTACCCTTTCAAATATAAGAATGCCTGCAACCTGGTGAATGCTCCACATCGCCTACGCATTAGAAAAAAGAGTCACACAGGTTATCCAGCCGGAGCCAGACTCGTCATGAACAGGCATTACTTTTAATATTATATCACACTATACTGAAACATTTCATATGCCAGCTTTGATCCTTCGGATATCTCCTCAGGTAAGAGAGCTCTGGCTACACATTTTAAATCCTCATCAGGGGCAGCTTCATTCTTCAGATATGCATAATCTCCATCAATTCTTTCAACTGTATATTCTATTCGTTCAAGCATCAGTCCCATCCTTTCCATACATCTGGCTGATATCCAACTGTAGCCTTCTTCCCATTTCTTACTATAGGCTGCACAAGGATCTGCTGATTCTCAAGGATTTTCTCTTCCTTGTCTTCATCAGCGATATACTTGATAAGAGCTAATATATCCTTATCCTTAGCGTTTTCATCTATCAATTTGTCGAGACCACCGGCAGCCTGCTTTACTGAGTTAAACTCACCCTTACTGAGTCCCTTTTCTTTCAGATCCACGAATTGAAACTTGATACCACGCTCCTTGAAGAATCTCTCCGCCTTTCTGGTATCAGCACTCTTTTTTGTACCAAATATCTGTATGTTCACCTTATTTTCCTCATTCCATCAAGTATTTCTATATCACTTATATCCACAATCTGCCTTTTCAGGACCATCAACACCAGATTCAAAATGTGCTTTGAACTCCATATTTATCTCGCGTATCTCTTTCTTTCCATCTATATAATCCTGATACATATCTGCCAGACCGGACATACACCCATCACAGGAACCATTGATATTCCCAATAGATTCAGCCACTATACGCTCACGTTCTTCTCTTGTTGTATCTTTTATCAGAATACTCATTTAACCCATCCTCACTTAATTCTCTCGTATTCTTTTGTTGCTTCTTTCATCTCTGAAGCAGTAAAAGCGCAAAGTTTAAAACAGCTTTTTACCAGTATTTGCCAATATCAGAGCCTGATCATAAGTACCAAAATACATATTCATAATTGATTTCAAACCCCATAATAAATATCTATATAGATAAATCCAGTATCCCCAGTTTCTGTTTATCTGTCATTTTATCTTTATAGTTTGCAGCACCGGTCATATCCGCGCCAAGAAACTTTGCATTCTTCATATTCACATCTTTAAAATCCACTCTGATGAGAGTTGCACCAGTAAAATCTACACCGCTTATATTTGAATAATCCAGATCTGAATTTTCCAGGTTACATCCAAATGCATTAGCATTGCTAAGATTCACCTTCTGCAATGACGATGTCTGACCGGTAACATTTCTTAAATCAACATCTCTCATATCTGAACCATCAAATACTGCGTTAACTATATTACAGAACCTCATATTGGCTTTTCTTAGTTTTGCATTTTTTACAACTGCATTTTCAAAAGTGCATCCTTTCAGGTTAGTTCCTGCTAGATTAGCTCCGGACAAATTACATGAAAAGAAATTTGCCATGGACAGATCTACTCCACTTAGGTTAGCCCTTCGCAAATCTGCATCACTAAAGTCAGCGCGAACACCTTCGGGATCATTCTTTAGCCATTTACTATGAAGTTCAATTATTTCATTAAGATGTTTCTTTATCTTTCGATACATTTGTTTTATCCTTCATTTTTTCTATACTTTTCTTTATCATTATGCCAGAAAAGAATAATAATACTACTCCCAAAATAATTAATAAAAATCCAACTTGAGGACTGAATACATCTCCGAATAGAAAACTTATTTTGTTCATAACATTATCCATTTCGTTAGAACCTGTATTTAGCGTACTCGCGGTATAAAAATCCATAACAAGAATCACGATACTTAATAGACTTAACAAGAATCCTCTATTAAAATAAACTGCAACAATACATAATATTGCCAAAACTATTATTACGATTGAACCAATCCTATTATATTCAAATAAGCTCATAGAATATAATGATATATCCAATGTCTTTATTTCTATAGTCGTAATAAAAACAGATATCATAACGACTATAGAAGCTATAAATCCAAAAATTCGTCCAAGTATATTAATAAACTTCATAATTACCTTTCATATAGGAAAATCATATTATATTTATAACTTCATCAATTATTTCAATTAGCAATTCATTGACCATATGCAGATATACGATATTCGAAATCAGAACTGAATATTTTCAATAATGGATGCTCATAGCCCTTCATTTTACTCTTCAGAAATAATATCAAGTAATTCTTCTGTATCAGTATCCTTGTCAATAGCAGTTACTGTTTTCAGTTTTCTATTTATTGCCCTTGTTCTTGTTCCTATAAGTTTGTCTAGATCATCATCTGCTTGCCTTAAACGTTTTCTTGCTGACTCTAAAACTGTTCCAAAGTTGCTAAACTCGGCTTTTGCAGCCTCAAGGATTTTCCAAACTTCTCCACTTTTTTTCTGAATAGCTAATGTTCTAAATCCCATCTGTAAGCTATTCAGCATTGCTGCCATCGTAGATGGACCTGTAATATTAACATGATAATCTCTTTGTAATTGTTCCACTAATTGCATATTCACAACTTCTGCATATAATCCTTCAAACGGAAGAAACATAATTGCAAAATCAGTCGAATACGGAGGAATTATGTATTTATCATGAATACTTTTTGCACTTCTCTTTATTTCCTGAGTTAACAATTCTCTCTTAACTTTTATTTCATCAGGATTACCAACATCATATGCTTCAGCAAGAGCTGCCCATTTTTCTCCAGGGAACTTTGAATCTATAGGTAAATATACAAATTCATCTTCGACCTGCCCTGGGAGACGGACAGCAAAATCCACCAAATCTTTACTATCAGGACTGATTCGATATTGTTCTTCATATTGATTTGGTGCCAAAATATCATTAAGTATAGCTGACAGCTGGATTTCACCCATGATCCCCCTATTTTTCACATTAGCAAGAACGTTTTTAAGATCCGAAACACCACTAGCAACAGTTTTCATCTCTCCTAATCCAGCATACACCTCAGCCAATCTCTGATTCACTGCCTCAAAGGACTGCGAAATTCTGTCATTAAGTGTCTTCTGAAGTTTTTCATTTACTGTATCATTTATCTTATCTAAGCTCTTTTGATTATCTTCTCTAAGTTTATCAAGCGTAGATTGATTATCTTTTCTTACACCTGCAAACTCTTCTTTAATTGTATTAAGTTGTTGTGAGATTTCCGTTTGCTGTTCTTTCTGAACTTCTCTGATTCTTTCTAAGCTACTCTGATTATCTTGAGTGATTTTTTCAAGCGACTTCTGGTTATCTTCTCTAAGTTTCTCTAAGCTTTCTTGATTATCTTTTCTTACACCTGCAAACTCTTCTTTGATTGAATTAAGATTTTGTGATATTTCTGTTTGCTGTTCTTTCTGTGCTTCTCTGATTTTTTCCAAACTACCTTGATTATCTTGAGTGATTTTATCAAGTGATTTTTGATTATCTTCTCTTAATTTATCTAAGCTCTTTTGATTATCCTCACGAATACCGAAAAATTCTTCTATGATTTTTTCCAACTGAGCAGATATTTCTTTTCGCTGTTTTTCTTGACCTTCTGTAAGAGAATTACCAAGATTATTCATATTATTTACTACTACTGCAAACGCATCATTGAGCTTTCTATCAAGAATTGCCTGCATTTTTTCTGTTACTATTGAATTTATTTCATTTATCTGTGCATTGGAATTATTATGAAATTTGTTCATTTCATCATATAGCTTACTTGTTTGATCGTTATTTTCTTTTTGATAATTCTCTTCTATCGTTCTGATATTATTTTCAAACATAGCCATTTGCTGTCTCAAAGATTCTATCTGAGAGCTCAACTGCATATTAGTATTTCTGTTTTGTTCAACGATGGTAGATATCTGTGCATCAATATTATTACCATTTGATACTCTTATAAGCATAATGACCAAAAGGACTATACAAATGACTACACATAATAAAATTCCCACTTCCATGGTAACACCTCCTATTGTAAATAATTTACTGATCATCTAAAAAATGATTGCCATAAAATTAATCACTTTAATACTTGCTACACACATTCCTTTTTCCTATATACTAATAGCTTATTCTTAACATCTATTTTTGTCCTTTAGAATCAAATTCAAATATACTTAATTCAACTATAACAAGCCTGATACACCTATCTTATATTATCAAGCTATTTAGTCATCTCTATCAATATTCTTCCTTCATTATTTAATAGAATTTATCCAAGCAATCCTTAAACATATCCTTTGTTATATAATGCTCATCATCAGTTCTCACTTTTAAAATCTTTGAGAGATAAAGCAGTTTTAGCTTCTGATTTGCACTTTTTGACATATGATATCCTCCACTTAAAATAGATACCCAAATTATATCATAAGTCGAAGTATAGGGACATCATAAAATGCATGAATTTATAGCATTTTAACGCTTTAAACAATTTATCAAAGCAAATTATCTAGCACTTGTTCCCGCCGGTTAATAAACATCTCCATAACCTTGTAGCTTTCTGTCTCTTCATAACTTATCCTATGTATTGCTCCATCATCAAAACTAATTATATCTGCATCCGGAACACCCAGTAATATTGGAGAATGTGTTACCACGATGAACTGCGATCCACAGGTCGCGCATTTATTCATCTCATATAGCAGTGTCAATTGCCTCTGTAGAGACAGAGCAGCCTCAGGCTCATCTAGAAAGAAAATCCCATTAGGTCCAAAATAGTTTTGTGCTAATTGAAGAAAGCTTTCTCCATGAGACTTCAAGTGAAATTCCTGAGGGATGTATCTGTCATCACCTCCACCACTTTTACTATACTCATCTTCTTTAGTTGCAACATTATAAAAACTTTCAGCTCTAAGAAAATACCCTCGTCTCGGCTTTACATATCCTCTTGATAACCTGACATAATCACATAGTTCTGAGTGAGAATCATAAGTAGAGAAGCTATAGTTCTTTGTTCCACCTTCCGGGTTGAATCCGTATGCAACTGCAATCGCTTCCAGGAGGGTCGACTTTCCGCTTCCATTTTCACCCACAAAGAATGTTATCGGTTTCTCGAATTGCAGATCATCAATTGATGCAATTGCTGGGATTCCTTTGAGATAGCTTCTCTCACTTATATCTTCCCACTTGATTCTTATATCTTTTATAAACAAATTACTTAACATGTCTTACCTTTTCCTTGTGCTTTTATCTGATACTACCATCATTCCAAGTATGCTGTCCCATTTTCAGCACAGCTAGAAAACCCACTATCCATGCGGTGTTGCGGGCGAGCCACGTGAACATACATATATAAAATTGGACATGCACGTATAATTCTCTATACACGCATGTCCAAAGAAGCCATAAGCAATTCTCTCTAATTAATTTTTGAAAAATTCAGTTCCAATAGCTTGTCCATATAAGCTTTCCGCCTATTCTCCGGTAAAATCATAAATTGATAATTCATGAGTTTTACCATTATTTCATCAGCCGAATTGGATCCAAGATTACGAATCTTTCTCAGCTGCCTCTTACTTGTTTCATTTTCTTTCGTATATATATCGTCTACAAGACTGCCTAATGTATTAAGACCCGCACGCTTCAAACAATGATATGCTCTTACCGAAAGGTCAAGAACCTCTACCTCCTGCTTAAGCTGATCATTTGTAAAATGTACCTGATAATGAAATGTTTTTCTTTTTGCAGCTAATACACTGAATATTTCTTCTATGGTTATTTCATCCAGGTATTTATTCATCTCCTTTGTTACTTTTTCGTCTAGATTTATCATAGTCGACACCTCCAAATGTATCTTTTACTATTTCTTTTACTCCATGGCAGCCAATAGTTTTAATCTTGTCTTCAAACTTCTTGCTTACCATTCTGGCAAGATACTTTAATTCTGATACATCAGGAGCAACCGCTGTGGCATGAATGCGATTTTCACCAGTCATCACATAGAGTTCTGTCACATATCCGGTTCTGTTTAGATATTCCAGGAGATCTTCGTAGTCATCATCAACAGTAGTGATTTCCATTAACATCTTTACAATTCCTTCCCTGTGAATTACCGCTTTATAGCCACGTATTATTCCAGTTTCTTCAAGCTTCGCAACTCTCTTCTTAACTGCAACTCTTGATATTCCTAGTCTTTCACCTATCTCTGTGAAACTCATACGACCGTTATTTTCGAGAAGTCTCAAAATATCCTTATTTGTATCATCCATAAGTATCCTCCGGTTTCGTTGATCAGTGTCGACTCTGATTAATTTGATTATACTTCTATGGATGTATACATTTCAATAGTCCTGGTTACGTTTCGTAACCTTACTATTTTATGCCGATATTATTCCCCCCCAGAAATATTCCGGATTCAAATGATTCTTACCTTCTTCAAGTCTGTCTCTTATAATATTCCTACGCCTGTTCTTTATCTTATTCTTCTCCATCAGATCAGAATTCAGAACACCATTCGACTTCTGCTTGGTATGGATAACCATAAGCTTATCATCTATCTTCTTAATGTCCAACCATAACCACCTCCTGTTTCCGGGCAACAAAAATGCCGCTGCGGATTATCATTAATCCATAGCGGCTAAAATCTACTTTTGTTGGTAAGGTTACTTCCAATTTATCTTTCCTTACAATAGCAAGTTTTACTGTAACTGAAATCTAATCTTCCTTCATTGCGCCTCTAATCCTGCTAAGAGATTCCGGTGTGATACCAAGATAAGTTGCTATATGTCGCTGAGGTACTCTTTCGTTCAGATCAGGATATAGCTTTTTAAAATGTATGTATCTTTCTGTTGCATTTTCTACAAGAAAGCCATTCTCCCTGTATATCTTATATCTCAGTGCACTTTCCAAAAGATAAATCCACACATCTTTGAATGAGACATTTTCCTTAATTATCTTTTTTATTGCTGTTGTCTCACAAATCATGATGGTTGTTTCTTCGAGCGTTTCCCACATACAGTTTCTTTCTGTATATCCAAAAAAGCCCTCATCCATAAACATTACACCTTCCGGAGCAAAACCTCTTGTAATGTCATTTCCGTCATTATCTATGTAATATGAACGTGCCAGTCCTGACAGGATAAGCCCTGCGTAGGTTGTATCATCTCCTATAGAAGCAAGAATCTCTCCTTTCTTTACTACTCTGAAACTGGCAAGACTCACTATATCACCGACCAGTTCTTCACTTACATCAATTTTGTATTCTTCTGCAAATATCATCAGTTGTTTTACAAAATAATCTTTATCCATAGAAATGCCTCCTTAATAACCACCCATAACAATGATGTATATAATACTAATTAAATTCACTCCACCATGTATAATCATAGGAACTATCATGTGCTTTCTTTTCTGATAACCAAAGATGCATACAAGTCCAAGCACAAAGGAATATCCGAAATTATACCAGTCAAGTAACCCAAAGAGCATATTAAAGAGTATAAGTGAAGCCATATCTCCAAATACCGACCCACAAAATTTCTTAGCGAAGCCCCTGTAATATATTTCCTTGCAAATTCCACTCACAAAGACCAGTGCAATTACATAAAGAATAGTTATTCCTACTCCCATCTTTTCATCATCTACAAAAGCAAGTTCTGTGCGACCCTTATAGATAGGCAAAGAAAGAAGACTTAACAGGCTGGCTACAATTGCGAGTATCACACCCCAAAGAATATCAGCACCAAGAGTCTCTTTTTCGTATATTTCCTTTTTAAGACTAATACCATTCGCCTTATAAAGAAGCAGAGCACTTGGAAAAAGGATAAGATTTGCAAATATAAATGTGAAAGCAAATATCCATCTATTAGCCTGTACATAGCTTGCTATATCAAGCAGATTCATCCCCGGCTTATAGAACCTAAGCGCATTTACCATTTCAAAAGTGGCAATAAAAAGTGTCAAAACAGTGGTAATTGTTAATGCCTTTCCGGCATTCTTGATATCATTTTCTTTCATGCTGTCACCTCCTGAAAGAAACAATACCATTACTTTATATTATTCGCATTGACATATGTTAAGATTCAAACATAATCTTCCAATATATACTTCTTCAAAATCTAGTCTCCCACATTTCCATCTTTATCTTTGATTTTATACTTCTTATATTTATATGCTCCCACAAAGAAAAGCAACGCTCCTATAGCAGCACCGATATAAGCTAAAGCATCTGGAATTACTGTTAGCCTTGTGTCAATTAACACTACAAGCATTACAATAAAAATCCCAAAGCACATCCAGTTAATACCTGCCTGTCTCTTCATTTCATTCACCTATCCTTTATATTCAATGATTGAATAATACAAAATGAAATATGATTTTCATAAATACGAACGGCATTAGTGCGAGCAGAAAAACTATTCCTGTAAGAATATTATTTCTGAGTTCCCTCTTCGCAAATGAATCAAATACATCATGATTCGGATCAGCTGGGTTTATAAATACATCTACCACATCATTCTTTTTAACATATAATCCAGAGAATCCTGCTGATGTCCACACTGAATTCCGTCCAATATAATTTTGTCCATTATAATAAAATGAATATGTGGCATTCTGGGAATGTGTATTTCTACGTCCAAATTCTGCCGCTTTAGTTTCTATGTCCACGCAAGTAGCCGTAACATTCACAGTGCATCTATCTTTCAGCTTTTTCAAATTATATGCCTGTATAAAGAAGATCACTGAAATAATAACTGCAGCGAGAACAAATACTATTATCATAAAACCTAACGTATCCTTCCTATTTTTATCATTATTGTGGTTCCCACGAACCCTGCTGTCTGATTCCGGTCTTTTTTGCTTCAGCCGTGAGTTTACTCACTTCTTCATCAGCGAGAGTCAACTTAAGTGCAGCAGACAACCTCTCGGCATACACTGGCTTTGTGATACCGATTATCGGAATTGCACCCTTTGCAATTACCCAAAGAATCGGCACCTGCGACTGATCTATCCCATACTTGTCAGCT
>OCTX012234574.1_pt1 | contig 16563 bp, 16 predicted proteins | sample 1539691 | NCBI WGS metagenome assembly OCTX01 (sample SAMN02144231, study PRJEB22623) | gut metagenome | biome: sheep rumen | host: Ovis aries | place: New Zealand | reverse complement strand
GAAGAACCGTCCCTCAACGGTTGAAGAACCGTCCCCGATCCGTTGACCGCCCAGGCGGATCCCGTCCGGGGTGAGGCAATCGCGGAAGTCGCGGATCACGCCGACGCCGGGGGCCGTGAGGTCCCGGCCGGCGGTGTACCAGAGCCCGGTCATGCCGAACCGGGCGGCCGCCCCCGCGTCCTTCTTAAGGCTGTCCCCGATGAAAATGCACTCCTCCGGAGCTGCCTTGGCCTTGGAGAGCAGGAGCGAAAAGAAGCGCTCCGTCGGCTTCTCCGCGCCGGCCTCCTCGGAAATGACCAGAAAATCAATGTAATCAGCCAGCCCCAGGCGCTCGAGCTTTATGTGCTGGACCCGGCCGGTCATGTTGGTGCCGACTCCGATGCGGATCCCGGCAGCCTTGAGGGCCCTGATCAGCTCGATGACCCCGGGCTCGGGCTTCATGACGGAGAGCAGGGTCTCCCAGTAGAGGTCGTTCATGACGCGGGCGTGGGGGAGGATGGGGAGGTTTTCATTTTCAAGCAGGATCTGGTAGCGGATCAGGCGATCGTGGATCGCGGCCGTGGCGGACCCGATGCGGGCCTCCTGCTCGCGCTGAGCGGCCGTGATCGCGGCCTCGGAGTAAGCCGGCGTAAGGCCGAAGTGCTGTTCAAGGTAGGAGGTGACGGCGGCTATGCCGGCAATGTTTCCTTCCTTATAGTTATAGAGGGTGTCGTCGATATCGAAAATGACAGTGCGTATCATGGAATGTGCCTTTCATGAAAAATGATGGCGTCATTATAGCAGGGGAAAATGAAAGACGTCAATAAAAAGGATATGAAAACACATGTTGTGAAAACGGGAGGTTCTGTATTATAATCGGCGGGGACAGGTCGTAAGATACCTGTGTTCCTGCGGGGACGGTTCTTGATTCCTGCGGAATGCAGGAATCCGAGAACCGTCCCGCAGGAGTAAGGTATTCAATAAGGAGTAATCAGCATGGCAGCACAAGCCGACAGAAAAATCTTTTACGGGAAGCTCGCGGCGATCGCCGCGCCGATCGCCTTCCAGAGCCTCATGCTCTCGCTGGTGGCGGCGTGCGACGCGTTCATGCTCGGGCAGGTCGAGCAGAACCAGATGACCGCGGTGTCCCTGGCCTCCCAGATCCAGTTCGTCCAGAACATGATCCTCATGGCGATCACCGGGGCGGGCTCGATCCTGGGCGCCCAGTACTGGGGCAAGGGAGACAGGGAGACGATGCAGAAGCTCTTTCACCTGATGCTGCGGTTTGCGGGGTTACTCTCGATCCTCTTTTTCGCTCTCTGCGAGCTGGTTCCGGGGATTCTCATGATGCTCTTTACGGGGGATGCGGAGCTCATCGCGATCGGGAGCAGCTACCTTCGGATCGCAGGCTGGTCCTACCTCATCACGGGAATCTCCCAGTGCTACGCTCGCGGTCACGCCGCTGGTCGTCCGGATGGTGATCCTCACGGACGAGGCCCGCGGGTATCTGACCGGGATGATGGTCATCATGGCATTTTACATGATCGGGCGGTGCGTCAATACGATCACGATCAACGGAGTGCTGGACGGCGGAGGAGACACACTGTTCGACATGTACAGCCTTGCGGTCTGCATGTGGGGACTTGCGATCCCGCTCGCGCTTTTAGGCGCCTTTGTCTTCCACTGGCATGTGCTTTTAGTTTACGCCTGCACCTGCCTCGACGAGGTGGGCAAGATCCCGTGGGTCATGCTCCGCTTCAGAAAATACAAGTGGCTCAGGAACCTGACCCGGGACACGGAATAAAAAGCGGCCGGCCTCTCAGATCGAGAGAAGCCGGCCGTTTTCGAAGCCTTCGATGCCCATTCCGGGGGCATCGGAGACCGTGATGGTCTTTTCGTTAAATACGGCGCCGCCGTACACCGGATCCTCCCGGCAGAGGACGGGGCCGTCCAGATCGATCTTCGTGATGATCTTCTTTGCGCTGGCAAGCTCGACCGCCGCGTTGACGGACACCTTGCCCTCGAGCATGCAGCCCAGCATGCACTCCACGCCGTAGATCTCGGCTGCGGAGACGATTTTGAGGGCATTGTAGAGGCCGCCGCATTTCATGAGCTTGATGTTGATGTAGTCCGCGGCGTGCATCTGCATGATCCGGAGGGCGTCCTCCGGGGAAAATACGCTCTCGTCCGCGAGCACCGGCACATAGCTGCGCTCGGTGACGTACTTAAGGCCCTCGATGTCGGCCGCCTTGACCGGCTGCTCGACGAGCTCGATCTTAAGGCCCTTCTCCTGCATCTCGTTGAGGATCCGGACAGCCTGCTTGGGCGTCCAGGCCTGGTTTGCGTCGATGCGGATGAGGACATCGTCCCCGGCAGCCTTGCGGACCGCGGAGAGGCGGGCGACGTCGAGCTCGGGGCTCACGCCGACCTTGACCTTGAGGCAGTCGTAGCCGCGCCGGATTGCGTCCCGGGTGTCGGCGGCCATCTGCTCGGGCGGATTCACGCTGATGGTGATGTCCGTCGTGATCTCTTTTCTCGCACCGCCGAGGAGCTTGTGGACGGGGATCCTGTAGAGCTTCCCGTAGAGGTCCCAGACGGCCATGTCGACCGCGGCCTTGGCGCTCGTGTTGTGGACGATGCACCGCTGGATGGTCTGAAGGACATCCTCGAGAGCGTCGATGTCCATGCCGATGATGGACTTTGCGATGTGGTCCCTGATCGCGCCGACGATGGCGCCGGTCGTGTCGCCGGTGATGACGCCGGTCGGCGGGGCCTCGCCGAAGCCCCGTTCGCCCGTGTCGGTGATGATCTCGACGATCACGTCCTCCACGCTGTCAACGCTCCGGAGTGCCGTTTTGAAGGGCACCCGGAGAGGAATGGATATTCTGTAGAGTTTTACGTCTGTGATTTTCATTTTAAGCTCCTATAATCAGCCGGCCAGCATCTCCATGATGCGGGCGACCATGATGCCGCAGGGCGTGCCGATGACGTAGCCGAGAAGCGCCATCAGGATGCCGACGGGAACCAGCGAGCCGGAGTAGGATCCGGCCAGGACCGGCGCGGAGGCGGTGCCGCCGATGTTGGCGAGGGACGCGACCGAGGCGGTGAAGAGGTCGATCTTGAGGAACTTGCAGAGGATGACCATGAGAGCCGCGTGGATCGCGAGGATGATGAAGCCGGTGAGGATCCAGGCGGGTGCATCCGCGAGCTCAAGAAGGCTTGCCCGGGAGGCGAGCAGGGCGACGACGCTGTAGAGAAGGAGGTTCGAGACTTCCTGGGAGCCTTTTATTTTCCCGAGCGGGGAGACCGCCCCGATGAGGCCTAAGACCGTGATGACGAGGACCGTCCAGGTCGCCTTGTCGAGGAAGGGCAGCGCGGAATTGATCGCGGCGCCGGCGTTCTGGGCGATCGCGGAGACGATGAGGGAGGTGCCGATGAGGAAAATGAGGCCCTGGAACTCGATCGTCTGCTTGTTGGCCTTTGCCTCCTCCTCGAGACGGCTTGAGACCTCGTCCAGTGCGCGGACGTCGGCTTTGGTCCATTTGTTGAAGCGGGGCGCCATCTGGACGAACCAGAGCAGGAACATGACCCAGATGGAGTAGTCGATGGAGTCGATGACGAGCGCGTAGCCCATGTCAGCCTCGCTGATGTCGAGCGCGGCCTGGACCGCGACCATGTTGCCGGAGCCGCCGAGCCAGCTGCCGCAGAGGGCGCCGAGGCCCTTCCAGGAGTCGGCGCCGATCACGCCCTTCATGAGCAGGAAGGCGAGCACGAAGCCGAGCATGATGGTGAGCGAGGCGGAGAAGAAGCCGATGAGCATCCGGGGTCCGAGCTTAATGACCTTGCGGATGTCGCAGCGGAGCAGCATCGCAAAGACCATCGCGTATGTGAATGGATTCTTCAGGGCGCTGTAAGCGGGCTTTGTGGCGTCCATGTCCCAGACCTTGAGCGTGCATAAGAGCATGGCGATGAGATAGAGAAGAACGACGGCGGGGATGAACTTGAAGAATTTCCAGCCCGTCTTCTTCTCGAGCGTCACCAGCACGCCGGCCAGGAAGACCAGCATGGCGACGTAGGTGAAACCGTTGGTGATCATTTTATTTTCCTCCTCATAGAAAAGGGTGATATGATGCATATCAGATGGTATAATAAAGTGATGGATTTTTCAAGAGGATTTTGTCGAACATGCTGTAGTGAAGGGCCTGAAAAGGTGGAATATTATGGAAAATGCAAAAATCATCTATCTCGCGGGAGGGTGCTTCTGGGGGACGCAGAAATTCTTTGACCAGTTTGAGGGCGTGCTCTCAACCGAGGCCGGGTACGCGAACGGGAGTACGACGGAGCCGACCTACCGCGAGGTCTGCCGCGGCAGCGGCCATGCGGAGACCGTGAAGATCGTGTACGACCCGTCGCGGATTACGCTTGCGGAGCTTCTTTCGTATTATTTTATGGTGATCGATCCGACGTCGGTGAACCGGCAGGGAAACGATAAGGGGATCCAGTACCGGACCGGGATCTACTATGAGGACGAGGGGCTGCTGCCGGAGATCCGGGCGGTCTATGCGGCCGAGGAGGCGAAGGTCGGGCAGAAGCTTGCGGTGGAGGTGCTGCCGCTTATGAACTACTATCCGGCGGAGGAGTACCACCAGAAGTATCTTGATAAGAACCCGGGAGGGTACTGCCACATTCCGGGGAAGTATATGCATCTGAAATGACAGTTTAACACGTTAACTCACCGCAGTGGGGACGGTTCTGACGCCGGCGTCAGAACCGTCCCCACTGCGGTGAGAGAGCGTCAAGGAGGTGGGAACCGTCCCTGAAGCTTTCTCTTGCATTTTTGTAAAAATACATGTAAAATATTTAGATTACAGACATAGTAAAGCCACGGGAGAACTGCTCATGCCAGGATCCGGATTCGACGCCGTACGCGGCCACAGGGAGATCATCGCGCACATGAAGAACGCCGTGCAGACCGGAAGGGTCTCGCACGCCTATCTTCTCGCGGGCGAAAAAGGCTCCGGCAAGAAGCTTCTCGCCGGCCTCTTCGCCGCCGCGCTCCTCTGCGAGAGCGACCGGAACGAGCCCTGCGGGCGCTGTCTCTCCTGCCGGAAGGCGAAGGACGGGAACCACCCGGACATCATCTGGGTCACCCACGAGAAGCCGGAACTCATCAAGATCGACGAGATCCGTCATCAGGTCGTCGAAACGGTTGACATAAGACCGTACGAGAGCCGGTTCAAGATCTACATCATCCCGGACGCGGATAAGATGAACGCGCAGGCGCAGAATGCATTTCTGAAGACGATCGAGGAACCGCCGTCCTACGCGGTGATCCTCCTGCTCGCCGAGAACCCGGACGCGCTCCTTGAGACCGTCCGCTCGCGCTCGATGCGCTTCGACCTCCGCGCGGTGCCGGACCGGGAAGTGCGCGGGTATCTTGCGGAGGAGCTCGGCTGCTCCGCCGCCGAGGCTGCCCTGTACGCCGCCTTCGGCCAGGGCAATATCGGCCGGGCGCGCGCGGCAGCGGAGGACGAGGCCTTCCGGGAGATGATCGACACCGCGGTCCGTCTCATGAAGAGCATCCACGACATGCAGGTCGTCGAGATCGTCACGACGGTGAAGATCCTCGCGGAGAAAAAGGAACGGATCTACGATTTTATCGATCTTTTAACGCTCTGGTTCCGCGACGTCCTTCTGTACAAGGCGGCGCGCGATGTGGACGGTCTTATTTTCAAAAATGAAGTCAGCGAGATCCGCCGTGAAGCCGCCTCCTGCTCCTACGAGGGACTGGAGGAGATCCTCACCGCCCTCGGGAAGGCGAAGGAGAGGCTTTACGCGAATGTCAATTTTGAGCTCGCGGTCGAGCTTCTCGTGCTCACGATCCGCGACAACCTGTCCTGACGGGCAGGCACAGGGAGTGTCTATGACAAGAATTGTTGGTGTTAAGTTTAAAAATGTAAGCAAAATCTATTATTTTGACCCGCTGGGATTCGACATCCACTACGACGACCGCGTGATCGTCGAGACGGCGCGCGGCATCGAGTACGGGTATGTGGTGATCGCCCCGATGGAATTTCCGGATGAGAAAGTCCCGCAGCCGCTGAAGCCGGTGCTCCGGATGGCGACGGAGGACGACCGGATGCGCGCGGCGGAGAACCGCCGGAAAGAGCGGGAGGCCTACTGGATCTGCAAGAGCAAGATCGCCGAGCGCGGGCTCGACATGAAGCTGATCAAGGCGGAGTACACGTTCGACAACAGCAAGGTGCTGTTCTATTTTACGGCGGACGGCAGGATCGATTTCCGCGATCTGGTGAAGGATCTTGCGGGCATTTTCAAGACGAGGATCGAGCTCCGGCAGGTCGGCGTGCGCGATGAGACCAAGCTGCTCGGGGGCATGGGCGTCTGCGGGCGGCCGCTGTGCTGCCACACGTTCCTGACCGAGTTCGCGCCGGTCTCCATCAAGATGGCGAAGGAGCAGAACCTCTCGCTGAACCCGACCAAGATCTCGGGCAGCTGCGGCAGGCTGATGTGCTGCCTCAAAAATGAATCCGACATGTACGCCGAACTCTCGAAGAACCTGCCGGGCAAGGGCGACCAGATGACGACCCCGGACGGGCGGCACGGCGAGGTGCAGTCGGTGGACATCCTGCGCCAGCGCGTGAAGTGCATCGTCGACATGGACAACGACGAGCGCGAGATGCAGGAGTACCACATCGACGAGATCACCTTCATCCCGCACTCGAAGAAGCCGAAGAACCAGCAGCCGAAGGCCGAGAAGAAGAAGGCCGAGGCCGAAGGCGGCGAGCAGAAGGAGAAGAAAGCCTTCGACAAGCGGGGAAATGAAAAGCGCGCCATCGAAAAACAGCTGAAGGCGAAAGCCGGGAAGGAGACCGCCGAGGAGAAAGAGCCGGCCGCAAAGAAGGACGGCGACCGCCCGAAGCACAGGCGGCCGAAGAAGAAGAAGGGCGACGCTCCGCGCAGGGAAAATGAAGCCCGCAGGAAGGACGCGGACGCAAAATGATCCGCTGCGATGACCTTCTGAACGGGAATTTCATTTTCCAGGACACCGAAGGGTTTCTCTTCGGGATGGACGCGGTGCTGCTAGCGCATTTTCCGGTCCTGAGGCGCGGCGATGAGGTGCTCGATCTCTGCACCGGCAACGGGGCGGTGCCGCTCATCATGGAGCCGGCGGGCCGCGGAAAAGGGGTTCATTTTACGGGGATCGAGATCCAGAAGCCGGCTGCGGCACTTGCACAAAAGTCGGTGGACTATAACGGGCTCGGCGAAAGCATCCGTATCATGGAAGGAGATGTGAGGGAAGCGGCGCGGCTTTTGCCGGCGGCTTCCTTTTCTCTTGTGACCGTGAACCCGCCCTACATGAAAAGCGGGCACGGGCTCCGCGGAGACCTGTCCTCGCGGACGATCGCGCGGCACGAGGTCTGCCTCACGCTCGCCGACGTGGCTCTGGAGGGCTCGCGGATGCTGAAAATGAACGGGCGTCTCGCGATGGTGCACCGCCCGGAGCGGCTCACGGAGATCTTTGCGGAGCTTTCCGCGAACCATCTTGAGCCCAAGCGGATGCGGCTCGTGTATCCGGCGGCGGACAGGGAGCCGAACCTGGTGCTCATCGAGGCGGTGAAGGGCGGCCGGCCCGGGCTCCGCTGTGAGCCCCCGCTCATCGTTTACCGGGAGGACCGGAGCTACACGAAGGAACTTCTTGACATTTACGGGATGACGGAGGACTGACATGACCGGTACGCTTTACCTGGTCGGGACGCCGATCGGAAATCTGGAGGATATGAGTTACCGCGCGGTGCGGGTGCTCGCCGGGGCGGACCTCATCGCCTGCGAGGACACGCGGACGAGCGGGGTGCTGCTTTCGCATTTTGAGATCCACACGCCGCTTGTGAGCTATCACAAATTCAACGAACATGAGCGCGGCCCCGAGCTTGTCGACAGGCTCCTCGCCGGGCAGAACATCGCGCTCATCACGGATGCCGGCATGCCGGGGATCTCGGACCCGGGCGAGGTGCTGGTAAGGCTCTGCCATGAGGCGGGCGTTCCGGTCACGGCGGTGCCGGGGCCGTCCGCGCTCGTGACGGCGCTCGCGCTTTCGGGGCGGGATACGAGGCGGTTTTCATTTGAAGGATTTCTGCCCCAGGACAAGAAGGAACGCGAGAGCGTCCTTCTGGAAATGAAAACCTCGACCCGCACGATGATCCTCTACGAGGCCCCGCACCGGCTTGCGCGGACGCTCACGCTCCTTGCCGGGGCGCTCGGCGAAGAGCGGCCGATCTCGCTCTGCCGGGAGCTCACGAAGAAGTTTGAGACGGTGACCGACACGACGATCGGCGGGGCGCTCAAGGCGCTTGAGACGGTGCCGGCGCGCGGCGAGTACGTGCTGGTCATCGCGGGGCGCGACATGGCGGAGGCGGCTGCGGAGCGCGCGGAGGCGTTTTCGGAGATACCGCTTGCGGAGCATGTGGCGTCCTACGAGGCGCAGGGCATGACGCGCAAGGAGGCGATGAAGGCGGCGGCGAAGGACCGGGGGATGACCCGGCGGGAAGTCTATCAGGCGCTGCTGTGAGGCATTCGAAATACTGCAGGGACGGTTCCCTTACTGCAGGGACGGTTCTTGTACAAAAAACAGGTTCTCGCAACGAGAACCTGTTTTTTGTGCCTAGAACCGTCCCCGCAGGTTCTCGCAACGAGAACCTGTTTTTTGTGCCTGGAACCGTCCCCGGCGGCAAATGAGAACTTTTTTGTGCCTGGAACCGTCCCCATTTTTACCTCTCGAGATAGCCAAGCCTCTCCAGGAAGTCCTCGATGAAGGCCACCGAGCCCTCGAGCCCGAGGGCGGAGGAGTTCAGCATGAGGTCTTTATTTTCCGGAGAACCCCACTTCTGGTCCGTGTAGAACTGGTAGTAGGCGCGGCGGGTCTTGTCGATCCGGCGGACGATCTTGTCGGCTGCCAGGTTGTCGGAGATGCCCTCGACGACCATGATCCGCTTGATGCGGTCAAGGCGCGGCGCATAGATGAAAATGTTCACAAGGCACGGATAATTCTGCAGGACGTCGTCCGCGCAGCGGCCGACGAAGATCGCGGAACCCTTGTTGGCCTCCTCGCGGATGATCTGGGCCTGCATCGCGTAGAGCCTCGAGGAGCGCGACGCGGTGTCCACGCCGTAGGCGATGTAGGGTTCAAAGAACGGGTTGGAGAGTCTCTCGTCGTCGGACTCGAGGTCTGCCTCCTCAAATCCGTGTTTTTCGGCGATCATGGTGATCATGTTCTTGTCGAAGACCGGGATATCAAGATCCTTGCCGAGCGCCTCGGCGATCATGCGTCCGCCGCTCCCGTATTCACGGCCGATGGTGATCAGGACTTTTTGTGTAAGCTTCATGGTATCGCCTCCTTTTGGGTATTTCTTAAGGATATTCTAGCATAAATTGACGGAAAAATAAATAATAAATCGTGAAAGATTGTGTAAAATTACGGGGACGGGGTCCCCTGCTCACTCAGTGCGTCTCGACGAACGAGCGGATCTCCTCGAGGAAAGGCCGGCCGAACCGAAGGCACCGGATAAGCCCCGCGTTTTCCACCATGAGAAGGTCGAAGAAGCCAAGCGGCCGGATCAGCGCGAGGTCGTGGAGGGTCCGGTCCGGGAAGATCTTCCAGGGCGGGACCCCGGTCTTTTTGGAAAGGCGCCGCCGGAGGGCGATTAGCTCTCTGTGGAGGGCGGCATTTTCGAGGTCCGGCCTGAGGCGGAAGCTTTTAAGCCCCGGGTCCGGGAGGCGGAGGCAGACCGAGCATTTCCCGCAGAAGGCCGGGGAGGCCTCGCCGAAGGCGGCGAGCATGGCCCGGCGGAGGCAGGATTTTCCGGAGGCGTAGCGCTGCATGTTCCGGAGCTTTTCAAGCTGGTAAGTCCGGAAAGCCTCGCTGGAGACCTCCGCGGGGGATCTCCGGTGCGGAAAATGCACCCCCCGCGCCGGCCCCGCCTCCTGCCTCTCCGGGTGGTCGAGAAAGAAGCGGCAGATCGGCAGATCCCTGTCGTTCGTTAAGAGGATGCACTCCGAAGGCTTCCCGTCGCGTCCGGCGCGGCCGGCTTCCTGGTAGTAATTTTCCATGTCCATCGGGAGATTGTAGTGGAGGACGAAGCGCACGTCCGGCTTGTCGATGCCCATGCCGAACGCGTTGGTTGCCACGATGAGCGGGATCTTTCCGGCGAGCCAGTCGCGCTGGTTCTGCTCGCGGACGCTTTTTTTAAGGCCCGCGTGGTAGGGCCGGCAGGGGAACCCGTGGTAGGCAAGCCGCCGGGCGAGCGCCTCGACGGTCCGGCGGGTCATGCAGTAGACGATGCCGGAGGAGCCTTTGTATTTTCTGAGGAAACAGAGGAGCGCCTCCCACTTGTCGGCCGGGTGCTGCACCGTGAAGAAGAGGTTCGGGCGGTCGAAGCCGGTCACGAGCGTCAGAGGATCCTTAAGACGGAGACTGCTGACAATGTCCGCCCTCACCTCCGCCGTCGCGGTGGCCGTCATGGCGCAGATGACCGGGCGGACGGGGAGGCGCGCGGCGAAATCCGCGATCTTCCGGTAGGACGGGCGGAAATCGCGGCCCCAGCCGGAGATGCAGTGGGCCTCGTCGACGACGAGGAGGGAGATGTCGGCATGTTCCGCGAAGGAGAGAAAGCGGGGCGATGTGAGCCGCTCGGGCGAGACGTAGAGGAGGCGGAGGCGGCCGGCGGCCGCGAGAGACAGGGCCTCCTCCCGCTCGGTGCGGGACATCGCGGAGTTTAAAGCGCGGGCGGGGATGCGGCGGCGGGCGAGAGCGGCTGTCTGGTCTTCCATGAGGGAGATGAGCGGCGTCACGACGAGCGTGAGTCCCGGAAGGATGAGGGCGGGGACCTGGTAGCAGAGGGATTTGCCGGCGCCGGTCGGCATGATCCCGAGCGCGTCGCGCCCGGAAAGGACAGCGCTGATGAGGGACTCCTGTCCGGGACGGAAGGAGTCGTAGCCGAAATACGTCTTCAGGACCTGTATGGGTGTTTTCATTTTCAAAATAAGTGCGGCGTCTTTATGCATTATAGCATATAACGGGGCTTTCCGGGGCCGTTTTTTCGACTTGTCCGGAAAAACGGAATGGTATAAGATGAAGGCAGAAAAGCTTAAGGAGGTTCCTGTGGCTCTGATTTTAAAAGGCGCGCCGGTCGCGGCGGCCATGACTGAGAAAATGAAGACCCGCTCGGACGCGCTCCGCGCCCGCGGGATTGTTCCGACGCTCGCGATCCTGCGCGTCGGGGCGAGGGACGACGACCTCTCCTATGAGAGAGGCGCGATGAAGCGGGCGGAGAAGGCCGGGATCGATGTGAGAAATGAAGTGCTGCCGGCGGACGCGGATGAGGGGACATTTTTCGGGACGCTTGAGAAGCTGAACAACGACCCGGGCGTCCACGGGATCCTCATGTTCCGGCCGCTGCCGAAGCATCTGGACGGGGAGAAAGCCAGAAAAATGCTGGCGCCCGCAAAGGACGTCGACGGCTGCACCGACGGGTCCCTGGCCGGCGTTTTCACCAATACGCGCCTGGGATTCCCGCCCTGCACGGCGGAGGCGGCCATGGAGATCCTTCATTATTACAATATTCCCGTAAGCGGGAAGAAGGCGGCTGTGATCGGCCGCTCGCTCGTCATCGGGCGGCCTGTTGCGATGATGCTCATGCACGAGAACGCCACCGTCACGATCTGCCACACGCGGACCCCGGACGTGCCGGCGGTCACCCGGGAGGCGGACATCGTGATTGCGGCCTCCGGGCAGATGAGGAGCGTCGGCGCGGAGTATCTTGCCGCCGGGCAGACCGTGGTCGACGTCGGGATCGGCTGGAGCGAGGAGCTTCAGAAGCTGTGCGGGGACGTGCGGTATGAGGAGGCGGAAGAGCTTGTCGCGGCCCTCACCCCCGTGCCGGGCGGCGTCGGCGCTGTCACGACCGCTGTTCTGTGCCGCCATGTCATCGAGGCGGCAGAAAGGAGTATGTTATGAGTTTTCCGAAAACATTTGTGTCGGGGATCCTGGCCGGGATGAGCATCGCGCTCGGCGGCGTGATCTTCCTCTCCGTCGAGAACCGGATGCTGGGCGCCTTCCTCTTCACGGTCGGCCTCTTCTCGGTCTGCGGGTTCGGCTTTCATCTCTTTACGGGCAAGGTCTGCTATGTCTTTCAGAATGACCGGGACTACGCGGTGCGCCTGCCGGTGATCTGGGCCGGCAACCTGGTCGGAACCGGCCTTGTCGCGGGGGCTGCAGCCCTCACGAGGTCCGGGGCGGCTCTCTCCGAGAAGGCGGCCGCGCTCGCGGCGGTCAAGACCGGGGACAGCCTTGTAAGCCTCTTTTTCCTGGGGCTCCTCTGCAATATTTTCATTTACATCGCTGTGGAGGGCTACGGGAAGCTGCCGCACGAGGTCGGAAAATACCTCGCCCTCGTCTTCGGCGTCATGGGCTTCATCCTCTGCGGGACCGAGCACTGCGTCGCGGACATGTTCTATTTCTGGATGGGCGGCGCATGGAGCGGCCGCGCGGTCCTCGCGATTATTGCAATCACGGCCGGCAACTGCGCGGGCGGGGTGATCCTGCCGCTTCTTCGCGCTTACACGGGCGGCAAAAAATGAAAACACGGATCCGCCTTTCGAAAATAAAAGCCCGGGAAGCGCTCACGGAGGCGGCCCGGCAGGCGAAATCCGAGGCGATCGTGCACCACATCCTCTCCTCGGATGCCTTCCGGGAGGCGGACGTCGTGATGCTCTACCGCGGTGTGCGCGGCGAGGTCCGGCTGGACCGTCTGCCGGACCTCGCGCCGGGCAAGACCTACGCTTACCCGCTCTGTCTTCGCGGACGGGAGATGCTGGCGCTCGTTCCGGAGTCGGAGGAGGCGTGGCGGCCGGGCCCGTTCGGGATCCCGGAGCCGGATCCCGGCCGGGCCCGGCAGATCGCCCCGGAGGAGATCGACCTTGTGATCTGCCCCTGCACCGCGCTCGACGGCGAATACCGCCGGCTCGGCATGGGCGGCGGCTATTACGACCGCTTTCTTCCCTCCTGCACCCGCGCTTACATCGCTGCGGCGGCCTTCGCCTGCCAGCTGGCGGAGGAGCTTCCGGAGGAGTCTTTCGACGTCCGCATGGACGCGGCGGTGACGGAGGACGGCTGGCTCTGAATCGTTCGGGCAAACAAAAAAAGAGGCTTCAAGCCTCTTTTTTTTGTTTGCCCGGATCCGACTCATACTGCCCGGCGTCGAGATGAACTCCGGCTCGCTCGGACACGGCCTGCCGGTCGCGGTCGGCATGGCGCTGGCCGGGAAGATGGACGAGGCCCCTTACCGGGTTTACACGGTCATGGGCGACGGCGAGCTCGCCGAGGGCAGCGTCTGGGAAGGCGAGATGGCGGCCGGCCACTATAAGCTGGACAACCTCTGTGCCAAGGGACGGTTCCTGGGAGGCCGCCGAAGGCGGCCGGTGGGAACCGTCCCTGAGGGTTTTCTTCCGTCTTACGCCGTGAGCAGCCACCTCTGGGCCGCCGTCCCGTTCGGGGTGTAGACCTGCACGTTGGCGCCGTTCGAAGTCCGGCCGCCGGCGATGTCGAGGGCGAGGCCCGAGCAGACGCTGTAGATGGTGCAGGTGCCGTCTGCATTTTTGAGGATGACCCACTTCTGGGCGGCGTTGCCGCTCCCGAACGCGTACTGGTGCACGTTGGTGCCGGGCTTCCTGCCGGCGCCGGCAACGTCGAGGGCCAGGCCGGAGTAGACATTTTTGATGGCCCAGCTCCCGTCCGCGTTCTTCTCGACGGACCAGAGCGCGGTCCTGGAGACGGCGGCGTCCCATGTCAGAACGTTCGCCTTGTTCTTCTTGCTCGTGCCGTCCACGGAGAGGCCTTTGTTGCGGCTTCCGGCGGCGCTCACGATCTTAAACCGGCCGCTGAGGTCCGGAAGGGTTCCGGCTGCTTCGGGGATCCAGCGCTGGGCCTTCGTCCCGTTCGACGTGTAGAGCCGGACGTTGGCGCCGTCGGCAGAGCTTCCGCCGGCGATGTCCAGGGCTTTTCCGCTGTTTACGTTGATGATCGTGAGCGATCCGTCCGCATTTCTGGTTAAGGTGAAGCGCTGGGCGGCCGTACCGTTGCCGGCGTACTGGCGGATGTTGGTGCCGTTCTGTCGGCCGGCGCCTTCCGCGTCGAGGATCAGGCCGGAGCGCAGGTTCCGGATGATGTAGGTATCGTCGGAAAGACGCTCAAAGCGCCACAGATCCTTGAGGTTTGTGCCGGCCGTCTCGATCTGGGCGTTCGCCTTGTTCTCAAGAGACCCGTCTTTGATCGTAAGGAGCTTGCGGCTGTTCACCGCGGACACAAGCCGGTAGGCGGCCGACAGGTCGAGCATCGGATCCTGATCGACCCTTGTCCGGGCGATGAGAGTTCCGATGTAATCCCCGATCCCGGAGAAAATATACCTGATCTCTGTCGCGGAAACGGTCGTCCGGAGCGTGTAATCGATATCTTTGCGGAGCGTGGTCCCGCCGACGGTGAGGACCGGCTCGGAGGGCTCTTCGGTGTCCAGAATCCATTCCGGGACATTCGTGCTTCCGTCAGCAATGCTCACGGCGGTGGCTGCGAGCGTGAAGGACTGGGCGAAAACCGGCTTTCCGTTCGAGCCGATCTTCGCATAGGAGGCGGTAAAGGAACCGTCCTCCGCCTGGGTCAGGAAAAGCCCGGTCTCCTTCGCGACGATCGCCCCGTTCTCGAGCGGGAGCCATTTCTGCGCGTCGGTCCCGTTATAGTAGGCGTACCAGCGCACCTTCGCGCCGGAGATCCTGCGTCCGCCTTCCACGTCGAGGACATTTCCGCTGAGATTCCTGAGGACATAGTACCCGTCCTCCGTCCGCTCGGCGCGCACCGGCAGGCTCCCGTAGGGACCCTTCATGACGGAGAGGCCGTCCGCCGCCTGCGGCGTTCCGTAGAGGAGATCAAAGTAGGCAAGGCGGTCCTGCATATAGGACTGGAGCGCCTCCAGCCGGGCGAGACCGGTGACGGCGGGATGCCATTTGGCGAGATCACGCGCGGTGGCGTCCTCGATCGAAAGGCCGCGATAGAACGCATAGTCGTCGATGAGGGTGAGAGAGGAGCGGATGGAAGAACGGTAAATGTTCCGCACAAGCTCACGGAACTCCGGCATGTTCATCAGGTACTCGCAGACGGGGGACCATCTTTTGGCTTCCCGGGCATTCGGCATCTCCCGCGGATCCATATAGGCCCAGGTGCGGTAGGGATTTGATATCTCCGGGGCAACTGTGCTCCACTGGTTTCCGTAGGCCATGTCAAAATCCCACATTGGGCCGGCATGGATCACGTCGGCATCGCCGTCTTTGAACATGTAGCAGGAGCTGCCGAACATATCCAGGTCACCGGAGAAATCGGCGAGGAGGAAAAATCTGGCAAATGAATCCACGTCCGCAAGGGAAGTGACCGTCTCCCAGTCCTTATCGCGGGCTGCATTTTCAAACGCGTTGTAGGCAGCCATGAAGCCGTCGAGGACGGCCTGCTGCTCCGCCTCAACGTCCGAGTCGATGACGGTCTCCTTGAGCATGACGGTGGTCCCGTTGTCGGACTTTGCGTAGAGATCGTCCGGGGTGTGGTTCTGTTCGATCTCCACGAGGATCCCGTTGTCGTCCGAAAGGCCGGCCGAAGCGGTCTCAACCTTGCGGGTCAGGTAGTAGAGACCTTCGTAGACCCCGTCAAAGCAGACCTCGATGAAGCGGCCCTGCGGAAGCGCTCCCGGGATCCCGTTTTCATGGGCAAGGCGGAGTGCAATGTCGTTACGGACGTATGTGAAATCCGCATAATTGGCGAGCAGGATCCACTTTTTCGCTTTCCCCTGCCCGAAGAGATCCTGTTTTTTGCTGAACTTGAGCTGGAAGGGCTTCTTGGGATAGTTCCAGGTGGAGTTTCCCCGGCCTTTGATCGTGGTGTCCTCGTAGGCGGAGACGTCGGAGCCGTCCGAGATCTCGGCGGTGCCGCCCTTATAGTTCGTATCCTTCGACCCGGCTTTGATCTCATCCAGCGTCGTCCCGTTCAATGTGATGCTGAGGACCGGGAGACCGCCGGTGCCGGTCTCGAGGGTCACCCCGACGACGGACGCGCTGCCGCCGCTCTCGAGGAGTTCTTCGGCGGAGTCCCCGATCGTGAGCTCCGCATCTCCGACCGACCCGACCTCCCAGGCGGACTCGAACGCCTCGAGCTCTTCGAATTCCTCGAAAATGTCTGCCTCACCGCCTGCGGGGGCCGCATCCTCATTCGAAATAATGACATCCTCGCCTGAAGGAATGACATCCTCGCCGGACGGGACCGCATCCTCGCCGGGCGGGATCACATCTTCGCTCGAAGGAATGACATCCTCGCTCGAAAAAATAGCATCTTCACTCGACGGGATCCCGTCTGCGTATGCGGGAGAGGCGGCCGCGAGGATCATCGACGCGGCAAGAAGCAGGGACAGCAGTTTTTTCTTCATCAAATAATCCTTTCTTTATAAGCCTGACAGGAAATATGCGGTACTGTGTTTT
>OCTX012059834.1_pt1 | contig 16563 bp, 16 predicted proteins | sample 1539691 | NCBI WGS metagenome assembly OCTX01 (sample SAMN02144231, study PRJEB22623) | gut metagenome | biome: sheep rumen | host: Ovis aries | place: New Zealand | reverse complement strand
TTTTACCAAACGAGTAAATTCTTCTTTACTCATAACTTTGGCATCTCTGCCAGATTTCAAATTAATTGTTTTTCCCATTTTAATTTGTTTTTAAATATGTATATAAAGAGTTTGCACCCACAACCAGTATTTCTGATTGCAGGTGCAAAAGTAAGGACTTTTTTTCGCCTAGATATTATGTTTAAAACGCACTGCCCGTGATTGCCCGTAATCGCCCGTGATTGCCCGTAATCGCCCGTGATCGCCCGTCAAGAATCAAAAAAAATAGCACCAGAACGTTAATTCTGATGCTAAAAACATATATTTTATGCAGTAACCTATCTTAAATAGCAATTTCTGAAGCGTTTTTCACTATATCCTTCACCTATTGGCATTCCCATTCGTATCAGTTCCTTATATACTGCATTAGGAGTTTCAGGTAAAAGGACTTTTCGCCTTTCCTTTAACTCCTTTAAATATGCACATATCTCAGTTACTTTCTGATTAACAACAACTCGACTCATAGCATTATGAATACGATAAGCCTCCTGTTCCTCTATCTCTGGATGAATAAAATGAAACAGTTCAACATTGTTATTGTTAATGTTCTCGTTTTGTCTTTCATCTTCCGTACTTCGTACTTCGTTCCTCAAGCTCTCCCTCAAAGCTAGCAGAGTAAGAAGCCTGTAGTAAATCTTTTGTGGCAAGGCAGAATAATAAAGTTGTTTAGCAAAACGATACTTATTCACCTTATATCTTTGAAATAGATTGTAAGGAGCATCCATAAGCAGACTTTCCACCTTCTCCAAGGTATATCCGTTTGCTTTGTAAAAGTCCAGCGTTTCATCATCACAAGAGTTTTTCATGAACTCTGGCAACCATTCGTTAACCCACCATTCTATTTGTCTCTTCGATCCTTTGCTCACCAATGTCTTCAAAAACCATTCACCCAGTTCCCTTATCTCTTTATCAGATGACCTCATCATCAACTGATAGACGTCTACGCAATTATCATAGCATTGCCTTGACAGGTTAGAACGCAGATAATAAAGCATATTGTTTATTCTCAGTTTCAGGATTTCGTTCATTCCCCTGTTTTCAGACAACTCATTTTTTAGCAGGCAAAGCCCTAATTCCTGGGCATCCTCTCTTATGTTTGTCAAAATTTCTGGTAGATTAGCAGCCCACTCCATGTCTATACCTTTGGAGCGATTCCCTTTACCCAATTTCAAAGGCATATTAGGCGTAGCCATTATCAGCTCCGTCTGGCTGTTCATCCTGCTTATGTTTGCAGCTACAAAATCCATGTTGTTGTTTTCTATCCATTCACGCATGGCATACGATTGCCAACTCCATACATATCCCAACAACTCCTGCTTTGCAGTATATACCCCCACAGCATAAGAATCATAGTCGTTTTGCCTTGGTCTCATATATACCGTCTCACTACCAAACAATTTTGCTATATCCTTCTTCTCTATTGACTCCCTCTTGTCATACAAAGGACAGACAGTATCAGCCAGTTCTTCATATCTGCTGCCAACTATAACTATTTCCTCAGAAAAGTTCTCTTGTTCTATTGCATCCATCACTTTAGATTTTATTTAGTTAGTACATACTTTTTCAAAATTTGGCTGCGAAGGTACAAAAAAATCCCATTCCATACAAATGAAATGGGAAGATTTTTTAGTTAATAAAATTGAAAATGCGATAAACACTAGGCTGGTCCTGAAACATCATCCATCATCCATCTTACTTCTTACATCTGTAAGGCTTGTCCCAAAAGATAACATCACCTTGTATTAGCTCACTACCAAATATAGGCACCTCATCTGCAGATACTTTCTGTAAATCACAAGTATAAGGAACGTTCAATTCCTCAAAGATGCAATGTACGAAGGCGAGGCGATCTATTGACTCAACCCCTTCAGGAATATAATACTTACCAACATTCGCAGCCTTAAGTAACCTCTTACGGTCTTTGCTATACACAAAACCATATTCGTCAGTATATCCCTCCTCTATTTCCTTTTTCAGTTCCTCACTCCTCTCGTTGTTGTACGACCAGTACCATATCTTCGCTTTCGGTTTATTGGTACAATTCTCGAAAGCCTGTTCCAATTCCTCTTTTCCTATGAGGTGTGGAACATCTAAGTGTTTAAGTTTTGTACAGTCGCGAAAGGCATTCTTTGCTATCCTATACACATCCTCTGGTATTCTGTAATGCTCTACATCAGGAGCTTTAACCAACATCCTACCATTTTGAACTTTAGCAAATATAGCCCCATCTTCTTCTTTCATGGTGTCGTATGCATAACGATACACCATCACATAATCCTCAACCCACTTATCACCCACGAAATTCGCAAGCCACATTCTCTCCACCTCATGCCCATCTTCAATATTTATGCTATCGAAGGTTACAGGCATATAGTCTTTGAGCACCTCCCTATAGTTTAAGCTATCTGCTTTCATTTGCCAAATACGTCCATAGTTATATCTATATCTATTACCTTTCAAACATATTGAAGAAGAAATATATGGCTGCATGAGTAATTGGGATATCTGTAGCACGCCCTATTGTCATATTACCCTTATCTACGACATATCCATCAGGCTTTATTCTTCCCAACGTCATATTGCTTCTGTCTTTGACGTATCCATCTGACTCCACCTTACCAATCGTCATATTAGAGCGGTCCATGATTCTTCCGTCTTTCATAATCCTGCCAACCAACATATTACTCCTATTCTCAATGACACCATCGCTCTTAAATCGTCCAACAGTCGTATTCGAACGATTGTAAACATAGCCATGAGAATCAATTTTGCCTATTGTCATATTTGAACGATCATAGATATACTGTCCATAGGCACATTGACATGATACTAACAATACGAATAAGAGAACCAGAGCGCTTTTATATTTTCTCAATTCATTATTATTCATTGTTTATTTCGCATACTTGTCCTTAAGGTCTTGTCAATATTCTTCATCCCATGACTTATCTTTAACGAACTCTACAATCTTATCTTCTTTGACTTTTACTTTAGTTGTACCATTCCAACCCATATCAAGATACTTCACTACATACCATCCTTCTCCTAATTCTTTTACACTTTCAATTTTGCTTACATCATTATCAGGTTTTGAGTCCTGGGCACTAGTACGGAAAAGCCAGTACTCATAACAACCCTCATAATCTTCAGTCCATAAAGATTTCTTCAATTCAGCAGAAAGATATTTATCCAAGACTTCATCTTTCATTTCCTTTTTACCCAAAACATACTGATAGAAGTCTTTTATCAAACTCTTGTCGTTTTCCACATTGGCAGTAACCTCCTGTTTTTCCTCCACTATCGAATCCTTTACATCTTGATGAACTGATTGTGGTTTGCTATTGTTTCCGCATGAACACACTACGTTCATAAATACCACTAATGCCCACGTGGGCAACACTAAATACTTTTTTTTCATAACCAAGTCTTTTTATTATATGACTAAGATTTGATAATTAACTTCAATTTTTCATTTCTGCATATTTAATTGTATTCATACCAATACTCAGTCAATATACAAAAATTTCATTTTACACTCTATTTAATTTTCTCCAAATTAAGTCGAGCTTGTTTTTGTACATATTCATATCGACTGGAGGTGGCTTTTTTTAACCATTCGAACGCCAATTCTTTATTCCCTAGTTTCAAATAACATTCTCCTAGATATAAAAAACAATGCAGACCCCAATCCCCATCATCATATTTCACACACTTTTTGTACCATTCTATAGCTTCGCCATATTTATTTTCATTTTTATATAAATTTCCGATAGAATAATATGAGCTATATAAGTTATCGGACATAAACTTATCTTTAAATGATTTCTTTTGTGAAAGTGTATAATCAACAATACTAAGAAATAATTTTTTCGCCTTTTCCATATTGTATACATTTGTCTGCTTACTTCCGTATAACCAACCTAAGCGTTTCATTGCATAAGTTTTTAAATCGTTATTTTCATCATCTTCCAAATGATCAATTGCCTCAGAATACCAATATACCGCCTGTTCAAAATCTTTAGCTTCTTCACATACCTTTGCGGCTTTAAATTGATGATTACCGTCTCCTTCTATAGCTTCTTTATACTTGGGTAATGGAATGAAAAAGCAACGTATAGTATCTTCACCTTCTCCTCTAACCATAAAGGTAGTATCTCTATTACTATATCCGTATTTGCATAGAGTCAACATGTGTTTTCCTGACGGAATATTATATAATGTATTATCTTTCATTTCAGTAGGTTTACCATCTAATAGCACTTTTGTAAAACTCGATATATTCGATATAAGCCTAATGGTACCTGATAATTGTTTTAACGAGGGAATCTCTACATAGTGCATCCCTTTTTCCTCTGCAATGATATTCTGGTGAACAGATGAAAAACCATCTTTTCTTGCTTCAATTGTGTATTTTCCTGCTGCAAGATGACCTTCCCATTCGCTAATACCAATTTTTTTACCATTAAGATACAAAAGAGCGCCTTCTGTCTTGCTTTTAACTTTAACCAATGCCATCAATGATTCTAATGACACATCGACAGTTTGGAGTCCTTTTCCAGGATTAACAATCTTTACAGCAGGATTATACCCCTCAGCATCTATGCGACAAATATGCTCTCCCTTAGAAAGATAGAGCCTATAACTTCCTCCTTCTTGTTTGTCAACTTCAATACCGTCAATCTTCAAGGTGGCATTGTGAGGAAAAAGATTAATAATCACAGTACATTTTTCTCTGTTAAAAGACACTTCTTTCAATTGTAAGGAGTAAGTTACTTTAGACTCAATTTCATCAATTCCATAATCCTTAAAAGTAATCAACATTGGAAGGAAGTTTGGTTGCTTTATGGTTAAATTTCTTGAACCAGCTGGCAAGTAAACCCAATATTCATTTACCTTATTATCTACAGAACCAACAACATTCCTTCCAAAATTAATGGAAGAATCTATTACTTGTACTTTCACTATGCCACATGCGACTCCGCTAGAATCCAAACGCTGATGCGTCGCGGCTGACAAATCTGACATAACACGTTTAAATTCTTTGACTTTAATATTCTGAGCTTCTAAATATACTGAAGTTATTAGAAACAATAGCAACAAATTAAGGAATTTCTGTCTCATATCCAATTTCTTTTAAAGCTTTTGCTGCACGATCACAACCTGTATTATCACTCAGTATCGCTTTCCGATAGCAAGAGGCTGCTTCTTTTAAATCAATCGTAGCTCCCCCCAATCCATATTGGTAGAATGTTCCTAACCAATAATAAATATTGCTATCAGGTTCTATCTCTACACTTTGCTTAAACAATAAGAATGCTCTATTTAAATCTTTCTTGCATCCATTTCCTGTCCAAAGGTGATATCCTAATTTCCCCAATGCTTTGGGATGCCCTTGAAGCGCAGCTTTCTCAAACCACTCAACAGCTTTTGAGGCATCGGCATTGTTTTTGTTCCATCCTTCCACACTATAAAATCCATCATAAGAATCATACAACCAAGCCAGTTTTACCTGAGCATCCGCAGCCCCCTCATGGGCTTTAACCCATATTTCGCTAAATTTAGATGAGAAAGAAAGTTGACCTTCCAACTTATATTTTTGTCCCTCTTCTATGTTTATTGCCTTGGTAAATCTATTGTAATAGTCTTTTTCAATTGTAAGCTCATGCTTCCCAATAGGTATATTTGAAAGAGTCATAGGCGTTACTCCTATTCTATTTCCATCAAGATATATAGTGCAAGAATCTGGTTTGTAGTTAATCTGTAAGCCGCCTGTAATGGCGTGCAATTCTGATAAATTTAAATAAATGCTATCGTTTTCATTTACCTCGATTTCTTTTATTAAAGGAATGAAACCGTCTTTGACAGCCTCAATAGTGTATTTACCAGGCTCAACCAAGCCCTCCCATCTACCGAGCGCTTTTGACTCTCCATTAATTTTTATTTGGGTATCAGAAGGTAAGCATGATATGGAAAGATTTGCATAGAAGTCAGTTAGATTAAAAGTTACATTGTTTGTTTTCTTGCCAACATTAATAATTTTGTTATTTATGACAAAGTTACCTGACTTAATTGTAACGAAATGGTCACCTTGTGACATGGTCAATGTATACAGGCCTTTATCTTCTTTGGGTATAGAATCGTTATCAATAAACAAACTTGCATCACTGGGTGTTACGTGAATAATAATATTTCCGTTTTTAGCATTTTTCGCAATTCCCCTTTTCGAGGCTTTTAATTCCAAACAATATACTTTACCTGGCTCTATTCTGGAAACGCCAAAGTCGGAAAAGATAATCGTAGTCGGCAGATAGGATGGATGCTTAATATTAAGTCTCTTTGTTCCTTTTGTAAGATAAACGTTATATTCTGCATGTTGTACGTTTACATCGCCAATAATATTGCCATCAAAAAGTAAACCTTGTTCGCGAAAAAAAACCTTCACCAATCCGCACACATTTCCATTGATATCCTTCCTTGGACTCAATGTCGCCGTCTGGTCTTTCTCCATCAACTCAAACTTCTTCACCTCAATGTCTTGAGCATGAGATTCTAAAACACAAAATAGCAGTAACGCTATACAGCATTGTCTGACGAAGGAAAAGATGTTCATATTTCACCAAAATCATATGGATTGTTTATAACATTGCCATTTGCTTCTTTTTTAATACCTAAAGCCTGATCACTATTTGCAATGTTCTCTTTAATATTCTTTATTTCTTTATCATCTTGTGAACCGAAGAATAAATGTTCTAAAGGACTACCTGCATAAGGTATTGCTGATATAATTGCACGGATAATTCGTTTTATTTTCATAATGACATTGAGTTATTATCTGAAAACTAGACTACAAATACCATCGAAACTAATTCGTAACACACCACTCCTGACATTTATCCCATCACTAATATTGCCAAAAAAGCATTTGATGTTGTGACTACTCCATAAAGGGGATTCTGTTCTATGACAATTAGTTATGATGTAATTATTGTCGTTACAATCGCGAACTATAAATTCTATAGTATCACCATTTCTCCTTTGTTTTACAATATAAACTCTCATAAATCAAAATAAATTTATATCAAAATCGCTAAAACTAAATATTTCATCCTTTGGCAATGGCTCGCATCCAATTCTGTCTGGCTGTCATATTCAAACATGAATCTGTGGGACTTTCTCATGGGTGAAGTTAAAACAATGGGACTTGTATATACAAATATGTACAACAAGCCCCATTATTAAAAGATTTAAATAGTCCAAGCGCTATCGTCAGACGAATTGAAAGATTCACCTTGAAGTTCAGTCTTCAAAGCCTCTGCTGTCATGGATACGCCTTCACGAATGTCCAATCCTTCAATCTTTGAAACGTCAACAGAAGCATTGATAGGTGTTCCCTCGCTAGTGAAGTTTTCCTGATACTTGGCTATCAATTCTTCCTGGGCTTTTAATGATTTCTTTTGTTCTTTAGCTGCTTTTATATCTTTAGCACTTAAAGCAAGGCCTGCAGCAGCACCTGCAACACCACCAACAATGCCACCACCTGCTTTACCCTTAGTTGCTAAAAGTCCACCAGCAACGCCTAGTGCTGCGCCGCCACCAACTTTAAGAAGAATATTGGTAATAGCTTTGTTTAATTTTTTATGTTGTTCCTTAACAGCCTCTGGACTACGCACATTGTTAAACTGATCTACCAAAAGAACACGCACCATAGGTGTTCCGTCTTCATTCATCAAAGGAGTACCATCTGAGCTCGTCACTGCACGCTTCTCCGCATGATATACAGGAATCTTGTCCCATTTCAATGGTTTCACTGCAGCTGTATCAGTACTTGCTGAATCAGCAGGAGTCGTGGATACTACTTTTTCTGCACTTTTTGCTAATTTCTTAAAGAATCCTTGTGCAGAAACCTGACTGCTTGTCATAATCATCAAAGCCACAATGGCGAGACTTTTTACAAATAAATTTTTCATAGCTTACTTTTTTTATTAGAATTTAATATGATGTAAACATCTTTAATCTGAAACGTCTTTTATTATATGTTCCTTGACTTTGACTTAAAAGTTCTTTCAAATTCATATATTGGATGCGAATCTTGTCGTCGTAACCAACTGGACGGAAAAACAATCCTGTAGGTATTGATTGTCTGTTTAATTGGATTTCTGCCCTACCTTCAGAGTCTGACACTCCAATTTGGGCGTATTCGTTCGACTTGCCTATCATCTGCTTAAATTTCTTATCATTTGCATAATCCTTCTGTACAGGCGGTTCTTCTCCCTTAAAAGCCCACACCTCTACATTAGATAGTTTTCCTGCCTCAAAAAAACCAGACTCATTGTTCACCCATTTTGTAATAGTAAACAACACTTGAAGAGGTAAATCCTTTAGAAGTTCTTCTAATTGCGCAATACGACTTTCATAAAAATCACTTTGGTTGTATCTGTTCAAAACCTGAAGATATTCTATAGCTGCTGAGGCATAGTTAACCAATTCCTGTTGAGAGGCATCTGGTTTATTCTTTAGCGCCCGAATTTTACTGAATGCACCAAGTACATATTGTTCATAAGCTATACATGTATCACACTGGGCTATGTTGCTTTCAATAGTAGGAATCAGGTCCTTTACGACATCTTTTGCTTTTTTCGCCTCTTCATAAGAACGTCGTGCTTCAGGATACTTACGCATTTCATAAAGTCTGCTACCTTCTGCTATCATCGCACTACTCTGAGTTACATATATTTTGCTAAGATTAGGAATATCCAATACGACCTTATATACACATTGACTCTGAATAGGCATATTGAAAACAATTTCACCAGGCTCATAATTCTCATGGCGGAATCTTATTTTCTTTGCACCCTCTGGAACATAAACCAGATATTCACCTGGCTGATAAGAACAGTCTCCAACCACCCAGCCATCAAATTTCATATCTTTTACAGCTGGTACAACTACACGTATAAGTGCACAATTCACCCCATTCACATCAGGTCTGGGATGAGTACGTGCAGCCAAGTCATTTGGCAGATATTCCATTAGCTTCACCTTAATCTGCTGAGCATTACAGACGAGAATAAAGCTACATGCTATAATTAATAATGCTAATCTCTTCATAGACAACAATTAGATATCGAAATCGCTTAAGCTAAATACTTCATCCTTAGGTAATGCCTTTCCTCCAATTTTGTCAGGCTGCCAAGTGCGGACATGAATCTGAGGCGCACTTTCGTTGGTAAAGTCCCAAAGCAGGAAAAGATAGCCGTCATCATGATAGCGGCCACTTGTCCATCCTTGCAAGAGGGTAACACCATAGAAATTGGGATTTACAGGGTGGCGCATCACCTCTATTTCGTCAAAAGTTACCTTTATGTAACTATTGCGGGCAAATACGCCACGAAGATTTTTTATATACTGCTCTTTACTCTGCTTGTTATACTGAATCTTCGGTGTAGCAAAGCCTTCCGCGTGTTTTTGCATAATTACTTTTCCTGTAATAATCAGGGCATCATCGCTAAATACCTGATTGAGGAAGTTAATGTCTTTTTGATTGTAGGCAGTACGGAATTGCTCAACATAATCGAGAATCAACTGACGACGACGGAGATCTGTCAGCTCGAGATTGCTCTTGATAACATTCATGTAGAGGTTCATCGAGATGCTGAGATAAAAACTCTCCACATTACCTTGTTTATCGAAACTGATAACAGCTTCCTGATATTCGTCTTCGCCAAACTCTCGTTCGCCAGTAGGTTTCATCATCAAAGGGATATTACGAACCTGATAGCCAGTACCTGTTGTAAGGCAATGCTCTATGATTTCCTCGTCAGTACATATGAAGGGGGAGTTTTCCCAAAGCATTGCCATTGATTGCTGAACACGAGTCGCTATATTACCCATCGCTGAGAAATTGAGGCTACGACCAGCCTCTTGGGCAGCATTTATTTCTGTCAGCATACGACTGACACCACTCTCAATCTTTGACTTAATGGCAGCATTGTCAATTCCGTCTGAAACAAGAAATGACACATTGTCTGCTTTACCTTGAATGGCTAACAGAGCCACCATAACAATCAACAGTAGTTTTTTCATTGTTCTATTATTTTAATTGGAACCATATGGCTCCACAATTCTTATAATTTTTAACGTTATCTTCTTTTAGTGTATTCAGATTATATTGTATATCACCACTTTTACGAAGCAAGGCAGATATGTTTCCTTGTTTGTCATAAACAAACAGATGGCAGTCTTTATCTTCAGGCATTGTTGCATATTTCCCATAGGCTTCCAACTTTCCTTTACTTTTCAGGCTCTTTATATACGGTTCCACCTCATAAAAACTACGTACTTGCTGCATCTGCTTTTCTTCGGAGCTAAGCTCTAAAACTGGAGTTTTCTCATCTTCAATAGGTGCATCTTCCGAAATAATATTTGCAGGAGCATTCTCCAACTGATTGGGCTGTGCAACAGGAGGCACCTCAAACACCGTAATTTCATTCTTATCTGCAACAGGCATAATGTCGCTCTTACGAACATAGACAAAGGCACGATAGAGGTCACCTCGACGCGTCTCTAATTGAATGACATGTTCCTTAGCCTTAACAATACACACATCTATTCCTTCTGTTGGATATTGTGCTCGTACCCAGTCACCTACCTTCATTTCTAAGATTGCTCGTGCCCCATTGTTTGCCTCGTCGAGGTCTTTCATAGTAGCCTCAGCATATATATACGTCGTGTCACGCTTCACCTTATTGATATTCTTAGCCACATCAGCAACGGTTTGAGCTTTACATATCGAGAGGGGAAAGATTAAAATAGCTATTATAAATAGTAATCGTTTCATTGCCATTTTACTTTTTTATGGGTTGTTGATTGCTTCTGATACAGATCTTTTACGTTATGTGTGGGTATGTAGGGCGTCAGGCGAACCTTCAAAACAGCTTTCTGGTCAGTGACAAACTTATCTGGAATTACAACAGACAACAGATGATTAAAGCCCAACTCTTTACATTGTGCTAGAACAATTGCCAAAATACCATCCTCACGTTGTTCCTCTACAGCAAAGAATATTTCCATGTTACATCTTGAACAATAATTGAGCCATTGCTTCAACGTAATAGAGTAATTTATTGTCTTCATGCCATAGACAGACTGTTCAATGTACATACGATAGTCTGCATCTTTAATCAGACTATGAAACAGGTTGGCAGCAGAATATTCCAAGAGAGAGTCATTGAAAACTGGTATATAATTTTCGCGTTCCTTATAATAATAAGTTGCATCATTCAGACTTTCCAATTCAAACATGTCAGTCTTCATCATGTATATACCATCTTCAAGCAACGTCAAATCAACAGGCACCTTAATGGAGTCTTGGCTTTCAGGTGCAGCCAGAATCCTTTCTTTCAGTTTTAGTTGCGATTCGTTCTGCTGTATACCCATCAACAAATCATACTGAGCGGGAAATACCAACGTTATAAAAGGCTCGTCATTCTTCATCCACTGTACTTCGTAGTAACGATCAAGCAGGTTAATAGAAAATGGCATACTATCAGTGACATGATATAGATCTGCAGGTTTGCCTTTTCTGAAATAGACTTTGTCATCTGCCATCTTATTCTCTTGTGTAGTTTGTCGCTGATTCGGAAGATCAATATTAAAATATCGCTCTACAAAATCCATTACTACGCGGTAAGGATAGGCCGCAGCATCACGTATTTCAGAATTGAACAACTTCAATCCTTCTGCTGACGAAGACAAAGTCCACGCCAACAAGATAAAAACTATGATGCTGCGGTATAAGACTTGCATCTTATTATCTTCCTATTATCACGCTACCTTTAACCTGATTGTCAGCACCATACCAGATACCTTGAACCAAATGGCCATCAGCCCATTCACCTATCACGTAGTCACCAGCATCAGCCACACGTCCCTTAGGATCCCTACTGTCAATAACATGGGATGTTTTAAATACCATACGACCATTAACATCGTTAGGCCAAGAACCCTTAAAGGTCGCATATCCAAGATTCTTTGAACCAGAGACTGGTTTTGGTTGTGGAGGTGTTGGCGTAGGTTCTACTTTCTTTTCAGATTGTTGCTTCTTGGCTGCTTCTGCAGCAGCTACCGCGTTCAAACTATCTTTGATGCGTTGTATTTCTGCAGCTTCCTGTGCAGCCTTAATACTATCAGTATTTTCTTTAACTGTGGGTATAGGCTTTGGGGCTGGAGCCGGAGTTTCTTCTGGGCTTCCGCTAAAGGCTATGATACCACCAATGATAGCTGCTACGACCACAACACCAGCAATGATGCCAATAAGTTTCATGTTACCACCTTTTTTGGGAGGAGGACATTCACGAAGTGGCTTACCGCATTCAGGATTCTGACATACGAAGTCCTTACGTGCAGGGATTTCTTGTACCTCTTTTGACTTACATTTTTCACAATTGTCATTCAGACAAATACCATATCTATAACGTATACGGTCTGTATTTCTTTCTGCCATAATAGTATCTTTATTATTCTATATTTTTACATCTTCTTCATTTCATCATTGGTGGAGGAGTTGGACCGCCTGTTGGAGGCAATGGTGGCATCGCTGGACCAGCAGGAGCAAATAATGTCTGCAATGCAGGAACCTGACTTGCGGGGGTCCATGCAGGCATTCCTTCCATCCACACCATACTCTGAGGTGTCAATTGACCACCTTGAACCATTTGTTTACACATATCCATATTGTAAGGACCGTACTGTTGTCCTGCAATAGCAATGAAAATTTTTATATCTGGTTGTGGTTCCATTGGTGGTGGAACTGGTGCCGTACCAGGCATTGGCGGAGGTACAGCAGGCCCTACCTGAGGCTGTGTAGTTGTTGGAGCATTCACTTCTATCTGTGCAGCTTTAGCAGCAATCTCTTCAGCATTATCAACAGCAAATAGCGATGGTAACTGTTTTCCATCGCCTTCACTATGAAGAAGGATAGCATTACCCATATCTGTCGCAGGATTACCAGTATTCAAGAATTTCTCATAACGCTCTTTATATGGCTTCATCCAATCAATCGCTCGAATTGGAAAACAATATGCTACCGTTATGATTGACAGTTCGTCTTTTCGAGGACTCTTACGATTAACAACAATCGTTGTACGAGCAGTGCTTTGGTTAAACGAGTTCTTAAAGGCGTCTTCAAGTTTATCCGCAAACTTTTTAAGACCTTCGTTGTCGTCTGGTGACGGTATAGAAACAAGAATAGTCTTTTTGTTGATGCTTGCAGGATTGGTAGGACTCAAATTACCTTCATTGTTACGGAGATGGAGTTGAATCTGATCATTATTAAGTTTCAGATATACACCGCTCTGATTAACAATCTTTGAAGCAAAGGCCTTTATGTCATCCTCCGTCTTTAACTTCTGCTGTAGCTGAGTAAGGATATTGAGACCAAGCACTTTCTTGTCACTTTCTGCTTTCTCATCATGTTTTGTCTTAACTATCTGTGACAGCTTGATGTCAAAAGCATCCTTGATGTCATCAACACTAATATCAGCAGCTAGTCTTCCAAAGTTAATAAAATCACCTGCTGGAAGAACACTCTCACGAATCTGGCGGGCTATATTAGGCATATCAACCTTATCTACTTTAAGCTCAACTTCGAATTCGCTCATAGTCTCATCTTCACTTACTTCAATGATAGCTCCCTTCATGTCTTCCAAACCTTTGTTGACTTTTCTTTGTGCAGTCACCAAACGCTCTGTTTCATCGATGGCATCATTAATCTTCTGACCAAATGCTGAGATATCAGCATCCATCTTGCCTAATTCAACATAAATACGAGCAGCCAGTTTCTTTGCGAACTCCCAAGCAACTAGCATAGTCTTTGAAGTGTAATAGTCTGTCAGTATTTCCTGATGCTCTGCATATCTGCGAGCACCAGCCCCAACCATTCTTTGGAGGATGCCCAAACGACTCCATTCTGTTACATTGTCGCTTCTATCTTGATCAACAGCCTCGTAATTTTCCTTCTCTTCCTTGGATTTTGTTTCAAGATCAGCACGAATCTCTGTTACCCTTTCTAGCAAGAGTTTTGAGACTTTCTGAAGTTCTACTATAGAGACATCACCAACCTTCCATTTTTCATACAGTTCGTTTTCAACGTTATGGCGAATCTCTTTGGCAATTTCAGGTATAGCTCTTTCTTTACCTGTAAAGAATGTTTCTACACCTTCTTCGCGGAAGTGGTTCATATAGAACTCTCCCATTATATTGTCAAGCTCGTTGAGTGGATTATCCGCCTTCTTGGCTTCTTCAGCATAGCCTATTGCTTTATCATGCCAGTAGTCATTAAAGCGTGGATAGTCAACATCCGACTCCAAAACCTTTAATTCATAGGTAAGATGTAAATCATCAAGCATCCATTTCTGAAGATTATCGCTATTCAGATAATCTTTACGATAGTCTTTATTGCGCTCTTCATTAATATAGCCTTGATTCTCACGCCAGTTATTATATTTGAACTGATAAAGCACACTTTCACCTACTGTATATGTGATGTGCTTTAATACACGAAGCTCAGGGTACATAACTCGCTTAATGCCAAAAGAATTAACCTTCTTTGTGCGAGCCACAGGAATACGACCATCAGGACCTGGATTGGCTGTTTCGTCATATTCAAGTGCAAAGTCATCCATGTTTTCAAAATTGTAAGCACGGATTATATCACTGTTTACCTGGTCCTCTTCATTGATAAAGAAAATACGAGCAAATATGTAATCACTTACAATTTTGGGTAATTCCTGAAGAGAGTTTATCGTAAGTCCATTCTCATTAACATTGCTATATATAGTCAATCCATCAGCAACTCCTTTTACGCGGTCATTGTAATAGTGGGCCTCACCACCACCTGTTACATCCTGCGGAAACCAGCGTCCAGCCTGTAAAGCATTCAACTCATTCATTGCTGCATAACCATTTTGGTAATATCTTCCCTGATCCATATCACTCTTGGGAAGATGCATTTCTGGAATCATGGCATATACAGATATCTTTGCATCTGGGAAGGTTTTACGACTCTGAATAATGACATCAACGATAGAACCAGAACCTGTTCCGCCACAAAGGCCTGCAAATATATGAATATTTGTATTATTTGCATCACCAGAGATCTTCTCACAGCGTGCATAAGCATCACGCAAACTGTTGACATAACCTATTGCGTTGGCAGCAAAAAGGAGACGACCAGCACGGCGTTTCTGCCCTGCTGCCTGTCCTAATGAACCAATAGCTGACTTCACGGCTGTTACATTATTAACAATTCCTTTTACTGATGGATAATTACCAATATGATCCAAAATATGTTCTACATCTACAGCTTTAATGTTCAGAAACTCGTTTCGTGTAAAAGATGCATCCTTACCCATTACACGAAAATCTGCTCTTGCCTTTCCGTCTTGAGGCATCATCTCATCAGTAGAATCAACATAAAGAAGTGCGACAGGTAGTTTCTTGCGCTCTTCGTCGTCATGAAATTCTTCAAACATTCTCATTTTGAAAGCACGGAGAATCTTACCGCCCGTACCACCAAGACCAACTAAAATGTGGTTGCTGTTGCAAAAATTTTTTGTACTCATTGTTATTATTGTTTAATATTACTATTATTTTATCTTCTTGTTCTTCTACTCACACGTTTTCTATCGTATTGAACTCGTTGTCGCTTAATACCCTGATAACTCTTCGAAAGAGATTTAATCACACAAATAGCACCAACAATCACAAATCCAAAACACCATAGTATTCGACGGAAAATATACCATCGCATAAAAGAACGTAGTTCGTATGCTATTGCATGAGGAAGTTCTTTTGCTGTATAGCCCGAGAATTCACCTCCATCTATATAATAATTTAATATAGGAAACTCCTCTATAATGTTATCTATAACATTGGAAGCATCAGACATAGAGACCACAACAGATGGAGAATATGCTTCTTCAACTATCGAAGAAATACGTTGCTCATATTCGTCCGTCATACTGATTATTTTCAAAGACCCTACTACCAATATACTTTGAAATGACAATAATAGGAACAGAATAGTTCCAATAGCATAACTAACAGGTGAAAAAGTCGCATCTTTATACCAACCCTTTATCAGAAATACAAAAAGAGCCATACAGGCAACTGCAATCAGTATGCCCCAAATAACACTACTAAAAGAGTATCTTAAGATTTCAAATAGTGCCAGCATGGATTGTCATTATCAATCTCTGATTGGCTCAAACTCAGACGACTCAAGGTTTTAGGTTAGGCATACAAGAAAGTGTGAGCCTGTTAGCTAATCTGCTGGTAGGCCTTCGACTGCCTGAAAGATAGATTAAAAAACAGCTCACACCCAATGTATGATGTGTGGATACACCAATACAATCACTACAAAGGGAAGAACGTTTCTACCTTTCCAATCTTTACAGTAAATTGTCGAAGTTTACCAGCTGGAAAAAGCTAAACGCTTCCTATGTTATGTCTGCGACGGATTATCCG
>OCTX012195309.1_pt1 | contig 16569 bp, 12 predicted proteins | sample 1539691 | NCBI WGS metagenome assembly OCTX01 (sample SAMN02144231, study PRJEB22623) | gut metagenome | biome: sheep rumen | host: Ovis aries | place: New Zealand | reverse complement strand
CCGTAGCTCGCTACGCTTCTGCGAGTTTGCGGGCAAATCTGCTCAAAAATAGTCTAAACACAGCCTAAAGCTAATTTTTAGAACCTGCCTTGAATAAATTCGAATGTATTTCAACTGTCTTTTATTCCTCTCCAAGCTGGACGGCGAAACTACGAGGCTGTCCGGCTGGTGTCTTTCCATAAATCCAAAGCGTCTGCTCCTCGGAAGTCTGTGCGCTGCGGAAAATTTTCTCCAGGTCGGCCACCGACTTGACGAGCTGGTTGTTGCACTTGAGTATGATGAACTTCTCTGGCACACCAGCCTGCTTGAGGATTCCGTCTTTGAGGCTGACCACCTGCACACCATATGAGAGGTTGAAGTCCTTCTTCTGTGCATCGGTGATTTCCTTGAACTCGGCACCCAGCACATCGATTTTCTGCGACTTCACCACATTGGTGTTCCCCTTCTCATTACGGAAAGTGATCTTGGCTGTCTTCTCCTTCTTGTCGCGTAGGAACGTGACAGTAGCCGACTCACCCGGGCTGTATTTTGTGGTAGCCTCCTGAAGTTCCGACATCTTTGTCACCTTCTTGTCGCCAAGTGCGGTGATGACGTCTCCTTCTTTGAGTCCAGCAGCCTCAGCAGCTCCACCCTCAATCACCTCAGCCACGTAAACACCTTCATTGGTTCCGAAGTCCTTGTTGAACTTCTCGTCCTTCTGTTTCTGGGCGTCGATGTAGTTATGCAGGTCCATACCAGAGACTCCAAGCATAGCGCGCTGAACGGTACCATATTTCTGCAGGTCGCCTACCACCTTTTTCATGATAGACACCGGAATAGCGAATCCATATCCAGTGAAAGATCCGGTTCTGCTGTAAAGCATGGCGTTGATACCTACGAGTTCACCTCTGGCATTGACCAGCGCACCTCCACTGTTACCCTGGTTGATTGCGGCGTCAGTCTGAATGAAGGATTCGATTCCGTTCTGCGATCCGCCGACGTGACGCGCCTTGGCGCTGACGATTCCAGCCGTAACCGTAGAAGTGAGGTTGAAGGGGTTACCGATAGCGAGCACCCACTCTCCTACCTTCAGTGCGTCGGAGTCGCCGATTGTGATGGCGGGCAGTTCGTTTGCATCCACTTTGATAAGCGCCAGGTCTGTGGTGGCATCGAGACCGATGACACGAGCATCGTATTCCCGGTTGTCATTGAGCGTTACAGTGATTTCCTCTGCGCCCTCCACCACGTGGTTATTTGTGACGATATATCCGTCCTCCGATATGATGACTCCCGATCCGGCTCCTTGCTGTTTCGGAGTCTGAATCTGTCGCTTCTGGCTTCCACCACCATTTCCTCTGCCGAAGAAATCGCCGAAGAAGTCCTCAAACGGGTCGTAATAGTCAACGGTCTGGGTTTTTCCTCCGATAGTCACCTTAATGTAGACAACTGCCGGGCAAGCTTTCTCAGCAGCCTCAGTGAGGTCGACCGGCTGCACCGGCGTTCCCTTAATCGCCGATTCCTTAAAAAGCGTGTTTGTGATTTTCAAGTTGTCACTTGGAAACTCAATGTCTCCGCATGCTTTTCCCACCCATGAGAAAGCAAACGCACCCGTCACTCCCGACAGAAGTGCGATGGCAATGACGATGCCATAAAATCTTTTAAAAGACTGTTTCATAATAGTTAAATAGGTTATTATTCAATTTATTTATATATATCAATTTGTTAACTTGTATTATCCAATATGTTAAAATCGGAAATAATTTAACTTTTCGACCGCTAAATTATAGAAAAGTTTAAACCCGACAAAATATTTCACAATAATTAAACCACATATTTGAAATAGTTTAACATTTCGAGCGGAGCGTTTAACGTTTACTCAGTCGTGTTTAACGTTTAGCGTCCCAAGTGCTGAAAAAAAACAGGCAAACGTCAGAATTTAACATTTGCCCGAATTATTGGAGTGCCTACTATAGCTAAACTGTGCCAGTTCCGCTCATCAGCCCAGGAAGAAGCACTTTCGCCAGTATGGACTGCGACGGTTCGTTTGCAGGAGCATTCACCAGCATGTCTGGGACTCGCAGACTCATTGTCGCGGTTCCGGCTTGTATTCCTGCATCACCTGGAGCCTGCTTCCCACAAGGCTGACGGTAAAGAAATGCGGCCTGCGGTCGACGTTGTCCTGTGATATTTTCTTATGGCTGTGAATACACATAAGCGTTCTTCCGTCAAAAGTCTTGAAGAGCATCCCATGTCCGAAGTTAGGCGGGGTGATGGGCTCCGGCTCCTGGAGCCATGGTCCGTCGAGTGTTCCGCTCTGAGAATAGGCCACCCCCTGTGTGTAGATGTCGCGAATCCAGCTTGTCCATATCATGCCGAGTTTCCCTGTAGATGTCCTGAAGAGGAAAGGTCCGTCAGACACCTTGTTCGGTTTGACAGAATGGTCGTCAGTGGTCTCTCTGCTCCATGGCGACTCACTGGCGCGGAAGAGGATTTTCGGTTGCCCGACTGTGGTTGAGAAATCGTCGGCAAGGCGGATTTTCTCCACCGTTCCGTTCCTGTTCTGCAGCCACTCATGGCAAAAGACCATGTACGGTTTCTGGTCTGCATCAATCCATAGCGTTGCGTCAAGGGTCGGCTTGTCGGCAGGCAGGTAGTCCTTGTCGCTGACAGGCACGAAAGGTCCCTCCGGTGAATCGCTGACCAGCACATGGCAAGCACGTCTCGGTATGACATTGCAGTCCACCGTGTCGATATTGACCGCCAGATTTGTGAACGTGGCGAAATAGTAGTATTTGTCGTTGTGTTGATGGATTTCCGCAGCCCACACCATCGGCTTGGGTCCCATCCAGGATTCAGGGTTTATCTTGAATGGCCGGTATGGACCTTCCCACAATGCCAGGTCCTTGCTTTTCCACAGCATTCCACCAGTCCCGGTCATGTAGTAAGTCTGTGACTTTTCATCAGGGAAGATGAAAGGGTCGCTCATTCGTATGGAGTCGAGGGGCACATTCGTCTGTATCCGTGATTTCATGTCGTAGTCCTGCGCATTTGCAATGGCAGTGGCAGTGCAAAATGCCATCAGACACAATATCATTGATTTCATCGTAGTTTTCATCATAAAAGTGTTAGATGTGAGATTGATTATAAAGTATAGATGATATAAATAGGTGTAGTAGAATTATCTCAATGTTTAGATTCTCGTGACGTTTCCCACGTTTTCGATGGCCTTCAGGCTCTTGATGACCCTGTTGACCTCATCGAGGTTTCTGACGAGCATGAGTATCGTGCAATTGAACATCTCCTCCTTGCTCTCCACGACGAGCTTCCTGATGTTGACGCTGTGCTCAGTAGAGATAATCTGTGTGATTTCGTTGAGCACACCGATTCTGTCAAGTCCGTCGATTTGAATGGTAGCCGGGAAGCGTACCGTCCCGCTCATGTTCCATTTCGCCTCGACGATTCGGTTGCCGTGGTTTGCCTTGAGCTTCTCCGCCACCTTGCAACTGAGCCGGTGTACGGTGATGAGGTTCTTCTCGTTGACATACCCCATGATGGAGTCTCCCGGAATCGGGCTGCAGCAGTCGGCAAGAGCACAGTATTTCTGGTAGTTGTCGTCGTTGATGACCACCCCTTTCTTTTTGTTGATTACAGGCGCTTGCACGTTCTTCTCTTCCGTCTCTTTCTTTGCTGCGTCGTCCTTCTTCCTTCCGAACGGTATAAGGCGTTTCCATCCCCCGCCCTGCTTGTGCGGCTTGACGGCATCGACGTCCTTTGGTCCCAGCGTGATTTTTCCTTCCCCAATATAGAGGAACAGCTGTTCCCTGTTGTCGAGCTGATGTCCTTTTATAATCCGCTCCAGACTGACGCTGCTGTATGTCAAGTCCTCCTTGGCGAAGAACTCCTTGAGGATTTCCTCACCCTTCTTCCGTTTTTCCTTCTCCTCTTTTCTCAGCGCGCTTTGTATTTTGCTTGCTGCCTTGGCGGTCTTGGCATATTTGAGCCATTCCTTCTTCACTTTCGGCTCTTTTCCGACGACCACTTCCACCTGGTCTCCGCTCTTGAGTTTATGGCTGACCGACACGAGTTTGTGGTTGACCTTTGCACCAATACAGTGAGATCCCACAATCGTGTGTATAGAGAACGCGAAGTCGATGACTGTGCTGTCAGCAGGCAGGGTCTTGATTTCCCCTTTTGGCGTGAAGACGAATATTTCAGAAGCGAAGAGGTTGAGTTTGATTGTTGAGAGGAAGTCCATGGCATCAGGCTGAGGGTCGTCCAGAATTTCCTTAATTGTGGTGAGCCATTTCTCGAGTTCAGCCTCGCTCTGTCCTTCTCCGTTGATGCCGTCTCCATCCTTGTATTTCCAGTGTGCCGCATATCCTTTCTCTGCAATCTCGTCCATCTGTCTTGAGCGGATTTGCACTTCAATCCACTCCCCCTCGTTCGACATAAGAGTGACGTGCAGCGCCCTGTATCCGTTCGACTTGGGATGCGACACCCAGTCCCTGAGCCTGTCGGGATGCGACTTGTAGAAGTTGCACATGACGACATATATGTTGAAGCATTCCTGCAGCACATTGTCCTCATCCTTGGGCTCGAAGATGATTCTGACCGCGAGTATGTCGTACACTTCATCGAAATTGACGTGTTTGGTCTCCATTTTTCTCCAAATGGAATACGGCGTCTTGACCCTGGCCTTGATTTCGTGGTTGATTCCCCTTTTGGTCAGTTCTGCAGTGATAGGCTTCGTGAAGTTCTCGAACAAGATGTTACGTTTCTCCTCCGTGTCCTTGAGCTTGTCGATGATTTCCTGGTATTCTTTTGGATGTTCATATTGGAAACTGAGGTTCTCCAGCTCGCTTTTGATCCTGTTAAGTCCCAGTCTGTGAGCGATGGGGGCATAGATATACAGCGTCTCTCCCGCAATTTTGTACTGCTTGTTCTTTGGTTGCGACCCAAGCGTCCGCATATTGTGGAGACGGTCTGCAATCTTGATGACGACAACACGAATGTCGTCGTTCATGGTGATGAGCAGTTTTTTGAAGTTCTCAGCCTGCGCTGATGCGTTTTCTCCGAAAATGCCACCCGAAATTTTAGTGAGTCCGTCTACAATCTGTGCGATTTTCTTACCGAACATATTTTCGATGTCCTCGACGGTGTAGTCAGTGTCTTCCACGACATCATGGAGCAATGCAGCGCAAATAGACGTGCTTCCGAGTCCGATTTCAGAGCACACAATCTGCGCTACAGCTATAGGGTGCATGATATATGGTTCTCCCGAAAGCCTCTTAACCCCTTTGTGAGCATATTTCGCAAAGTTGAAAGCCTTCTGGATGATTTCAGTTTTTTTTCGGTGTTTCGTGTTGAGGTATGACTGAACGAGATGATTGAACGCCTCATCCACCATCAAATCCTCACTGTCCTCTTTCCCATTCTTATCGTCGTTCATACGGATTTGAGGTTAAAATGTCGTTTTGCTTTATTTAAGGGTGTTTGGTAAAAGATTGAAGGGTGGTTCAAAAAAACATGAACCACCCTTTTACTTAGAATCTTTATCTGCGTCTTCTGTAGGAATATCCTCTTCTCTTATACGAGTTGGATGAAGAAGCGGAATAAGCCGCATTCATCGCATAGTTGGTCCCCGTGGAGTAAGAGTTGTAAATATCCTCCTGTTTTCCTGCAAATTCCACAGCCGCCTCCGCAGGCAGCATGATGGCATAGTTAGCAGGTACAATGTCCTGTCGGAACTGAGGGTTGAGTGCTTTAATCTGGTCTATAGACACCCCGCAAGCAGTAGCCACTTTCGACAGTCTTATGTCTTTCCTCACGACAACGGTGTCAGCTCTCTCGGGCAGCGAGGCCATCATAGGCTGAATTCCGTGCTCACAGTAGTAGTTCATGATATAAGTAGCCCCGATGAAAGCCGGGACGTATCCTCTTGTCTCTTTGGGCAGATAGTTATAGATGTCCCAGAAGCTCTTACCTTCCTTGCCTCCAGCCCTTGCGAGTGCCTTCTGTACAGCACCTTCACCGCAGTTATATCCTGCTATGGCGAGGCTCCAGTCGCCGAATCGGTTGTAGAGGTCTCTGAGATAGCGGCAAGCCGCGTCGGTAGACTTGACCGGGTCTCTTCTTTCGTCCACCAGTGTGTTGATTTGCAATCCGTAGTGTTTTCCAGTTGACGGCATGAACTGCCAAAGTCCTGCGGCCCCTACGGGCGAAGTGGCGGTAGGCCGGAGAGCAGACTCGATGACAGGGAGGAACTCAAGTTCGTAAGGAAGTCCGTATCTTTCCAAAGCGTCCTCAAAAATAGGTCTGTAGAAATTCATGGACGCCAGCATGACGCCTACCGAACGCTTCATCTTGTTGGCATACTTGTCGATATATGTTCTGGTGATGCTGTTGAGAGGCAGCTCCATCGTAGTCTGGATTCGTTTAAGCCTCTGCTCGATGGTGAGGTCGCTGGCATCAGACGTTCGTACCACACTTCTCGACGTGACGTTTTCCCTAAGATAAGTTCGGTTGTTATAATCCTGCATCAGCACCTCGCTTGACACGGGAATGTTGTCCCCGGTGGCAGAATCAGCATTGTCTCCGCTATAATTATAACTATAGTTTTGAGCACTTGATCCTGCCGAGATAGCCAAGGCTAAAGTTGCTGTTGTCAAAAATTTTCTCATAATCATATATTTTTTATGTATATAAATGAATTTGTCAGGTGTTATCGTAGTCAGTTTCAAATCCTGTCTGCATCATGTGCTCCATGCAGCTAATCAAAAAGCGATGGCACACTTGATTCCGTATGAGTTGGAGTTTCCTGTGGTCATGGCCCTGTCGCTGAACACCGACGGTCTGACTTTCATGCTGAGGTCTCTGCTGATGTCGAAGCTTGACAGTTCGGCGTCGACATACGCGTCGATGACAGAAAGCGCATACACTCCGATGGCGCAGAAGATGCTGAGGTCGCGATACCTTCTGTAATAGTCCTTTTTTCTCTTGAAGAGATTCTGAAGCCTCTCGAGGTTGGCGTTGACGTCGTATGTAGGAGGCAGGAAATTGTAGAAACTTTGTGTAGTAGGGTCGCTGTCCATGATGTCGACATACGCCTGTGCGTAGTCATGGTACATGGTGTTGTTCCAGCTGATTGCATAGAAACATCCGATGAATCCGCCATAGATAAGCGGTAGTTTCCAGAACTTCCGATTGTAAATTTGCCCCCCTCCCGGTATGGCGATAGCAAGCCAGAGCGCCTTCTTAGGATTCGGAATCCATTTTTGCTTTTGTTTTATGTCCTCCGTCTTTGGTTTCTGAATTCCTGCGACGACAGAGTCTTCGTGGCTGATGAGCAGCCTCCCTTGGTTGAGTGTGTCGACTAAGACTGTGTCTTGCTGCTCGAATTCAAACTGTATGGCATCAACAGAATGTGCAGAATCCGTCTTGACCACTTGCGCCTTGGCCGTGAATCCAAAGGCAAAGGCCATAAGTACGAGAGTCAAGTATTTTCTGCATTTGCTATTCATCCGGTTATGCTTTTACGGACAGTTGTTCGATGATGTGTCTGATTTCGTCAATGTTGCTGAAAGGGATTGTCAGTTTTCCCTTTCCGTTGGCATCACAAGTGATGATAGTGTTCTTTCCGAATAATTTGTCAGCATTCTGCTTGATGTCCGTCATATCCGGCAATTCCGGTATTTGTTTCTTCTTTTTGGTTTCCTTACCTTCCTGTTCGTCCTTGACTTTCTTGACATATTCCTCAACGGCTCTGACCGAGAGTTTTTTCTGTGCTATGTCGTTGTAGATCTTGATTTGCTGTTTAGGGTCTTCGACAGCGAGCAGTGCCCTGGCGTGTCCAGTGTCGATGACCTTGTTTCTCAGTCCCATCTGCACGGGAGCCGGCAGTCTGAGGAGTCTGAGGAAATTGGCTACCGTGGCACGCTTTTTTCCCACTTTCTCAGCCAGTTTTTCCTGTGTGAGTCCATACTGCTCGATGAGTTGCTGGTATGCCAGCGCGATTTCGATAGGGTTGAGGTCCTGTCTTTGAATATTTTCCACAAGAGCCATCTCCATGAGTTTTTCCTCATCCACACTGATGATATATGCCGGGATGGTCGTGAGCTTTGCTCTCATGGACGCCCTCCATCTTCTTTCTCCTGCAACGATCTGATACTTTCCGTTGCTGAGTTTTCTGAGCGTGATGGGCTGTATGATGCCAATTTCCTGAATGGAGTCCGCCAGTTCCTGAAGGGCTTCCTCGTCGAATTCCCTTCTTGGCTGGTTAGGGTTGGCCTCAATGAGTTCTATGTTGATTTCGTTTATCGTGTCCGACCCGTTAGTGGTGACATCCTCAGTTGAAATGAGAGCGTCGAGTCCACGTCCGAGCGCGGAGAATTTCTTCTTGACCGCCATAATTATAACGTTCGTTATTAGTTATATTTGTCGATGAGTTCCTTCGCGAGCGCAAGGTAGTTTTTAGCTCCTGTAGATGTGACGTCGTAGAGGATGCAAGGAATACCATGGCTTGGTGCCTCGCTGAGCTTTACATTTCTTTGTATGACCGTTTTGAATACGAGTTCCTTGAAATGTCGCTTGACTTCATCGTAGATTTGGTTCGCCAGTCTGAGTCTGGAGTCGAACATAGTAAGCAGGAATCCTTCGATTTCGAGATTAGGATTAATTTTAGACTTGATGATCTTGATGGTCTGTAGCAGTTTAGTGATACCTTCGAGTGCGAAATACTCACACTGCACAGGAATAATGACCGAATTAGCAGCCGTAAGGGCGTTAGTCGTGATCAGTCCGAGAGATGGCGAGCAGTCGATAAGAATATAATCATATTCAGGAGTGAGCACGGACAACATGTTCTTGATGACCAGTTCCCTGTTTCTGAGGTTAATCATCTCAACTTCCGCACCAACGAGGTTAATATGGCTTGGTATGATGTCAAGTCCTTTGAGATCGGTGGTGTAGATGGCCTCATGCGGGTCGATCATTTTCTCGTTCTTGTTGGCTGAAGCCAGGACGGTGCTGATGATGCAGTCGTAAATAGAAGTTTCAACCTGCTGGATATCGACTCCGAGTCCTGATGAGGCGTTCGCCTGCGGGTCGGCATCGATGACAAGCACCTTCTTGTCCATGGTAGCGAGCGATGCTGCAAGATTGATGGTAGTCGTAGTTTTTCCCACCCCTCCTTTCTGATTCGCCAAAGCAATAATCCTACACATAGTATCTGATAATAAATCCATTCTGTGCCCCCATATAGAGCACCTTCCTACATATATATTACAAATCTGATGCAAAGATACGATTTTTTGGCCGTATTTCCGTATTTTTTATGTTTTTTTAATACGTAAATCAGCAGAAAAATCGGTTCGTACATACCCGACAGAAGAAGTCTATTTGGTTGCGGTGTACCCTAAGTCCCTAAGAATCGTGACGAGTTTATCCTTCATTTCCCCCTGGAGTATGATGACGCCCTCCTTTGCTGAGCCCCCTGTCCCGCATTTTGTCTTTAACATTTTTTCAAGATTCTTGAGATCTTCCTCACTTCCGGTGAATCCTTTGACCACGGTGACGGTCTTGCCAGCCCTGCCTTTCTTTTCGACAGCCACTCTGAGCTTTTGCTTATCGGGTGCGAGGGTGTCCGGCTGCTGATCCTCTTCAGCCTGATAGTTGAAATCGGGATTGGTGGAGAACACCACTCCGAGCCGTTTTTTCCAGTCGTTCATATGATTTAGTTGAAAGTTTAAAGTATAAAGTTTAAAGTGCCTTACGGAGGGAGGGTACATAGCTTGCTCGCGATGATATCGCTCACCACACGACAGGCAATGACTGTATTCACAGTTTTCAGTTTTTAGTATTCTGTTAGGTATATAAAAACACAAAGAGGAATTGAATCCTGCGTTCAATCCCTCAAGTCAGTCGGGGCAGCGTGACTCGAACACGCGACCGCCTGGTCCCAAACCAGGAACGCTACCAACTGCGCTATACCCCGTAGGTGTGTTAATGCATGTTCTAAAAATTATTAGAACCCGCCTGCTTAAGAAAGTCGGGGCAGCGTGACTCGAACACGCGACCGCCTGGTCCCAAACCAGGAACGCTACCAACTGCGCTATACCCCGTGGAAAAACGTGATATCTCCTAAAGAGAACCGTCGTTTTTTCAAAAGCGTTGCAAAGTTACATAATTTTTATGAATCAACCAAGAAAAAGGTGAAAAAGTTGTTTATTTTCAGTTTAAAGTTTAATGTAAAGTTTAATGTTTAAAGTTTAAAGAGGTGTGTGGAGCTTAGGTAAATAAATATAAAAAAGATGATGTCCGGTATTACGGACATCATCTTAATTATTTCGTTATGCGAGAGTTGGCTTACTTGAGCTCAACAACGGCACGACGGTTGAGGTTGTACGGCTCAACTTCGAGCACACCACCCTTGTAAACAGTAGAGATGTTAGCGCGAGGCACACCATACTCAACGAGCTTGTCAGCTACAACGTTAGCACGACCCTCAGAGAGTTTCTGGTTGATTTCAGTTGTACCAGTAGCAGAGTCGGCAGAACCAGTAACAACTACCTGGTTATTGTTAGCCTTAGCTACAGCAGCAACAGCCTGGAGGTTCACGAGATCCTTCTCAGAGTCGATAGCAGTAGAGTTCTTCTCGAAGAATACAGAAGTAGCTGCAGAACCGATAACACGAACAACTGGCTTTGGAGGCTCAGGCTTGTTCTTGAGCTGGTCTCTCAGCTTAGCAAGCTCCTGCTGAAGCTTAGCGTTCTCAGCGCGGAGGCGGTTGAGCTCAGCCTCGAGCTCAGCGATTCTGTTGTCCTTCTCCTTGAGGAGTGCGTCGATCTCAGCCTGAGAGTAAGCGCGATCCCAGTTGGTCTTACCAAGGTTGATGGTAGCACCAAGCTCCATGGTGAAGATACCATTGTGACGAGCAGGGTCAGAAGCCTCACCCCTAGAGCGTCCATAGTTATCAGTCAGGTATGAAGTAGTCCACTGATAAGTGAGGTCAACGTAGATGTTTGCACGCTTGCCAAGACGGAATGTGTTCTCGATACCTGTGCGGAGTGACGGAGTGTACTGGTGAATGTCGAAAGCGCGGAAGAAACCAGCTCCAGCGAATGGAATGAAGTTCCAGAAACGATTCTCGCTATAACCGCAGATGATGTTGCTGAGGTTGAGCATAGCGTCAGCAGAAACCTGAGCATAACCACCTCCATCATGAGTAGGCACCCATTTCAGACCTTTGTTGAGGCCGTGGTTTCTGTTGCGGTTCTGATGGTCAGAATCGATGATACCGTTTTCCCACTGAATCTTACCACGGAGAGCGATTTCAGGAGAGAACCACTTACCGATAGCGAGGTTCACACCGAAAGACTTACCGTTAGGGAAGACTTCCTTTGACCAATGGGAAGTGTAAGCCGGGTTTGCGAGTGACATGTCAATACCAGCCTGAACAAACCAGTTGTTCCAGAAAGGATTCAGTGCCACAGTTCTCTGGGCATTAACAGCCACAGTTCCGAGACTGGCAAAAGCCAGTGCAATCATAAACTTTTTCATAAACACTTTTTTGAATAAAACAATAAATTATTAATATATCTTTTTACTTAAATCCTTAGTTATAATATTTGCTCCTTCTATCCTATTCTTACACATTAATATATATAATATAAAACTGTCTCTCCTCGAAAAACAGCAAAAATGCCTAAAATCTCTGCAAAGTTAGTATTTTCTTATAATATAACCATCATTTTGCTTTAAAAAAAATCATTTTTTTAACATTTCGGATATTTTTTTGCTTCATAATGTAAAAAGTCGCTACAAACAAACACAAAAAATCAAAAAAAATCAAAACATATGTTCGATTTTGTTGTCGTCGACGATGTTGAAGATGATTTTGCCCTCCGGTGTCCTGTTGGGGTTGGCGAGAGAGAAAAGTTGTTCGACAAGACGCCTCATCTCATTGCTGCTGAGTTCCTGTCCATAAGGAATAGCTGCCGTCTGCGCCATAGCGAGCGCGATATTTTCAGCCATGGTCTGCTTAACTGCATTTTTGTTTTCAGATGCCGTCCACAGGAGGTTGTGCAGCAGTTTGGCGTAGTCCGTTCCGTCGATACCGGTTGGTATGGCGTTGAGAGAATAAGATGCAGCCCCCAAAGGAGTGAGTTCGAACCCCACCGCCTTGATTTCGTCTTTCACCAGTTGTAGTGCGTCGTCCTCCTGCTTTGTCAGCTGGACGATTTCGGGGAACAGCAATCCTTGCGCCACATTCTGCGTATGCCTTATCCTCTCCATATAATCCTGGAAAAGCACCGCCACATGCGCCCTATGTTGGTCGACGATGGCAATCCCCCCGTTATGAGGCATGACGATGTATCGCCCCGCATACTGGAAGAGCTCTTTTACATCTGTTGTCAGGTTCTGCTTCTGAGAGTCGTTGAAATCCTGTCCTTTCCAGAGTTCCGTCTGTCGTGGTGCCTGATTGGAGAGCGACCCTGTGAGGATGATTTCCTGCGTCTCCTGCATTTCGTCGTTCTGCGGGTAGAGTTTCTCCCAGTCGTAAGAAGAAGCCGTCTTGCTGCTGTCCTGCGGCTTGAACGGGTTGTATCCCCCATAAGAGTGCGTCATCCTCACGCCTCCCGGACTGGCAGGCATAGCTGGTATGTCGATGTCGTCGGCCTTTCGGTCGAAGTCGATGGCAGGGACCTCGTTGAATCGTCCGATAGCCTCCCTTACCACCGCGTTGATGACCTGCCAGATGATTTGTTCGTTCTCGAACTTGATTTCCGTTTTCGTAGGATGTACGTTGACGTCGATGTTCTGTGGGTCGACCTTGAGGTAGACAAAGTAATTGACATGTTCTCCTTGAGGGATAATGTTGTCGAACGCCCTTTCCACAGCCGCATGGAAATACTGGTGTTTCATGAAGCGTCCGTTGACGAAGAAGAACTGCCTTGCCCCTTTCCGTTTAGCCGTCTCCGGCTTACCGACGAATCCGACGACATTGACGAGCGGTGTTTCAGTCTGCAGCGGGATGAGAGAGTCCGCAGTCCGTTCTCCACAGATGTCAGCGATCCGTTGTTTCAGCCCTGCTTTGTCGAGTTTGAAGACCGGCGTGTCGTTATGGAAAAGTTCGAACTTGATGTCTGGATATACAAGTGCAATCCGTTCGAAATCCTGTATGATGTTGTTGAGTTCTGTCTGTGTCTTTTTCAGGAACTTTCGTCTGACGGGAATATTGAAGAACAGGTTTCTGACAGCGATGTTCGTTCCGACGGGGCAAGCCACCGGCTTGTGTTCCATCACTTTGGCTCCGTCGATTTGAATGAGCGTTCCGATCTCATCCTCCTTTCTTCTGGTTTTCATCTCCACCTGTGCCACCGCAGCGATAGACGCCAGAGCCTCTCCTCGGAACCCCATGGTTACGAGATTGTAGATGTCGCTGGCCTGGTTGATTTTCGACGTAGCATGCCGTTCGAATGCCATTCTTGCGTCCGTCTCCGACATTCCGCATCCGTTGTCGATGACCTGCACGCAGTTCTTTCCCCCTTCCACGATAATCACCTGAATCGTGTCCGCGCCAGCGTCAATAGAGTTTTCGACCATCTCCTTTACGATAGAAGACGGTCTTTGCACAACTTCTCCGGCCGCAATCTGGTTGGCAACGGAGTCGGGTAGGAGATGGATTATGTCGTCCATGCTTGTAATTTACTGCAAGAGGAAATACATGAGTAAGAGCAGCGCGATGATGAGCGCGATGCCCACCATGGGGTGCATCGGCTTCTTTCCGCTTTCCTTTCGCTTTCTGAGATGCGTGGTAGCGGCGACGAACTTACCCCTGATGTCCTCCGGTTTGAATTCCTTCTCGGGCAGGAGTCCCAGTTCTCGCTCCGCATTTTCCTTGATTTTCTCAAGTTTTTCCTTACGCTCATCGTAGTAGATGTAGCTTCGGCGAAATCCTCTTGGTTTTCTGACAGTGAATAGTCCCATAGATTTATTTGAAGTTTGAGATTTGAAGTTTGAAGTTTTATGCCGTGCGGACGGTTATTATTCGAGGGGTTGAGAGTTGATAGTTGATAGTTTAGAGAGCCATGCGGACGGAAGGGCTCGAAATTTCGAGGTGTCAAGGCGTTGTACGTTTTTTTAGTTACAAGACGCCCCGCGGGGCGTCTCTACTTGATGCTGTCGAGTTTTTGTGTCGGCATCTTCTTTTGCACGGTCTTTTTGAGAATGTCTTTCTCGTCCTTGGTTCTCCAGACGAACACGTCGTCTTTGTCCTTCGGCCTGACATAGTCGAACCAAGCGAACGCAGGCAGATATCGTTTGGACTCAGGGATTTTGATAGGCGGATATACTGTTCCTGTCGCCGCCGGCATCCACACACGCTTCACCTTCTTGTTCTCCATGAACATCTTGAGATGGGTGGTCTCGGTGTAGTTCATTCCAATCCGTGCCCCACCCTCCTCGTCTATGAAGTAGGTGACGTAAACATTGCCTTTCGCCTCGTTATGTTCGATTTGTCCTTCCTTGAAGTAGCTGAACATCTCCTTGGCCTGCACCTGGTTGTACGACACGGAGTCGAGCTGTTCGATGGTCATGGCCTGGTTGATGACATGCACCCAGTCGATCGTGCTGTCGTTGTTGTACACCCGGATTTCCTCACCAAACACTTGCTGGTTGTAGTTCCAGATGATGGGCTGTCCATACATGTACGTGCATGAGTCGAGGGCATGATGCACGAGCGAGTCGCACACTCCCTGTACGTCGTTTCTGAACATACGCACCTTTTTGTATGCATAGAGGTCGCGGTACACAGAGTCCGTGTTGATGTTATACGTAAACACCTTCATAGTGTCGCTGTGCACATATACAGTGTCCTGATAGTAATAATAGATGACCTCAGCGCTGTCCGTCGCCATGGCGTACCCCGTGTTCTCGTCGTACTCGCAATGATGTCCGAGCACATGGCATTTGTTGACAGAGTCGGTGATGACGACATTGCCGTATGCGCGGTCATAGCCCGTCTCCTCTACCCTGATGCAGTGGTCGCCCGTGAGTCCGAACTGGTTGACGGGGTCGGATATGATGACGTTTCCGATGGCCTCGTCGATGGTGTATCCCGTTGCTTCCTCCTTGTAGGTCCGCAGTCTGTCGCCGTCGATTCTTCTTCCGTCCTTGATGATGTAGCTTCTGTCGAGCAGCTCGGCCATTCCGGTCTTGGTGTTGTACTCACCTCTGGTCGTGTAGATGAACTCCCCCTCTTCTCCCGTGATGTTGGCTTCCGAGTCGAGCGAGGCAATCTCCGTGTCGGTGTTGTATATGACGTGTGACGTGATGACCTCTCCTTTTCCGTCGGGCTTGGTGATTCTGACGTTCTCGTAGAAGTCAGCCAGGTGCGTGTTGGAGTTGTAAGTGCCATGTTCACATACCAGTTTTCCGCCGTCCTTGTCGTTGAGCACCACGTTGTTCCTGAACTTAGCCAGCCCTGTGTTTCCGTCGTACTCTCCCTCCTCGCACAGCAGCTCGTTGTTGTCCTTGTCGAGCAGCCTCACGTTGCTGAAGCAGTGCATGAGCTTGGTCTCCGTGTTGTAATCCCCACGGTCGCAGGTAAGCACATTGTTTTTCGTGTCCACCGACCTGACATTGTCGTAGCAGTTGGCCAGATGTGTGTCGGAGTTGTAGTCCCCCCTGTCGCATGTGAGCACGTTCTTGTCCTTGTCCACGATTTTGACGTTGTCCCAGGCCTGCATGAAATGGGTGTCGGAATTGTACTTTCCGTTGTCGGCATATAGGACGTTGCCGTCCTTGGTCGTGAGCACGACATTATTTTTGAAAATGGAGATATGCGTGTCGGAGTTGTACTGTCCCACATCACAGGTGATGGTGTTCTGTGAGTCCCTGAGCTTGGCGTCGCGCGTGAAGACGGCGAGGTGCGTGTAGGTGTTGTACTCTCCGTAATAAGAATAGAGCACCTTGTCCTGCTGGTAGATGGTGCCTCCCTCATAATATTTCGCCTCACCTCTGAGCCGGTTGTATTCCATCTTGTTGGACTCCAGCCTGCGGTCGTGGTGGTATAGCTTTCCGTGTCCTCTGGCCTTAGCCACCCGTGAGTCGCCGTAGTAGTCGAGCGTGTCGCAGAGCAGCTTGAGCGTGTCTCCCTGCACGAGCACTACCTTTCCATAGGCGTAGAACGAGTTGGAGTCCTTGTAATATCTTGCGCTGTCGCAGTCGAGCAACGCCCCCTCATGTCTTAATTTCACATGTCCGACGAGCACGTCGGCCCTTGGGTCGTTGGCTCTCTTGAAGAGGATATCGGAGTGCAGTATTTCTATTTTCTCCGGCGGGTCGTCCTGTATGATGTCATCACCGGGAACCATCCAGCTCCATATACGGGTCAGATTGTTTTCCGCCGTCATCGTGATAGCGAAAAGCGCGAAACAGAGGCACAGTATTGGCACTGTCCTCCGTTTTCCCTTGTTCGTATGTCTGGAGCTCTGTTTCATTCCTTAGTTCGAGCCTATTTTATAACCGTAAAAACAAGTTGCCTCGTTTTTGATGGAGACGAGACGTCAGCCAACTGGCGGACATACATAA
>OCTX011905572.1_pt1 | contig 16574 bp, 18 predicted proteins | sample 1539691 | NCBI WGS metagenome assembly OCTX01 (sample SAMN02144231, study PRJEB22623) | gut metagenome | biome: sheep rumen | host: Ovis aries | place: New Zealand | reverse complement strand
TTGAAGGGTGCCCGGTGGGACTCGAACCCACGACATTCAGAACCACAATCTGACGCTCTAACCAACTGAACTACGGGCACCATTTCCGTACTTTTGGTTACAAAATCGGTGCAAAATTAACACTTTTAACGGGTTCCACCAAATATTTCTGATATTTTTTTCTATTTCAATTCACAGGGAAGCGTCAGAAACTGATAGTAAAGCGTCTTTGCTATGCGTTCATGCCCGGGTGTATTAGGGTGCAGACGGTCTGTGTCCGGTTTGTTGAAATACCGGTAATGCTCTTGTTTCATAGGATAAAGACCGCTCAAGGAATACAAATCAATCACTGGAACCGACCACACATCGGCAGTCTCACGGATAGCCTTCACATAATCCTCCACATAGAGACCGAGCCTGTTGGCATAAGTTTCGTCGGGTTGGATATTTTTTTCACTAAATGTGGCGAAAGCACGGTGTATGGGTGTCAAGATGACAATCTGCTTATCGGGATAAACACTCTTCAATTTATCCATTGCAATATTTATGCGCCCTCTCAGGGTCTTGTTGTCCATATTCAGCTCGCGATGCATACGCGCCACCTTAGCCTTCGGTCGGCTCAGGGCAACGACTACAGAGTCCTCCTTTACGGTGAACCAATCACCCAATGGAATATCTGTAATAAAATCATTGGTTCCCATAAAAATTGTAATGGCATCTACATCGCCGCCATGCTCCTTATTCAACCTATCTGTCTGCCGGGGAATGTCATTCCACTGCCTGCCGCTGATGGCATAGACATAGGGGGTTATGCCCAGCCACTCGTGGAGATAATCCCAGTAATGCATATTAGTTCTGCCTTTGGAGTCGGTGCCCTTTGTCTTTATATTCGGATCGGTAATTGAGTCACCGAAAAACGCAACTTTCTTATTCTTCCACGGATGGACGACAGTTTTGGGAACAACATAAGACACCGGCGCTATGAGACAAAGGAATAATATCAGCACTTTGATTTTAGTATTCATATACATAATTGTTTACACAAAAGTACAAAAAAGCACAAACTTCCGAAACTTTTATAAAAAAACTTGCATCTTGAATATTTGCATTAAACTAAAAAAACTATCTTTGTAATGTCAATAACAACTTTGGATGCAACCGTCTGAAAAAGGTACATCCCTAAAACAAAACTACTATCGGACGCTTCAAGAAATTCAACAAGATCAGATTACATCATGAAGGTACGCACACCCTCATCTTGTGTGGTATTATCTATGTATTGGTCAACACGTTAGTCTACTCATTGTGCAAACTCACTATACCGTTTTATCTGGCATTAGCCATTACATCTACCATTTACATCATCCTCTTTAACTTCTTCCGCTGCCCCATCCGTTTCTTCAACGGTGACACGGAAAGACTGGTTATCGCACCCGCCGACGGAACAATAGTCGTACTTGAAGAGACCATGGAGAATGAATATTTTCATGACAAACGCATCATGGTCTCCATCTTTATGTCTTTATGGAACGTCCACGCCAATTGGTTTCCTGTTGACGGCATTATCAAGATGGTCAAGCACGAGGACGGCAATTTTCATCAGGCATGGCTACCCAAAGCCAGCATGGAAAATGAGCGGTCAACGGTTATCATAGAGACACCTCAAGGTGACGACATTCTTGTCCGGCAAATTGCCGGAGCCATGGCGCGGCGTATCGTGAGCTATGCGCATGAGGGTGACGAATGTTACATTGACGAACATCTTGGATTTATAAAATTCGGTTCGCGCGTTGATATGTATCTCCCCTTAGACTCTGAATTGTTAGTCAAGCAAGGACAGAAGACTACCGGTGACATGACCATTATTGCTAAACTACCTGAACGCAATGGCTAATATCATAGTCAGAAATATTCCTAATTCCATCACCTGCTGCAATCTCATATCGGGAGCATTAGCGACAATGACAGCCTTCGCAGGTGATTATACTACAGCGCTGACATTTATCATTGTCGGTACGGTATTTGATTTCTTTGACGGTTTTTCCGCCAGACTTCTCCACGTACCCTCTCCCATTGGAAAGGAACTAGACTCGCTTGCCGACAACATCACCTTCGGGCTCGCTCCGTCTGCGATAGTATTCGCATACATGAGCGAAATATGCTCTCCAGACATTCACATATTAGCTTATGTCGCCTTCCTGATAGCCGCATTTTCCGCCATAAGATTGGCAAAGTTCAACCTGGACGAACGGCAGACGACATCTTTCATTGGTTTGCCCACACCAGCCAATGCCCTCTTCTGGGGCGCCTTCATCATCAGCATGAAAGACCTGTTGGCAAACGTCTCTCTCAATGTCAACATCATTCTTCTTCTCATCTTCCTCTCCTGCTGGATGCTGATTGCTGAAGTCCCGATGTTCGCATTGAAATTCAAGAATTTCTCTTTCAAACAAAACAAGGTCAGATTTCTGTTCATCATTTCCAGCATAATACTCATCACCCTGTTCCTTGTCGCAGAAAAGAGCCTTGCCGGAGTATGGCTAACAATTGTATGGTACATCATCCTATCTCTTGTCACCAACAATAAAAAATAACTGGTTCATATGGGAACAATCACACTTCTTATTATACTGTACATTATATATTTACTATATAAAAGCAGAAAGGAACTAACCCGTCTGTTTTCCAAGTACTCCGCACCAAACTCTCAGGCCGACACCGCTACCAAGCGGACAAATAAATCTTCCGGTTCAACTAAAGAGGATATTCTGGGTGGCAAAGGAGAGTATGTTGATTTTGAGGAAATCAATGATGACAAAAACACAAAATAACAAATCACAACAATATGGCTAAATTTAAGAGAATACTCCTCAAACTTAGTGGCGAGAGCCTGATGGGGGAACAAGGATACGGCATTGACGTGAAACGTCTAAATGACTATGCGACTCAGATTAAGGAAGCCAATGACAGTGGTGTGCAAATAGCAATTGTCATCGGCGGAGGCAATATCTTCCGCGGACTCAGCGGAGCCGGCAAAGGTTTTGACCGTGTCAAAGGAGACCAAATGGGCATGTGTGCCACAGTCATCAATAGTCTGGCCCTCAGCAGTGCGCTCGGTGCCGTAGGCGTTAAATCACACGTCCTGACAGCTATACGCATGGAACCCATTGGAGAGTTTTACAACAAATGGAAGGCTATAGAATACCTTGAAAAGGGTGAAGTCGTCATCTTCAGTTGCGGAACAGGAAGTCCGTATTTCACAACCGACACAGGCTCATCACTCCGAGGCATTGAAATAGAGGCCGACATCATGCTCAAAGGTACCCGCGTCAACGGTATCTATACAGCCGACCCTGAAAAAGATAAGACTGCCACGAAGTTTGACGACATTACTTATGATGAGATATACACACGTGGCCTGAAAGTTATGGACCTGACAGCCACTACCATGTGCAAGGAAAACAATCTGCCGATATATGTATTCAATATGGATGTTTACGGCAATCTGAAGAAAGTTCTTGCAGGTGAACCCATAGGGACATACGTTCACAATTGAGAAAAACATTTCATACAAAAAAGCAACGGGATGAAAAGTAATACTTTTCATCCCGTTGCCCGATATTTGTCTGATGACAGACTTAATCTTCTGTCTTAGCAACAAATTTCTTCTCCTTAATACGAGCTTTCTTACCAGTAAGCTTGCGCAAATAATACAATTTAGCACGACGCACCTTACCTGTCTTCTCCAATGTAATACTGTCAATGTTAGGAGAACCCATCGGGAAGATACGCTCAACACCTACTGTACCAGACATTTTGCGAACGGTGAAACGCTTAGAATCACCATGACCGGAAATCTTGATAACGACACCACGATACAACTGGATACGCTCCTTGTTGCCTTCAATAATTTTGTAAGCTACAGTGATTGTGTCACCAGACTTGAAAGCAGGATATTCTTTCTTTTCAGCCTGAAATGCTTCTTCAGCAATTTTGATTAAATCAGCCATTTTTAATTGAATCAATTAAATTAATAATACGCGCAACATAAACAGGGAACTCTACATCCTGCCAGCGATTACGCAAAAGCGGTGCAAAAGTACAAAAATATTTTCATTCCATCAAAATATTCTTGCGTTTTTTAAATAGGAATGTCTGCGTTAGTCCACGGAATAAGAGATACATCAGGAAAGAAAACCACAGCGCATGATTATGCCAAACGCCACCGAGAAGATACCATCCGGCAAAAAATATAATCGTTGCTATGACCGCAGAAAGAAGCATTTCAGCAGTCATAGTCAGCCCAATAAAGATACCATCCCACAGGAAAGCCGCAAAGCCGGCAAAAGGCACGAAAACTACCCAGATATAATAGTCAGCAGCAACATTTAAGACTTTACCTTCGTTCGTAAGAAGGCTTAAAAAAGGTATACCTGCGATGAGATAAACTAAGGTAAAACACAACATTACAGCCATTCCCCAGACAAATAACGTTTTTGACAAAAGAAACAGTTCTGCGCTATGTCCCGCACCATACATACGGCCTGAGATAGCTTCGCCGGAGTTTGCGAAGCCGTCCATAACATAGGAAAAGAAATAGAATAATTGCAACAACAGTGTATTTGCGGCAAGAACCAATTCCCCCTGACGCGCACTGACGGATGTAAAGAAGACAGTAACCGCTATCAGGCAGATAGTGCGCAAGAATATATCTTTATTGACATTCGCGAAACGCCTCATCTCCTTCCACTCTATCACGGAAATACCATGAGGAAAACCGCAATAGGAACGAAATAATTTATAGCGCAACATCAAGGCAATAAACAATCCCACATATTGCGCTATAACCGTACCGAAAGCGACGCCGTCAATTTTTAAGCCAAGACAATAAACAAGAAACAAACTGACCGGTATGTTCACCAAGTTTTGTACTATGGCGACAAGCATTGGGATGCGTGTATTTTGCATGCCTATAAACCAGCCTGTCAACGCTGTAGTCAACATGACTGCCGGAGCGCCCCAGATACATATCCTAAAATAAGTCATCGTCAGGCTGTCTATTTCGGATGACGTGCCTACCAATGAGAACACCAGTTTGCCGAGAGGAACATGCAAGAGTAACAAAAACACAGAAATTGCTCCTGCAAATAATGCTGATCTGACAAAATACGCTTTAACCTTCTCGCTGTTGTTCTCTCCCAGTGCCTGTGCTGTCAGTCCACTTGTACCGGCGCGGAGAAAACCGAATATCCAATATATAATATTGAGCACCAGACCGCCAACAGCTATCGCTCCAATATACGATGCACCCATGTGGCCTACGATAGCAACATCCACCATTCCCAATAACGGAACAGTGACATTGGAAACAATAGCCGGCAATGCTATACGAAAAATTTCTTTTGAAAGTAAACCACATCGCATAGTATCTGTTTTTTTAGAGCACGCATTCAACTTCCTTAAACATATACCTCCTCTCACGATTTTCCTCATCCCGCAAAATCAAATGACCATCTTGCAGAACATCAACAATCTGGGCCAAGAATAAGCCGTTAGCATCGCGGTAGGGATGCATGCCATCTCGACGGAATAACATTTCTTTATATTCTTGCCGAATATGTTGATATTGGCAACGTTCAAGTTTGTTGTAATAATAGTCGAAGTAATGCAAGAACAAATGTAACAGCTCCTCCCTGTCAAACGTTTTTCCCGTAATCTGCTTGAGACTGACAGGATTGGGCGCATCACTGTTGAATAAATCCTGATTGACATTGATGCCTATACCAATGAAACTTTGGGCTACATACGCAGATGTCAATGTTAATTCTATTAATATGCCACAGACTTTCTTCACGTCATAATATATGTCATTCGGCCATTTTACCACAAAACCTCCGACCTGATCATTAAGAGTTGTACATGCCGCCAGACTTACAACCTCAGAAAGTAGAAACTGATTTTTTGATTGAAGGAAAGTCGGCCGGACACATAGTGTAAGCAATAGATTCTTTCCTGCATCACTCTCCCAATGATTGCCCGTCTGTCCACGTCCGGCTTGCTGATAATCGGCCCACAGAAGCAAACCGTTACCATCCACGCCAGAAGCAACCATTCTATGAGCTTCCGCATTAGTAGAATCAAGCGTGTCAAAATGTTTTATCCTGTAACTCTGAAAACAATCCATACATCTTAATGAGCAATCTTTGGTCTCCAGTCTGATGCACCAAATGCATTGGGGTAGTGCTTTATCCTATAGAATCGGCCTTCTTTAATGACAGATATTATGTCAAAGCGAACAGCCATGTCTATTTTTTTCAAATTCACATATACATTGGCAGCTTGCAGGACATTGCGTATTTTCTCATCATCGACACTGTCTTCAGGTGAGCCGAAATCCTCTGAACTTCGTGTCTTGACTTCAACAAAGACCAATATGCCTTTTTTCTCTGCGATTACATCAATATCCTTATGGTCATATTGCCAGTCTCTTTCTTTAATATTGTAGCCGTGCATGACAAGATAGCGGGCTGCAGCCTCCTCACCCTGCTTTCCAAGAATATTGTGTTCTGCCATAGTATGATAATTCCTTTACTTTCTTCTTTCTTTAAAAAAACGTTTCAGCAAATCAGTTGCTTCTTCTTGTAATACGCCGGATACGACTTCCGTTTTAGGGTGCAAAACCTGAGGGGCAAACTCTGTATATCCGTGCTTGGGGTCCGATGCTCCATATACCAACCTGCCAATGTGCGCCCAGCCAATTGCACCTGCACACATAGGACAAGGCTCCAAGGTGACATACAATGTGCATTCATCAAGATATTTTCCACCTAAGCCATTGGCAGCAGCTGTTATTGCCTGCATTTCCGCATGAGCGGTCACATCAATCAGTTTCTCCGTCATATTGTGGGCACGAGCCAAGATGCGGTCCTCGCACACAATCACGGCACCTACAGGAATTTCACCCTCTGCATAAGCTCTTTTAGCCTCCTCAAGAGCTTTGTTCATATAAAACGTATCATCTGGCATAAATCAGCATATTAATGATACAAAGGTAGCGATTAAAAACAATTCATTAATGGATATATCGTATTTTTCACCAACAAAAAAGGCAGTGGCCTATGCCACTGCCAAAATTAAATTCATTAAAACAGAGTTTTCGAATCTTATGCTTCAGCAGGTGTTTCCTCTACGGGTGCTTCTGCCTCGGGAGCCTCTGGTGCATCAATTGGAGCATTTTGTGCAGCAGCTTCTGCAGCAGCCTCTTCTGCAGCTTGCTTCAAAGCCTCAGCCTTAGCAGCTTCAGCAGCAGCTTTCTTTTCTGCGACCTTTTTAGCAATCTCTGCGTTCACTTTCTTCTCAGCCTCCAGACGAGCTGCCTTTGCAGCTTTCTTTGCTTCATTCAAAGAAGCCACAAACTTGTCTGTCTTTTCAACTTTCGCCTTCTTCCATGCATCAAACTTTGTTTGAGCAGCAGCTTCATCGAAAGCGCCTTTCTTAACACCACCGCGGAGATGTTTCATCAAGTATACACCTTCATGAGACAGAATGTTGCGTACGGTATCTGTAGGCTGTGCGCCGCATTCTACCCAATAAAGAGCACGATCAAAGTTCAAATCAACCTTTGACGGGTTAAGATTAGGATCATAAGTACCAATTTTCTCAATAAACCGACCATCACGTGGTGCGTTTACGTCTGCAATTACGATGCTATAAAAAGCATAGCCTTTACGGCCTTTACGTTGCAATCTGATTTTTGTTGCCATAAATTTTAATTATTTTATTTGGTTTATGCCGCTAACTCGTAACGACGGGTGCAAAAGTACTGCTTTTTGTTTAATTGACAATTTTTTGGCGGAAAAATTTTGAGCAGATTAAGATATCTCTCATCTGCAGCAGTCTTGTATGCAACAACGGAAAATGATAAAATTCAAAAGTAACCAACTTATTGGTGTTCAAGATGCCATAGTTCGTTTGCATCGACCTGGAAAGATATAGTTTATATCCTTTATCCTTAATCTGATTATGAAAGGGTATGTGCTCGCACAATGCCACAGATTTATTTTCCTGAAGTGTCACAACTTGATAGTTTATATCCTTTATTGCTTCGTATTTATACACACCTATACCGCCGAAGGCTGATGCAACCGGATAAAATGCGTTCCTTTGGACTCTTTTGTCAAAATACAATCCTTTTTTAGTTTGATTATATTTAGACAGACTCCTTTCTGTAACATCTTTCCATGTTTCTGTATCCTTTAATAACGCATAAGTGTCATATTGAAGACGCAGATGTTTATGATTGGGCAACATATTTCTGCCATTCGCAAGCAAGGCGCCCCAATCTTTCGGCGCAGATAAAATACCCTGCACGATACCTTCTGAGCGAAAAGCGTATAGATCTATGTCGATAAAAACAATATAATCTGAAGGTGGCAACTCACGGATATCATCAAGCAATCGGTTTCGCAGGGAGACCATCCTGGCGATTCGTGATACGCTTTTTCCTTCTGTACGCTCTCCAATACCGTCAAATGTGTCTAACACAACTTTAGGGTCTTCATCACGCCACTTCGCCAAGACTTCTTTCGTACCATCTATGCTATCGTTTTCCACAATCACAATATAGTAATCTCCGAAACAGGCACACAACTTTTGAATTTCCGGTCTGTTTTGCATCACCGCATCCTTACAATCGCGCGCCAGTATCCCGACAATTATCCGTTTGCTAATAAATTCCATGAAATAATGTTTTTGCACAGCTATACTGCAACATAAAAATTATGATTTACATATTCTAGATATTAAATCAATGTATCTTTTTGACTGATTTTTTATAGAATACTTTTCCTCAAATTGTTCTGCCAATAAAGTTCTTTTACTCTGAGGCATAGGGTTACGTAAAGATTCCAAAATGGCTCGGGCAATATCCTCCTCTGACAACGGATCGAAAGTAGGCAATTCCCCTTCTGTAACTTCACATAGAGTAGGAATATTTGAAACAATTACCGGACAACCATGTATTACAGCTTCAACAGGTGTCAGCCCAAAACCTTCCAGTAGTGACGGGGACACGAATAAATCAGCATGATGATACAAAAAAGCCATTTCTGAAGGTGACAAATCAGAAATATCAAATATCACTCTGTCTTCAATATGCAATTTCATTGATAACTCACACAACTCTTTCAATCGTATTACATCCCTATCATAACCTTTTAAATACAGTGTATGGGGAATTTCATTCTTGATACGATAAAATGCCATTAACAGTCTTTCAGTATTTTTATATTTAAAATATGAATTGACGTCCAGAATATACCTCACTTGATCCATTCCGGTTATCCGTTTTTCTTCATGATGTATTCTCGGACAACTATTATAGATGATCTCGGACACTTTTCGGCTGAATTTCTTAATAGATTTTGCTGTATTATCTGAAATAGCTACGATATGTTTAAGTAAGCGATAATATATAACACTGCAAACTAACCAATAAACAGCATACTTCCAGCGCTTTTCCATTTTCGCAATATAATAGGGTTGCATATCATGCACAACACCTATTTGATTGTATTGAGCTGGAAAAACATACGAATTAATCGTATAGCATGTCGTTAGGACTAAGTCTATATGTTTTTGCTCTAATGATTTCTTCAAGAATTTGGGACAAAAGTGGATTTTAAAATAACTGTCCAAATATTTTTTCTGACTTAACGGTAACTTTATTGTATCAACATCTCTTCCCAGCCAGTCTTTTATATGACGCTCTTGGTCTTCCCATATCAGCAGTACAATATGGAAATCAGAATATTCTATTAAACCGCTGACGATATTTATTGCTGCATTATAGATACCGACATGTGCTGTATGTCTGATATGAGATAAATCTATTAGAATATTTTTTTGCATATTTCCATGTATTTCACGCACAGATACAATAATAAAATATTTTTCAACTTTACTTTGCCCATAGACCCGTGTCGGTTTGCTCAATTATTTTAGTAATTTGTATTTTGCCAGACAAGGCTTGAGCAATATACACAACTGAAGGAACCAACAACATGGCTGAACAACCATATAATAGACACAACACATACATCAAAGGAACTGAAATGATAGCTGATACACCATAAATGATTAACTGCATCAAGACCTTCCCTGTTCCATTAATAACAACCATATACACATTTGCCATTATGCAACAAAAAACATAGAATGCCACTGCAAGAGTCAGCGTAAGATCTATCTTAACTTCTCCATTGAGCCATATATCATACACAAACTCAGAAAACAAGACCATACATATAAGCATCGGTAAAGATAGCCATCCGAAAATTTCCAATCTATTTAAAATGCGCTTCATCCAGACAAAATCCTTTTTGGTGTATGCATCTGTGAAAGATGACCAAAAAGGTTGAAGAACAATCATCGCAAACATAAATAATGAATTAAAGTATTTATATGCTATATTATATTCTGTGACAGCATTAGCGCCTTCTATTCTTGATATAATGACGTTTATTAGCTGAAAAATCAATAGCATAAAGATTGTGATGAAGAAAAATTTTCCACCTAAACCTATAATGTCATTATTTAAAGAAAAATCCACAGATTTAATTCTTGGGCAAAACTTTTTATATCTTGAACTTTTGAAAAGAACAAATGTAAAAATCGCTACCACAATAGTTGGTATAGAAGACATCGCCAAGGCCAAATACACAAGTGACGATTGGGAAAATCTTGTTAAAAGAAAAATTGCCAATAATGATAATGCTTGCCCAATTATCACTATGAGGGAACAATATGCAGGCCTTTGGTCTGCAATCAACATAATGGTAGAAACACTTAACACTAAATTTACACAAAAGAACAACAGCATAATAGCAAATGTAAGCTGAAGCTCAAGAAGGTTACCTTCAATATTCAGTAAATCTATCCAGTCCACCATAAAGCTTAGCACACAGCACAGTATAATAACTGGTAGAAAGATAATTGTCAGCGATGCATAAGCAGTACTGACATACTGCCGGGCTTTTTCATAATTGCCCAATGCGACCATTTCCGCAAATTTATTCCTGAAACCATGTGTGATGCCTATGTCAAAAAAACCGACCCAAGCAACCAGCGAACTTAATGTGAGCCATATTCCATATTGCGCATTATCAAGATAATGCAAAGTCATTGGCACGAGAACAAGAGTCATCCCTATGCTCACTACCTTTAACAGTAGCGAACACAAAATATGCTTTCTGGCTAATATCGTCCGCTCGCTCACCATTTTTTACTTCTTCATGCTGGCTTTGACAAAGTATAATATCAATGCAAAATATGTAATCAGTGCTATCACAGCACTCCATGGACTATTTATCCAAGCCTCATTGACCGGATTAAACCCGGCAAAGCGCATAATGGCACTGACCACTCCCATTAAGGCACCGCCTGCAATAAAGCCTGAAGCCATAAGCGTGCCCAAATTGGCGCGTTGCTCGTTGACTGTGGCATCTTGACTGCGCGTCGTAACATACCAGTTTATCAGACCACCGACCAATAACGGCAAATTCAAATCCAACGGAATGAACATACCAAGCGCAAATGCCAAAGCAGACACGCCACAAAGATCCAATACGATAGCGATAACTGCGCCTATGCCATACAGCATCCAAGGTGCACCTTGTCCGCTCATCAATGGTTCTATGACAGCAGCCATAGCATTAGCCTGCGGTGCAGCAAGTTGACCCGACGTGAATCCGTAGGTGCTATTGAGCAACATTATTACACCTCCCACAGTTGCCGCACTAACCAGAACGCCCAAGAATTTGTAGGTTTCCTGTTTACATGGAGTTGAGCCTAACCAGTAGCCTATTTTCAAATCCGTAACGAAACTGCCTACCGTTGATAATGCCGTACAGACAACACCGCCCATCAGCAATGCCGCCACCATACCGGCTGAGCCTTTCAAACCGACAGCTACCATGATGACTGAAGCCAATATCAGTGTCATCAGTGTCATACCTGAAACAGGATTGCTTCCTACTATTGCAATGGCATTCGCAGATACTGTCGTGAACAAGAATGCTATAAAAGCCACCAGCAGGATTGCGACAACAGCAAAAAGCAGATTTTGTTCCATAACACCGAAATAAAAGAAAGCAAAGATGACAAGAAGTGTTACCAGTGAACCGATGGCAATAATCTTCATCGGCAAATCGCGCTCCGTACGCAAAATATCTTTCTGGTCCTCCTCATTTCGGAATGCCTTTCCTGTCAGTTTTGCCGCTCCTGCAATTATCTTGCGACTTTTCCAAATACCGAGCAAGCCTGCCATAGCAATGCCGCCAATACCTATACTCTTTGCATATTTGTATATCATTTCCGGAGAGGCATTTGCCGCTATGATATTGTCTGCAACCTGTACTTCAGGAAAAGCCAAGGCAATACCCGGAACTACAATCCACCATATCAGCGCACTGCCGGCACATATAATAGTGGCGTATTTCAAACCCACGATATACCCCATACCTAATACTGCCGCTCCTGTATTGATCTTAAACACCAATTTTGCTTTCTCTGCAAGCGTCTCACCCCATGCGAAGGCACTAGTGGTGAATGTGTCCGCCCAAGTCCCGAATGTAGCAATGACAAAATCATACAATCCGCCGATTATTCCGGCAAAGAGCAATGGTTTCACCTGTCCGCCGTCACCCTCACCAGAAATGAGCACCTGTGTACTTGCCGTTGCCTCAGGGAAAGGATATTTGCCGTGCATATCTTTAACAAAGAATTTACGGAAAGGTATCATAAACAATATACCCAGCACACCACCCAGCAAAGATGCCATGAACACTTTCATAAAATCTACCGTAATGTCGGGGTATTTCGCCTGGAGAATGTATAATGCAGGCAATGTAAAGATGGCTCCGGCAACAACCATACCCGAGCATGCACCAATGCTCTGGATAATGACATTCTCACCCAATGCGCTTTTACGATGCGTCGCACCTGCCAAACCTACCGCTATGATGGTAATGGGGATAGCCGCCTCAAACACCTGACCTACCTTCAAGCCTAAATAAGCACAAGCCGCAGAAAATATAATTGCCAGCAACAGGCCCAGCACCAAGGACCATGTTGTCACTTCTTTGTAATCTGTACGTGGATTCAGAACTGGTTGATACTCTTCGCCCTCCTTTAGTTCTCGAAAAGCATTCTCGGGCAGAGAGACAGGTTTTTTGTCTTCCATATAAATGTTGTTTTATGCGTTTTGAATTTGTTTATTATGCAAATATACAAATAATTTATTTTATAGTCTTAACCCCAACAACAGAGGATGCTCCACAGATATCTGTGGACAGATTAAAATTTACATCATGACGAACTATTTTTATCGCGATAAAATTAATTCTGCATCGCGATAAAAAGGCTTTTCACAAACTTCCGATATTTTTACACAAACCAGACGCTGTAGCAACCATCACCGATAAGACTCTTCTCTCCTAAATAATTAGCCCCACTGACACAAGCAAGGCGAAAAGGAACATATTGCGTGATGTCTTGCCCAATATTCCGTTGAGAGCCTTGCCTTCATGGATTCTGATCATTTCCCGCCAAGTCTTTATATGGAGAGGTATAAATATTGTCGGCAAGACAAAAGCCCAAATGTGCTGATGCCACACAAACCACAGGCAGCATGCCCATGCCAGACAGCCTGTGATAAGATATTGCCTGTTACCGAATCTTTCACCAAGCAACGCAATAAGCGTACGCTTGCCCGATTTACAGTCTGTATCCCTGTCTCTGTAATTGTTGATGATGAGCAATAAATCAATAATCAGTCCCGATATGACTGCACACAAAAAACAGCTATATGTAACAGTGCCGCTTTGCACATAATATGTTCCAAGAACAGGTACAAAACCGAAAAAAAACAATACCAACAAGTCACCCAAACCAAGATATGACAAGAGTGTTGTATACAAAAAAGCAAATACAACGCAGGTTGCGCCTAAGGCGATAAGCCACAGACTGCCCCAATTAAGCAACAGCAGCCCCACAGCACAAGCAGTACACAAAGTGACAGCAATGCCTGTTTTCATAGCTTCGGTTGTTATCCACCCCTGAGCGCATGCCCGCTCAGGACCTAAGCGGTCACTTCTGTCTGTCCCCTTCAGAAAATCAAAAAGGTCATTGATGAAATTAGCCGCAATCTGCATAAGTCCGGCAAAGAGAAGACACAACAAAGCCGGCTGCCACTTAAACACATCATCCGCATAAGCCAGAGCTGTAGAGATAATTACGGGTATGCACGCACCTGTCAGCGTCTTGGGTCTTGCAGCCAAAAACCAGGCCTTGCCAGAGTTGGTCTTAATTTCTATATTCATGTATCACGCTGTTGAGATGCAAAGTTATGGATTAGTTTTGAAAGTATGGACCGCTAAAGCGCGATTTGCGCTTAAAATTTGTCTGTTCGCTTAAGTTTGTGTATATTTGCATGTTGAAATTATCATGACTATTAATAAATAACAAATAACTGTTTATGTCTATACAAGAAAAGAATATTCAGAATTTAGTGGAGTTGCGCGCCAAGGCCCATCTGGGTGGTGGCGAAAAAGCGATTGCCAAACAACATGAAAAGGGTAAACTTACAGCACGTGAAAGAATTGACTTGCTGTTGGATAAAGGAAGTTTTGAGGAACTTGATGTCTTCAAGTTGCACCGTTGCCACAATTTCGGCATGGAGAAGAAACAATACCTCGGCGACGGTGTCGTAACTGGTTGCGGCACCATTAACGGCAGAATGGTATACGTCTTTGCCCAAGACTTTACAGTAAACGGCGGTAGCCTTTCACAAACAATGTCTGAAAAGATATGCAAAGTCATGGACCTCTCTATGAAAATGGGCATACCATGCATAGGTATAAATGATTCAGGCGGTGCCCGTATCCAAGAAGGCATCACCTCGTTGAGTGGTTTCGGAGAGATTTTCCAGCGCAACATTGAAGCCAGCGGTGTCGTTCCGCAGATATCCGCCATATGCGGTCCATGTGCCGGTGGCGCTGTATATTCACCTGCCATCACCGACTTCGTATTTATGTTGAAAGGAGTTTCCAATATGTTCCTGACAGGTCCGAAGGTGGTCAAGACTGTTACCGGTGAAGATGTCACAGCAGAGGAACTCGGCGGTGCGTCTGTTCACAGCACAAAGAGCGGTGTAGCCCACTTTACCGCTGACACAGAAGAGGACATGGCAAAGAGCATCCGCAAATTGCTTTCATATCTGCCTCAGAACAACATGGAAGAAACACCTCGTGTAGAATGTACAGACCCTATCAGTCGTAAAGACGACAAGCTGAACACTATCCTGCCGGAAGACCCCAACAAGGCGTATGATATGTACGAAGTAATTCAGTCGGTTGTAGACAAGGACTCTTTCTTTGAGGTACACGAGAAATTTGCAAGAAATATTATTGTAGGCTTCGCACGCTTCAACGGCCAGACCGTAGGTATCGTAGCAAACCAGCCTAAAGTATTTGCCGGCGTGTTGGATTGCAACGCCAGCCGCAAAGGCGCCCGCTTTGTCCGCTTCTGTGACTGCTTCAACATTCCAATAGTATCGCTCGTTGATGTACCGGGATTCCTGCCAGGCACAGGACAGGAGTATAACGCCGTCATTGATCACGGCGCAAAACTGCTGTTTGCTTACGGTGAAGCAACTGTGCCCAAGGTAACTGTAACACTCCGCAAGAGCTATGGCGGCAGTCATATCGTCATGGGATGCAAACAGCTCAAGGCCGACATGAACTACGCATGGCCTTCAGCCGAGATGGCAGTAATGGGTGCGAGTGGTGCCGTAGCTATCCTGTATGCTAAAGCTGCTAAAGAAGAGGCTGACCCCAAAGCATTCCTTGCCGAAAAAGAGAAAGAATATAACGACCTCTTCACAAATCCTTATCAGGCTGCTAGCTATGGCTTTGTTGACGATGTCATCGAACCGCGCAACACACGTTTCCGCATCTGCCGCGCTTTGGCTGAACTGGCAACAAAACGCGAATCACGTCCGGCTAAAAAACACGGAAATATACCATTGTAATCCAAAAACAGAAAAGAAATGAGTGTACTGAAAATAAAATCAAATAATCTTGATTTAGAATTGCAACTTGACGGTAACGGCATGGTGAATGCCATCCAAGAAGGTGCTGTTCTGACAAACGATGAAGAGAAACTCCACGTAGCTCTCATCGCACTGTCGTTGAATCAAATACTCAGTCAGGGCAACGCTCACGATTGGGAAACGGAAATGATTACCATCAAGCACTATCCTACGGAATGGAACGCAAAATCATTCGGTTTTACAAATACCAAATTCTAATCATTCAATCACTTAAAAACAACATCTACAATGGAATATAAATATAAAGTTAATAATGTAGAATACACAGTGCAGATTGCTTCAATTTTTGGCAACAAAGCACAAGTCTTTGTAAACGGAACAGCCTATGAGGTAGAAATGGAGGGTGGTGCAGTAGCTGCGCCTGTAGCATTCACACCAGCACCCGCCCCCGTTGCAGCCCCTGCACCAGCACCCGCCCCCGCTCCGG
>OCTX012288517.1_pt1 | contig 16576 bp, 17 predicted proteins | sample 1539691 | NCBI WGS metagenome assembly OCTX01 (sample SAMN02144231, study PRJEB22623) | gut metagenome | biome: sheep rumen | host: Ovis aries | place: New Zealand | reverse complement strand
CAGGATGCGGCTAGCATTGTAAAATCAATATTCATTTTCTATTAACTCCAATAAAGTTTAATTATAATATATTGTTTCATCGTTAAAGTATTTAAATTTTAAATAAGTTTAAATATAATATTAACTATATAATTTTATATTATATTTATACTAATGATTTATGTTTGTTAGTAAGGTGATTTTTTTGAAAATAAAGGATACAAAAAGTTTATGTCCAGAGTGCGGTAAACCTCTCGATGCTGAAGTTTATGATGAGGGAGGAAAAGTTTATATCAAAAAAACTTGTGACGAACATGGGGAGTTTATTAACACTTACTGGAGTAATGATGATGATTATAATAGGGTAAATAAATTTGAACCTTCAATTACATCTGTAGAAAATCCATGTGTAGAAAATACTGCAGCTTGTCCATCCAATTGTGGGCTTTGTTCTAAACATGAAACTTCTACTGTATTGGGGCTAATTGATGTTACAAACAGGTGTAATTTGAGATGTCCTGTTTGTTTTGCTAATGCAGCAGCATCAGGTCGTCTCTTTGAGCCTACTCAAGATGAAATTAGGCAGATGCTTAAAAATTTAAGAAACTTAAAACCTAACCCAACTCCAGCTATACAATATGCTGGTGGGGAACCTACTGTTAGAAAAGATATAGTTGAATTAGTCAAAATGGCTAAAGAAGAAGGTTTCACTCACGTTCAAATTGCTACTAATGGTTTAAAGTTAGCAATGAAAGAAAACTTGGCTCAGGAATTAAAAGATGCTGGTTTAAATACTGTTTATTTGGCATTTGATGGTGTTACTCCTGAACCATATATTAACAATAGGGGAAGAGATTTACTTAAATATAAATTGGATGCAATCGAAAATTGTAGAAAAGCGAATTTGGGTGTTGTATTAGTTCCTACTTTAATTAAAGGGGTAAATGACCACCAAGTTGGAGAAATTATTAAATTCGCATTCGACCATAATGAAAATATTTATGGTGTAAACTTCCAACCTGTATCATTTGCAGGAAGAACACCTGCAGATCAAGTTGAAGAACAAAGAATAACAATTCCTGACTTTATCAAGATTATCGAAGACCAAACTGATGGTGAAGTGAAAACTACTGATTTCTACCCACCTTCATCTGTTGAACCAATAGCCAATTTCATTGGTGCATTGGATGGTGAAAAACCAAGCGTTACATTGAATTGTCATCAGCACTGTGGTATAGCAACATATGTATTCAGAGAAAAAACTGAAGGTCCGGGTAAAGACAAATTAATACCAATTAACAGATTCATTGATGTTGATGATTTATTTGAAAAATTAACCGAATTAACTGAAAAATTAAATGAAGGCGGTTTTGGTATTAAAAAAAGGGTTTTGGCTAGTGCTACTGCAGCTCTTCCAAAATTGGTTCATACAAGCAGAACTCCGAAAGGTTTGGATATTGTGAGAATTTTACTTAATGTATTCACTAAAAGATCATATGATGCTTTAGGTGCTTTTTCAAAAGATGCAATGCTCATTTCATGTATGCATTTCATGGATCCTTTCAACTTTGATGAAGACAGGGTTAAAAAATGTGTTATTCATTATGCAACCCCTGACGGTAGAATTATTCCATTCTGTACATTCAATTCAATGTATCGTGAAGGTGTTGAAGAAGAGTTTTCAACCCCTTTGAAAAAATCTAAACCATAATCTTCTTGAGGTTGTAATGCATGTTAATTAAATCACCTTCTAGACTTCATTTGGGTCTGATTGATATGAATGGGTCTTATGGTAGATTGGATGGGGGAATTGGACTCACAATCCAAGATCCAAATCTGATATTGTTCGGTGAACCTGCTGAAAAAGGCATTACTGTTGATTTCAACGAAAACTTTAACTTTAATGAAACTATTAAGAATGAATGCATTACAAAAATTACTAAAGCAGCACAAGAAGTCATAGATTTTTATGGTGTGGATGAAGGATTTTATTTTAGAGTTGACCGGGCATATCCTCCTCATTCTGGATTAGGCTCTGGAACTCAAATTGCCTTGTCTACTGGAAAACTTATTACTGAACATATTGGTCAAGAAGCTAATGGATATACTTTAGGTAAAATCACTGGCCGTGGTGGAACTTCAGGCATTGGAGTGTTTGCCTTTGATTATGGTGGTTTTATTGTTGATGGCGGTCACAGCAGAAAGGAGAAGACATCTTTTTTACCTTCATCAGCTTCTAAAGCTAGTCCTCCACAGTTATTCGGTCGTTATGAATTTCCTGATGAATGGGGAGTTTTACTTGTCATATTAAAGTCTGATGTAAGTGTTAATGGTCAAAAAGAAGTAAATATTTTCCAAGAATATTGTCCTATTGACCGTAATGAAGTGGAATTATATTCTCATTTGATATTTATGAATATGATACCTTTTTTACTTGAAAAAGATTTGCCTTGCTTTGGAAACATAATTAATAAGATACAAACAATAGGATTTAAGAATATTGAAATAAAACTTCAGTCAGATAATATTAAACAATTGATGGCAAAATTAACGGAAATTGGTGCTTACGCTGTGGGAATGAGTTCTTTTGGACCAACTGTTTATTCATTTTATGATAAAACAAACAAACATATTGTACAAGAAATTAAAGATTATGTTGGCGATGATGGTATAGTTATAACAACAAAAGCTCAAAATCATGGCCATGTTCTTACAAAATAGTGATTATTATGGATGTTATTTGCGGAAAAACTTGGACTTTTGGTGAAAATATAGATACTGATGTTATTATTCCGGGAAGATATTTAAGAACTTTTAATCCTCAGGATTTGGCTGATCATGTTCTTGAAGGAGAAAGGCCAGATTTCACTAAAAATGTTCAAAAAGGTGATGTTATTGTTGCAGGTGAAAATTTTGGATGTGGTTCATCTCGTGAACAAGCGCCAGTGGCTATCAAAACTGCAGGTGTAAATGCAATAATCGCCAAATCATTTGCAAGAATTTTTTATAGAAATGCAATAAATATAGGTTTGCCTGTAATTGTAAGTGATATTGAGGCTGAAGATGGCGATATCATTAAAATAGATTTGTCTAAAGGTATTTTAGTTAATGAAACATCAGGTGAATCTCAAAATTTTGAACCTTTTAAGGAATTTATGTTAAATATTTTGGAAGATGGTGGTTTAGTAAACCATTATTTAAATAATGATTAATTTTTTTATTAAGGAGGCATAATATGGAATGTCCTATTTGTGGTTCTGACGAACTTGAAATTTTAAATTCAAAACAGAAAGAATCTAAAAAGAAATTTACAGAAGAATATCTTTTAAAATGTTTTGATTGCGGTCATGTTTTTAAAGATGTTGTTTCTGCAAAAAAACCTAAAAATTATAGACTTATTATTTCAGAACAAAATAAATCTCATAAAACAACTATTGAATTATCTCCAAGTGACGAATTGAAAGTTGGAGATATTTTGCTTTCTGATTTGGGTCAAGTTGAAGTATCAAGTATTGAAGTGGATGATACTCGAGTTAATAAAGCTTTGGTCGAAAATATTGAAACGATATGGGCTACATCAATTGAAATTCCTGCACGTATTGGTTTTTCAGTTGATTTGCATGGTAAAGTCGATTCTTATAAGTTGGACTTGGAAAGGGATTTTGAAATTGCTCCCGGTGATGTTGTCAAAATTGAGAATCATATTGTTAAAGTTCATGTTATCAAAACTGATGAAAGAAAACTTACTTCAGGATTTGCTAAAGCCGGAGTAATTAAAAGAGTATACTCAAAACCTGTCAAATTCAATAATTATGATTATGATTTAACTTCAAATATTTTCAAAAAAACTGGTTAGTGTGATTATTACATGAAAGTCTATATTGAATCCTATGGTTGTACATTTAATAAAGCGGATGGTCAAATAATGGCCGGTGTTTTAAATGAAAATAACATTGATTTAGTTGATAATATTGATGATGCTGATGTTGTTATTGTAAATACATGCTATGTTAAGTTACCAACTGAAAATAAGATTATTTATAAAATTCAACAATTGCAGGAGAAGTTTCCTGATAAAAAAATTATTGTTGGAGGATGCATGGTCGAAATTGATCCTGAAAAGTTGAACAATATCGGACCAGATTGCAGCTGGATTGGACCTCATCAATTAAACAAAGTAGCAGATGTTGTAAAACAAACTTATTGCGGCGAGATTGTACGGGAATATGGTCTTTCAAAAGAAAGTAAAGTTGGCGTTGCCAAAGTTAGTGATGATAGCTTAATTCATATAATTCAGATTTGTGAAGGTTGTTTGGGAGCTTGCACTTTTTGTTGTACTCGTTTTGCCCGAGGACCATTGAATAGTTATCCTATTGCGGATATTGTTGAAGAAGCTAAGCTTGCTATTGAAAATGGTGCCCGTGAAATACAGCTCACTGCACAGGATACTGCAGCATTTGGTCGAGACACTGGTGAAAAACTATCTGATTTAATAAAAGAAGTGGCTAATTTAAAAGGAGATTTTAGAGTTCGTGTTGGAATGATGCATCCTAAAAACATTTTAGATGATGTTGATGATATAATCGATGCAATAAAACAACCGAATGTATATGATTTCATTCATTTACCAATACAAAGTGGGAGTGATAAAGTCCTAAAAGAAATGAGGCGTGGCCACACTGTAAATCAATATCTGGACATTGTCAATAAATTCAAAAATGAAATTCCGAATTTGACATTGGCTACTGACATTATTGTTGGCTATCCTACTGAAACTGATGATGATTTTTTAAAAACTGTTGAATTGTTGAAATGTGTTAAACCTAGTTTGATTCATTTGTCTAAATATCAGCACAGGAAAGGTGCAATTTCTTCATCACTTAAGGAAATTCCTCATGAAACTATGAAGAAACGTTCTAAATTTTTAACTCAAATTAAGAGTGAAATAACAATGGAAGAAAACAAGGAATTGCTCCACTCTTATCAAAATGTGTTGGTTGTTGAAAAGGGTTCCAAAGGAGGATTCATTGCTAAAACTGATTCTTATATTCCTGTTGTTGTTGGTGATGTTAATTTAGGTGATTTTGTTCGTGTAAAAATAACTCATGCAACGGCTACTTACTTGAAAGGGATTGTAGAATGAGATAATTTTTAACTTTTCTTAAATTGTCATTTTTATTATTTTTTATAAAGTTTTGTCTTTATTCTTCTATTTTTTTTATTATTGTTTTGTATTAATAAAATTATTACTTAATAGCTTGATGGTTAATATATAACTAAAATTTAGGCCTTTTTTCCAAAACATTTATATACTATGCTTTACTACAATTTATTTGGAGGTGAAATAATGAGTGAATTACCAATTGCACCAGTAGGTCGTATCTTAAAAAATGCTGGAGCTCAAAGAATTAGTGACGAAGCTAAAATTGCATTAGCTGAAGCATTAGAAGAAAAAGGTGACGAAATCGCTAAAAAAGCAGTTAATTTCGCACGCCACGCTGGTAGAAAAACTGTAAAAGCTGAAGATATCAAATTAGCTATCAAATAGGCTTTTTACTTATTATTTAAAATCTATTGGCCATTTTCTTGGTCAATTTATTTTATTTTTTCATCGGTCTCTAAATTGCAAACTTTTATATATGAGTTTTGATATATTATAATATGTTGTGCAGGACCGGTGGTCTAGGGGTATGATTCCTCTTTGACGTGGAGGAGATCACGAGTTCGAATCTCGTTCGGTCCATGTGCCATGGTAGTTCAGATGGGAGAACGCTAGACTGAAGATCTAGATGTCGCTGGTTCAAGTCCGGCCCATGGCATTACTAATTTTTTATTTTTTTTAAAATCTTTTCATTATTGCTTATTTTATAAAAGATTTTCAGGTTATAAAAAAATTTATTGCAGAAATCAAATTTGATTCTACAAAGCAAAAAATAATAAGAATGGTGATGAGTTCAATTTATTTTTTTAAGGTTATTGGTTTAGGTTTGATTTGTGTGTTTTCTCTTAGTTCCCTGTATTTGGAGACAATTTGATATCCATTATTTGATGCGATTAAATCTGCACCGGCGGTTAATACTTGGTGTGCCATTTTCCAGATGTCTATTCCATCATATACTTCAATTTTTGTTTTTGGTGCATATTTCTGGAAGATATTGATGTCATTTACAATTTCATAAATGTGGTTTGGAGTTAAAAATCCTGTTGATGTTTTAATATAATCTACATTGGCATTTTCTAATCTTATTACGAGGTTTGCTTTTTGTTCATCTTCAAGGATTTTACTTTCAATAATTACTTTCAGTGTTGTATCGCCTAATGCTTCTTTTAATTGTCTTGCTTCATCTTCAATCAAATCATATTTTTCACTTGCAACATGATTTAAATTGATCACGGCATTCACTTCATCTGCTCCTTTTTCAACTAGGGATAATGCTTCAGCAACTTTTGATTCTGTATTTTCAAATCCTAATGGGAATCCTACTACACTACCTACTCTTACATTACTATCTGCTAAAATCTCTTTAGCTAATGGAACATATGTTGGATTAATTGTAGCTGTATTGAAATTTAATTCTTTTGCTTGATTTAAGAATTCAGTCATTTCAGCTTCACTAATCATATTACTTAGATTTGTGTAATTGATGACACTTGCTAAGTGTTTTGAATTTTTTATTCTGTACATATTACCACTCTGTTTTTTAATTGTTTGTTATTATACGAATGAAACTATATATAATTTTTGTCTTGATTTTTTAGATTAATTTTTTTGCCATATATGGGCCTTTTCTTTCATAACCAAATTTGCGGTAGTAGTTTCTTGTTCCAATACCACTAATAATTGCTATTTCATCCTTATTATTATCAATAGCTAAATTTTCAGCTTCCATAAGTAATTTTTCACCAAATCCTGTATGCTGGCCTATTGAAGGGTTTTTGTTACCTATTTGAATCATGTTCCCATAAACGTGAAGTTCACGGATAAGGGCAGTTTTGTCGGTAATTTCTGGTCTGAATGTATTTTGGGACGGTATCCTAAATCTTAAAAACCCTGCAATACTTTCTTCATTTTTATCTTCAATGGAAATGAAAGTTTCTTCACCGCCACATGCATTGTATGATTCTTTAAATAATCTAAAATCATCTAATGTGTAATTTTCATTAGTTTTTTTATGTCCTATTTCACGACATCTTATGCATTGGCAATTGGTGTGATTTTCATCTAGTTTGTTATAAACAAGTTCTCCAAGGTTTGATTTTTGAACGCCTGCCTCAATGAGTGTGGAAGGAATATCTCTTTGAATTCTCATTGTCCTAACCCATTTTGGAAGTATTTTTTTAATTTCAACAATTAAATCAACAGCCTCTTCATCTGTGTATGGGCTGTAGATACCTTCCTGCCACATATCATAGATTTCGCTACCTTTTGTTACAAGACATGGATAAATTTTAAGCATATCTGGCTTGAAGTTCTCATCGCTGAAAAGTTGTTTAAACATTTTCAGGTCTTCTTTCTGGCGAACAAACAAACCGGGCATCATGTGCATTGCTACTTTAATCGCCGAATCTCTTAACAGTTGGTTGGATTCAATCACATCAGCTATGGTATGGCCTCTTTTAACTTTTTCATATAATTCATCAGATAATGTTTGAACTCCCAATTCGACTCTAGTAACACCAAAATCAAGCATTCTATTGATATGTTCTTTTTTACAGTAATCCGGTCTTGTTTCAAAGGTCATTCCAACGCATCTGACTTTTGAATTTTCATTAGCTAACTGGATATCGTCTATTAGGACATAATCATTAGGGGGATATGTTTTCACAATACCTTTTTCAAACTCCCTTATTAGTTTTTTGTCTATTTCAAATTCAGCATTGTTTTCCAGTATCAATCCGAAATCAGTCATTGCCTTAAGACATTGTGACACAAACCACTCCTGATAGCATAGATCTCTTGATGGGAATGTTCCTCCCATTATAATTAGCTCTACCTTATCAATAGGATGTCCAATTTTTTTAAGTTGTGCTAGTCTATTGAAACATTGAACATAAGGATGATATTCAAACATTCTACCTCTAAGTGCTGCAGGCTCTTCTCCGGTATAGCTTGGGGGAGCAATATCACTTTCAGGACAATAAAGACATCTTCCATGAGGACATTTGTGTGGATGGCACATTACAGCAACTATAGCTACTCCAGATTTTGTTCTTGTTGGCTTTTTCTTTAAAGTATCAGAAACAAGTTCCTTTTCTTTATCAGTTGCATATTCAAGAATATCTGCATTGCTCATAAATCTTGATAACTTTAATTCCCGACAAAGTTGTCTTTTTCGAACTTCCAAATCACGTCGAGTGGATATTTTACCTTCGATAATATCATCAATTATTATTCGACATGCATTTTTCATTAATTTCACCCATATATTATTTGTAGTTAATTTTATATATGGGTATGTTTTAATAATATATTAAAATAATTTTATAGGGGCGATAAAATGCGTGCAAGAGAATTTTTCGGAATTACCGTATTAGATAAAAATGTAAAAGAAGTAGGTAAAGTAGAAGATGTTGACATCGACATTGAAACTGGTAGTGTAACTACTCTTGTTATCTCATTACAAAAAGGTATTTTGTCCAATGATTCAATCGAAGTTGAATTTGACAAAATTGGTACTATTGGAGACTACATTCTTTTAAACACTGAAATTTCTAAAGATGATGAAGAATCTGAAGAAAAAGAAGAAGCTGAACAAGTCACTATTGAAGTAGAAGACGAATAAATTTAATAGGGGTAATATCATGGCATTTGATGCTCGTGATAAAGAAATTTCAATCGATGATTATGTTCGTTATGTAGATACTGGAACTGTAGGCAAAGTTCTTGATACTAAAACTGAAGATGAAATCGGTTGGGTTTTAATTGATAAGACTAATTTATGGTATAAATCTAAATTAGTTGAAATTCTTGATGAAAAAGATATTAATGTTAAAGACACACCAACAGGTCGTGACCTTGACATTGAAGATCTTAAAGAAAAAGCTGCAAAATTAGAGAACATGGAAATGGATTCTAGTGTTGCAGAAGGTGGAGGATAATCCTCCACTTAATAACTATCTGCAAACTGTTTTATTTTTTTAGATAATGTTTCACCGATACCATCAATTTGTTGTAATTCTTTTTCACTAACTGATTTTAAATCCAGACCAAATATTTTTTCAATATTTCTGGCACGTTTTCTTCCAAGACGTTTTACTCCTACAACAAGAGGAATTATGTCTTGTTTAACACCATAATAAAGTCTTGCAGACAAGTAATCATAATCTTTTAGTTTTGAATAATCTCCTAAGACTTCGGATGTATTTTTGGCAAAACGAATAAGCCTGGATGCTTCATAAGCAGTTCTTCTGGTTGATGCGGAATAAACACTATACTTATTTTCGATTTCAAATTCATTTCTTTCATTAATCCACTCAATTAATGAAACGGTTGTCGCTTCTGGATTTCCAATGTCTACTGCGAAAAGCCCAACTTCAGACATTTTTTCACGAACAGGGTCCTTGTTTTTCCTGCCTTTAAATGTTATCAATGGCAGGTCAGGTGTTTCTGCAAGGGCATAGATAAATTCAGGAATGTTGAATGTATCCATTGATGAAATGTATTCTTTGATTTTAACTGCAGTTTCTACAGTATAATTTGATTTGGCTATTAGATTCCCGAAATCTGTTGTTTTAAGTCCGTCGGGTGTTGCTCTAATTATGCCGTTTTGAAGTAAAAACTGGAGTGCATTTTCAAGTTCCCATTTTAAGCTGTCTGATGCGAATAATGACATTGATGGATTATTGCTCATTTGATATCCATATAATGTTTTTTCAAAGAAATCAATTAATTCATCTAAATCTTTGGATAATGTGGATGCGATTTGTGCTATGATCTGTTTATAAATAGCATCCTTATTGTCAACTAACTTGGAATTTGTTAGTTCAATTTCTCCATTGATAAAATGATCTTCCAACTCAAATGCTTCATCGGCTGTTTTGGCGATGAGATATGAATATCCGGTATCGTCGTATTGTGGTCTTCCGGCACGACCAGACATCTGTTCGTAGTCAAAGACGGGGATTAGTTGTGGGCCGTTGCTTGTCCAGCGTGTTGTATCTCTTATTGCAACGGATTTTGAAGGTAAATTAACACCATACATTAAACTTGGTGTTGCACTTATCATCAAGATATTTCCTTTTCTAAATTCGTCTTCAATTATTTCTTTTTGTTCATTAAAAAGCCCTGCATGGTGGAATGCAACACCTTTTTCTGCAGCTTCGGCTAATTTTACGCAGGTTGTTGTTGGAAGTGAACCCTTGTTTTTAGGAACTTCGAGCAGTTTATTTGCAACCTCTTTAAACGTTTTCTTCTGTTCCTTTGAAAGTTTTTTATTTATTTTTTTGGCGACATATGTGGCCAGACTTTCTGTAAAACGCCTAGTGGACACGAAAGATAATGCCTGTGAATTATCTTGCATGGCTTTTTCAACAATCTTGACGATTACATCATTCTTATTTTTCGTATTAAACATTTCAGCATCTAAAACCTCTTTGTTTAAAGGCACTGGTCTGTAGTCATGTTCAATACATGTTCCTTCAAGCCAACCCTCAATTTCTTCAATGTTTCGAAGAGTTGCAGAAAGGGCGATTATTCTCATTGACGGATTGATAATTTTAGCTCTAGTGATGGCCGCTTCTAATGTTGGTCCTCTCGTGTATTCTCCAATCATGTGGAATTCATCAATAATTAACGTATCAACATCACGAAGAGTATCCCATGAAAATCGTGTAAGTGCATCAAATGATTCAAAAACCATCACGGATAAATCCGCACTTGATGGGTGTTTACCTACACTTATTCCGTGCTCTTCAAATGCTTTAAATTCTTGCACTTTTTCATTTTGAATAGATAGTAATGGTGCAGCATAAACTGCCTTTCCTTTGTTAAGTATTGTTTTCAGTGCAGGCAATACTCCTAAAACTGTTTTTCCACTTGCAGTTGGAATACAAATAATATAGTTTGAATTATCATCCAGATATCCAGATTCAATCACTGCTTTTTGCGCGGGATTGAACTCCTCAATATATGGGTAGGCACTATTTATTATTTTTTTAATATCTTCCGGTAAATTTTCCATTTTAATCATTTAAATATTGTTTTTTTACATATATAATATTATTATGTGAGAGCATTTGATAACAAATATTTATAAATACTATAATTAATATAATAGTTACAAAATAGAAATTTTATAGGTGTTAGATAATATGGCAATTAAAGTTGAAGTATTTAAAACCGATTCATGTCCACACTGCCCTGCTGCAGTAAGTGCTGCTGAAAGCGCAAAAAATAAATTAGGTGATCAAATCGATGTTGAAATCGTAAATGTCAACGAACCTGCTAACATTGATAGGGCTAGAGAATACCAAATCATGGCTGTACCAACTGTTGTAATTGACGGAAATGTCGAATTTATTGGCGCACCTAGTGACAGTGACTTAATTGATAAATTAGAATCTTTATTATAGATTCTTTCTTTTTTTCTTTTTGTAAAAATGACTGATGAGAATTATACTGGTGTTACTACAGGAACTGTTGCAACCGCTTGTTCTCTTGCAGCTATTGATGCTATTTTAGATTCACCAGATATTGTTTGCGTTAATGTTGAAACTCCTAAAAAGACATTAGATATACTAATCGATGAATGCTGCAGGTTGTCAGATTCATCCGCTTATGCTGTGGCTCATAAAAATCCTTATAATGATCCGGATGTTACAGTAAATTTGGATATTGTTGCTAATGTTGAATTAATTGATTTTGCCGGTGAAAAAGTTATTATCACTGGTGGTGAAGGGGTTGGCATAATAACAAAACCAGGTCTTCAAATTCCTGTGGGGGATTATGCAATAAATCCGGTTCCGCGAAAAATGATTAAAAAGAATTTAGAAGATAAAGTGCCGGAAGATAAATCTGCTAAAGTTACTATTTCTATTCCTAAAGGTCGTGAAATTGCTCGCAAAACAATGAATCCTAAATTGGGTATTATTGATGGAATTTCTGTTTTGGGAACAACCGGAATTGCAAGATCCATGTCCAGTGAAGCATATAAAAATTCAATCGTCACCCAAATTGATGTTGCAATAGCATCTTCTTTGAATGATTTGGTTTTCGTTCCAGGAAATATTGGTGAAAAATTGGCATTGAAAAGATTGGATATTACTAAGGAACAAATTATTCAAACGGGTAATTATGTTGGGTTCATGTTTGAAGAGGCTAAAAAGAGAGGGATTGATAAATTCACATTTTTTGGCCATATCGGAAAACTGATAAAAATTGCCGGAGGAATATTCAATACAAAACATGCCGTTGCAGACGGCAGGCGGGAAATAATGATTACCCATGCTGCATTATGCGGTGCTGAAAAGGACATATTGGAAAAATTATATGGTTCTGCCACCACCGATGACATGTTGGATATATTGACTGAAATTTGTCTTCAAAAAGAAGTAGCTAACAGCATCGCAACTGCCATTAAACAAAGATGTATGCTGCGTTTTGAATTGGATTTGGATGTTATTTTAGTAGATATGGAAGGTAATTATTTAAACGATAATATGGAAGGATTTTTATGAAAATAGCAATGGTAGGTCAATTTCCACCTCATTTTGGGGGAGTAGGTGTTCATATTCACACATTATCAAAAGAACTTGTAAAACAGGGTCATGAAGTTTATGTAATAACTTATCCTCATGCTGATTTGACAGATATCGACGGAATTCATGTTATAGGTACTAAAGGCATAAACATTCCTGGAATTAGGGGATTGATGTTTAAAAGAAATGCTAAAAAAGCTTTAGAGAAATTGCTTAAAGAAGTGGACATTGATATTATTCATGGCCATTACCTGTTTCCTGCAGGTGCCGCTGCAGTTGAAGTGGGTTCAAAGCATAAAATTAAAACATATGTGACTGCTCACGGATCAGATATGTTTGAAATGTATAAAAAACAGTCTTTCATGAGACCAACCATCAATAAAGTTCTAAAAAAGGCTGATGTTGTTTTTGCAGTAAGCAATGCATTAAAGCAAGAGATATTGGCTACAGGTGTAGAGGACATATCAAATAAAACAAGATTGTACTGGAATTCTGTAGATATAAATAAATTCTCTAAAGACAATAAAAATTTACTTGAAAATAATGGCAAACCGATTGTATTGTTTGTGGGCAATATTATTAAACGTAAAAATGTCAATTTAATTTTGGAAGCTAAAAAACAATCTAAAACTGATTATGAACTGGTAATTGTTGGCGATGGTCCTCTTAAAAAAGATCTGGAGAATAAAGTGAAAACTGATAATATTTCTGATGTTCGGTTTTTAGGTTCCAGGAGGGATGTGGAAAATATAATTCCTGGTTGTGACGTATTGGTTCTTCCATCATTTTCTGAAAGCTTTGGATTGGTATTGATTGAGGCTTTGGCTTGCGAAAAGGCAGTTATTGGAAGTAATGTTGGTGGAATAGCTGAAATCATAACTGATGATGTTGGTTTATTAATTGACCCTAATGATTCTTCAAGTTTATCCAATGCAATTGATAAAATAATTGGGGATAGTGAATTTAGGGAAAAACTATCTTCCAATGCAAGAAAAAGAGCTGTTGATTTTAGTAAAGTTGAAATACCTTATGATGAGATGAAATAATGATTAATAAAGTTAGATGTCCGGGATCTGCTACAATCATCAATGCCATAGCAACCGGTTTTGGTTCAGCTTTTGGGATTGGTCTTAACATAGAATGTGAAGCCAGAGGCATAGATTCTGGAATAAAATGTTATAATGATGTTGGAGCAAGCACTGATTTAATGGATTTGTGTGTAAAGAAAGTCTTTGAGAAGTATAATGTTGATGAAAACGATTTTGGATTGGAGATTAAAACCAAATCAACTCTTCCTATGGCATCTGGTCTTTCAAGTAGCAGCGCATCATCTAATGCCATTGTTGCAATTTCATCAAAAATAATTAGTGATGAATTTAATTTAAATCCATTGTCTGATTTGGAAATCATAAATTTGGCTATTGATGCATCTATTGAGGCAGGTGTTACTATAACAGGTTCATTTGATGATGCAACAGCATCTTATTTTGGAGGTGTTGTTGTAACGGATAATAAAAATCGTGAATTCATTATTAAAGAAAAGATGGATGATTATAAGATACTTGTCTACATGCCTAATTTCATTTCAAAGTCAGGGGATAGTGACGTTAACCGCATGCGAATATTGGCTCCTCTTGTTGAAGTTGCATTTGATTTTGCAAAAAATAAGGATTATTTCAAAGCATTAAATTTAAATGGCCTTATTTATGCTTCTACATTAGGTTTTGATTCTTCCATTGCTATTGATGCTCTTCAAGCTGGAGCAATTGCATCAGGACTGTCTGGAACGGGATCATCATTTGTTGCTGTTTGTAATGAAAATAATGTTGATGATGTAATGGATGCATGGTCTGGACTGGAAGGCAGGGTTTTACAAACTCATGTTGACAATGACGGTTGTGTCTTCTTATAATTTAATTTTTTCATTTCTTTTTAAAAATTTAATTTTCAACTAAATTATGCCATAGTTTATATACTATGATTATTATAAATTATATTATTATCATTATTATCAAATTTTGGTGATTTTTTGAATGAAGGATATGAGATTAAATCTTTTAATAATGAAAAAGAAGCTAAGGATCTTTTAAAAGAATCTAGAAATCGCATTGATGAGATTGATAATGAATTATTTAATTTAATTTGCCAGAGAACTTCATTTGCTGTGGATATTGCTCTTGCAAAAGAGTATTTGGGTATGCCAATTTATGATAAATCTAGGGAAGATGCAATCCATGCAAAAATTGAGAGGTTGTCTGATGAAAACGGTATTGATAGGGATATAATCGATCAAATCGTTAATATGCTAACTATATTAAGTAAAAATGAGCAGAAAGAAATATTGAGGAGGAATGTTGATGGGTAATATTAGAACTTCATTTGTTAAACGTTTAGCAAGAGAACTTATAGAAACTCACAAAGGTGTTTTCACTACTGATTTTGAAGAAAACAAAAAATTAGTATCTGAATATTCTACTGTAAGTACTAAACATTTAAGAAATAAAATTGCTGGATATGTTACTAGACTTGTTAAATTAGAACAAGCTCAAGAATAAATTTTATGCATTTTTATTATTTTTTATATACTTTTTTTTAATAATATTAATTTTTTTTTATGAAAATCTTTTTTTAAAAGTTTATTAATATCTTTTAACATAATTATATATCGTATTTTTAAATGTCAAAAAATTATTATTAAACTATTTAATAGTTTTAAGAAATAGGTGTGAATATTAATGGATTTAATAGTAGCAAAATTTGGTGGAACATCGGTTGGTGATGGTTCCAGGATTAAAAAAGCGGCGCAGTCCGTAGTAAATGAATATATGAAAGGTAAACAGGTAGTTGTTGTAGTTTCTGCAGTTAATAAGACTACTGATGATTTAATTGGTTTGTCAAATGAAGCAATTGGCAGTAACTTAACTGATAATCAAAAGGCAGAAATTATGGCTATGGGAGAATTGACTAGTTCTAGGTTATTCTCTGCTACTGTCGAATCATTGGGTGTAAAATCTCAATTCATCGATCCATATAATGAATTATGGCCTATCATGACTGATTCAAATGCTTTAGAAGCTAAAATTGATTTCGCTACTACTAATAAGATGTTTAAGGGCATTGAAGAACTTTTAAATCAAGGTATTATTCCTGTAATCTGTGGATTTTTAGGAAAAGGTCCGAGCGGAGAAATTACAACCCTTGGCCGTGGCGGAAGTGATGTGTCTGCATTTTTAATTGGGCATTGTTTAGATGCTAATGAAGTTATAATTGTAACTGATGTTGAAGGAGTAATGTCTACTGACCCTAATAAAATTGAGGAAGCTGAATTATTAGATGAAATATCTGTTGAAGAAATGTGGGATTTAGCCACCCATGGTGCTCAAGTCTTACATCCTCATGCATTAAAATATAAAGATCCATTAATAAGTGCAAAAATCATTAATTTTGCATATGGTGATTTGTCCGTTAAAGGAACACGCATTACTGGTCCTTTTGAAGGAGACATGACAAAATCCGTTTCACTTTATAAAAATCCTATTTCTCTTATAGCATTAGTTGGAGATGGAATGCTTAAAAAATCAGGCCTTTTAGCTAAATTAACAGCATGTCTTGCAAGCAATAATATTAACATATTTGGCATTTCAGCCGGGCAAAATTCTATGACTGTATTTGTTGAAAAACAAGATTCACAAAAAGCTTATCGTTTATTGCATACTTTAGTAATTGAAGATGATGTATTCAGTTCACTATCTCTGGCAGAAGATACATCAATGATTACTGTGGTAAGTCCGGATTTTGCTGAAGAAACTCCAGGAATCATTTCAAAAATTACAGAACCGCTAAGAAAAAATCATATTAATATAATTGAAATATCTTCATCTCAAACAGCTATTGTTGTTTA
>OCTX011762904.1_pt1 | contig 16579 bp, 28 predicted proteins | sample 1539691 | NCBI WGS metagenome assembly OCTX01 (sample SAMN02144231, study PRJEB22623) | gut metagenome | biome: sheep rumen | host: Ovis aries | place: New Zealand | reverse complement strand
TGATATAAAAGACGGTTTTGAAGGTGTTGGCGATTGGTTCTCTGATGTTTTCTCAGGAGCTTGGAAGGGAATTAAAAAAGCATGGAGTGGAGTTAAAGATTGGTTCTCTGATGTTGGTAGCGGTATAAAAGATATATTCTCAAAATGTGTTACTAATATGAAATCAGCTTTTGAAAAAGCCGGTAGTTGGATTAAAGATATGGCTGGCAAAATTGGAAGCGGTTTGAGTAAAGCAGGTGAAACAATCAAAGATGGTGCAAAATGGGTCGGCAACAAAATCAAGGATTTATTTGGATTTGCAACGGGTACACAACAAGCACCAAGTGGCTTGGCTTTGGTTGGTGAAGCAGGACCTGAACTTGTAAGATTCAGAGGTGGTGAACAAGTCCTTAACGCAAGAAACACACAGAAAGCCCTTGAAGGAATGGGAAACGGTAGAACTAATAATTTCAATGTAACATTCAACAATTTGCAAGATACAAGTGCTTTTGCTATGATGAATCAGTTGAAGCAGTATAATCGCCAAATGGCTATAAATTCTGTGTTTTAATTGTGGGGTGAGATATGGAAAACAAGAGATTACAAACAATATTCTTACAAAAGATTATTTAAGAGAGGTAAGGAAAATGCAGAAATTAATTTGGCAGAACGCAGATGGTGAAGAAATTAATTTGACAGGTGGTAATTACGGAATTACTGCATGGGAAGGTTTTTCAAATACCTCATTAAATATTCAGAGTCAGCAAGTGCCGTTTCAAGATGGTGGAGTTTTTCTTGACGCTTTATTGGAGCAGAGAGAATTATCTGTAACTCTTGCAATATATGACGGTAATAACCTTGAGACACGTTACAGATTAAGACGTGAACTTATTCACATTCTGAATCCGAAACTTGGCGAAGGTTATCTGATTTACACAAACGACTTCACTTCAAAAAAAATTAAATGCGTGCCACAGATACCGTTATTTGAAACTCATAATAGTAATGATTCGGGAACACCAAAAGCGTCATTGTCTTGGACTGCCTGCGAGCCATATTGGGAAGATTTATTAGAAACTCGTATATTTTTAAAAGAGGGTGTTAGAACACCTATCGAAAACAAAGGAGATGTAAAAACAAATGTAAAAATAGATTTTTATACAAGCAGTGCTACAGAGTTGCAAATAAAAAATTTTACAGAAAACAAGTTTATTAAATTAAACGGAGAAACAAAAAACAGTGTAAATATAAACACCAATTTTGGAGTTAAGCAAATAACATCAAAACAAATGGTTTTGAACGTTATTAATGACGGACACGATTTACGTTATGTTTCTTTTATAGAATCACTAAATTTCTTTTTAGCCGTTGGAGCAAGAGGTACTATCCAAAAGAGTGTTGACGGAATTAATTGGGAAAGTGTTTCAATAATGGGGTCATATAAAACCTTTTCTTCATTGGTGTATGCGAAAGAATTAAATTTAATTATTGCTATTTGTAATGATGGAATCTTCTCAAGTGTAGATGGCGAAACTTGGACTAATAGTTGGACTCAAAATTATGGCGGTACAAGTATTTGTTATTCAAGTGAATTACATTTGTTTGTTGTGGTAGGTTCTCATAGCGGTAATGGTCATGTTCTTACAAGTACAGATGGTATAACTTGGAATAGAACTTTAATTGGTATTCAAGGAGAGTTTTACGGTGTAACATATTCTTCTGTTTTAGGGTTGTTTGTTGCAGTAGGAAAAACCGGTCTTATTTGCACAAGTCCCGATGGTATAAATTGGACGGAAAGAACTTCAAATGTTACTCAAGACCTTAGTTCTGTAATATATGTAGTTACTTTGGGAAAGTTTATAGCGGTTGGGGGTGGTTATCGTTCATCAACAGAGGTTACAAGTCCCGATGGTATAAATTGGACAGAGATTTCAATAACACCATCTAGTTCATTAAAACAAATAATATATGTAGAAACAATGAATTCTTTTGTTGCAGTTAGCGGTGGAGAAGGTGGCGGCATATATTCAAGCGTTGATGGGGAACATTGGACTTTGAGAAAAGAGTCTAGAGTTCAATACGCTTTTTATAGCGTATGTTATTCAAGTAAATTAGGAATGTTTATTGCGGTGGGGTCAGAAGGTTCAAAATACACAAGTATAGACGAAATAAATTGGGAGCAAAGAACTTCTGAATATGAATCTATGTTAAACGCAATTACTTATTCAAAAAAGTTGAATTTATTTATTGCTTGTTCAGGAGAATATTATTATTACCTTACAAGCCATGATGGTATAAATTGGGTTAAGAGATATTTTGGTAGTGCTATATACATTTATGGAATAGTTTATTCAGAAAGTCTTGGTTTATTTGTTGCGGTAGGAAAGGATAGAACTGTTGCCTATAGTGTTGATGGTATAAGTTGGACAAGCCAAACTCTTTTTCCTTCTGAATATCAGAACACAAGTTTTAAGTCTGTAGTTTATTCAAGGTTACTAAATCTGTTTGTTTTAGTAGGAGAAGATGGATATATATTTACAAGTCCTAATGGAGTAGATTGGACAGAAAGAACATCGGGAGTTTCTGCGGATTTAAATTCTATTACCTATTCCGAGTCATTAAATTTATTTGTAGCAGTTGGGGGAGATGGTGAACACGATGTTATAATTACAAGTCCCGATGGTATAAATTGGACAACACGATATTCGGAAGTTGGTTATTATTTATATTCTGTTACAATATCAGAAAGTCTTGGTTTATTTGTTGCGGTAGGAAGCAGTGTATTAGTAAGTTATGGGGGAGTAAATTGGACTAAGCACGGTTCTTATTCACACGAATCAATTGCGTATTCTGAAAAATTAGGCTTGTTCATAGCAGGGGGATATATTTATTTTGATACAAGTTCAGATGGTGTAAATTGGGTGAATAGTTCATCTACTGCGAATGGCAGAATACTTTCAATTCTCTATTCAGAAATGTTAGAATCGTTTATTATGGTAGGTGAAAACGGAATTATTTTACTTTCTTCATTTTCTTTATCCGAGAATCAAATCTCAAAACTTTCCGAAGATAGTGATATGGCTTTTGGTCTTGAAGTAGGAATGAACGAACTTTTAGTTTCTAGTTTAAGTGGTCATGTAAACAGTAGTATTGTTTTTAAACAAAAATACCTAGGAGTATAAAATGAGTTATTATGAAAAGCCACAAATCAAACTTTACAAATACGAAAACTCTTCTTTTGTCTTGCAGGCAATAATTGACGATTATCAAGAAGTATCGTTTGAGCATAACCTTTTTCAAGCAGGTGCTTTTACAATTACGATAAATTACAATATCCCGAACGCACTTTTGTTTGAGCGTGGTCTTTTCGTGCAGTTTGGAAATCACCCATACGACTTCGGGGAAATCCTCACTATTCAAGATTCAATCGGTGAAGATGGTAAAGGAAGTCAGACCCGAACAATTACGGGATATGACGCAAGATACATTCTTAAACGCAGAGTTATTAAAAATATGAACTCTAACGGTTTATGGGTGATGACTGCAAAGGGTGAATTGTGTATACGCAATCTGATTAAAGACCAATGTGGAAGCGGAGCAGAAGCAAAAAGACAATTGCCTATTTCAAATACAATCCCTTCCACAAGTTCAGCAATCGGCAAGGAATACTCTGTATCAGAGCAGTTTTCTAATTTGTACGAAGTCTGCAAGACAATAGCCACACAGTCTGAAATCGGTTGGCGGTTAGCGTTTAATGGAGAGACACTTACCCTCGAATGTTACACAGGAACAGACAGAAGTAAGACCGTGCAGTTTTCTACGGGCTTTGATTCTCTTGCAAACGGAGAGTTTTCCGACAGTTCAGAATCTTTCAGTAATGCAATTTACATTGGCGGTAAAGGTCAGAATGACGACAGAGATATTTATGAAGGTGAAAACGGAACTCCAAGCGGACTAGACAGATTTGAGTCTTGGGATAATCAATCTTCAATGACAACTGAAAGCGAGTATGAAGCAGAAGCAGTTTCAATGCTTACTCAATACGGGCAGACTCTCACGATGAGCGGAAACGGCTTGGCAAAGTGTCCTTATATTTTCCGAGAGCAGTATGATATTGGAGATATAATTAAAGTTGCCTTTTCGGGAAAATCAGCAACGGCACAGATTTTGTCAGTAACAGAACATTGGACTTGGGGAGCATACGACATTCAATTCTCATTCGGAAAACCGCAGAATAATTTAGCCGACCAATTACAGTTGATGTTGCGACAGATTCAGAAAGCAAGTGAAAAGGCAAGTTCAACTGACTCTGTAAGGTGGTATACAATTCCAACGGATACACAAATGCCTTCGGCTGATGTAACTTATAATACTATTGGGTTTGTTGGGGATGTTGGAAACGGTGCAACGTTCAAATTATATCTTGATAACGAAAAGACCGGAGCAAAGACATATCATGTTTGGTTTAAGCAATTAGCAGGAAACGGAAAATTAACTTTGACTACCGGAAAGAGTGGCGCGGTTGATTTAAGTTTTGGTGGGGGAACTTATGTTGCAATTATTTCTGTCGATGAAGCAGGAAATATTGTAAACGTTGCAGAAACTCCGACGAATTTAATTCAAGCAGGAAATAATGCGCCATTGACAAGTAACGGAGCAACCGCCCTACAACCTGTCGATACAGTCACTAGCGGTAATATGCATTCTGTTACTTCTAATGCAGTGGTAAATTATGCAAACAAGGTAATTAAATACAAGAAAGTAACCTTAACAAACATAACAATAGGAGAAAATGGATATTATGATATTAGAAGCAGTTTTCCAAGTGGAATGAATAATTTTCTTTTTGCTTCAATGTATGATTATGGTTCCGTAAGCAGTAAAGACGCATTAGGTGTAAACGGAAGCGGTGCTTATCTTTTTGGAACTGCAAACGCAACTATTACGACTATAATTATACGCTATTATTACACCGATTAATACTAATAACTAGAGGTATACCAATGGCAAATTCTAGAAGTAATATTTACCCTGTACAGTTGCAGGGTAGTGTTTTTGACAATGAATAATTTTAGATGTAAACTTTATCTATGCAGAAATACATCGAGAAAATGAAAGTTGAATTGACAGATTTAAGTGGTAAAATCGGCAGAGCAGAAAAGGTAATTGAAAATCCACCTTATGGCTCTGATAGTAACGGAATTGAATTGCTTAAAAAGCAAGTTACCGCTATGCGTGCATATCGGGAAATCTTGCAGGAGCGTATTGATTACGAGGTGTCAAAATGAACGAAGAAACAATTGACTACCGACTGACGCAGATAGAGCAGAAACTTTCACAGATAACTGAATTACTCTTGCAGACACAGGCGCAAGAAATCAGATTGTCTACCGCTGAAAAAGCAATTCAAGAACTTAAAGACAATTCCAAAAAAAACGTTGAGCGTTGGCTTTCACCATTGGTATCAGCAATCATATCGGGATTGGTTGCGTTCATATTTGTAAAGGTAGGTCTAAAATGAATCAGCCACAAATCCTTGCAGAAGAATTAAACAAAGTTTTTCCGAATCCAAAACTCGAAGCCATCGGGAAGTTTTCTTGTTGCGCATTAACGCTGATGTGGTATCTCGGAATTGACCAATCAGATACAGACGCAATTATGACGGTTGCAAGTCTTATAGACAAAAAGGCTCTTGATGGTGAATGTACTGTCTATTGGTTTCCTGCAGTAAAAGCACTTACGGGCAGAGAATTAAAAAGCGTATCAGAAGAGCCGATTACATCTATCAGAAAAATCAAAGGTAAGGCAATTGTGAAGTTTCAGAACGGTTCGCAGATTCATTGGGGCGGTGTCGAAAATGGCAAGGTTGTTTTTGATTCAAAAGGAAAGTCAAAGACCATAGCCGAGGGAAAACCTGTGCTTATAAAAGTCTTGGAGTTTTAGGGGAGTGCAGATGAAAGTTAAATCAATTTCATTACTTGTAAAAATCATTCTTGTAGTTTTGGGGTTTGCGTTCTCAATTTTGAAGTGGTGCGACATTTTACCAAACGCTGACTTCAACGAGATTTGGAAAGCGTGTGCTTTTGCTTATGGAATCTCAATGGGAGATATTGATTTTAATATTACCCGTGACAATTGGGTTGAAAAAAAGGAGCAGAGCAAATGAATACACTGACGATAATTTTAATATTAATTGCAGTCATCGTTACAATGGGTGGAATAATCTATGTTCTGCTCAAAGACAAAAAAACAAAGAAAAAAGAAATCGAGCAACTTAAAGACAAGTTGGAAAGTGCAAATGAAAATCTGTATGCTATGAAACATTACATCGAGCGAATACTTGCGATAAAAGCAGATACACAAACAAACGTTGAAAAAATTAAGGAAGCGAAAACAGATGAAGAAGTTCTTAGTATTCTTGCTGATATTATATCCGCTAATAATAATCGGGTGCAAAACGACTAAGGTTGAAACCGAGATTATTCTTCCGCCAAAACCTCAAAGACAGGTTTTAAAAAATCCACAGAACATTCAAGACTGTGCAGAAATCATCGCTTATTATGAAGGTCTTGTTTGTGAGTGGGAAGCGTGGAGCGAGCAGGCAGAAAACGCTATAAATAAAGCCCGTTAAAACCCTCTAAAACCGCTCTAGGAAGCCCGTAGAAGCGTTTGAACGGTATAGGTGGACAAATATCACCACCGAGCCGTTTTGAATGCGTTGTAGCGAAGATTTCAGCGTTTTATAATTTTCTCGAAAAGATAAAAAATCAGTAGACAAGAAAAAGATTATGTAATACAATGAAAACGTTGGGAAGTAACGACCCCTAACGAAAAAATACATTCAGACCACAAAGAAGGATTTAATTTCTGTCTTAGGTATACCGCTTTTCTGAATGGGCGGTTCGGTTCGTTACCGACTAGGACAGAAGTTAAATCCTTTTTTATTGGTCAAAAAGGAGAAAAAAAAATTGAGTGAAAACAAACGTTACTATTGGTTGAAGTTGCAAGAAAACTTCTTTGATGATGACACTATTGATTTTATTGAAAGTCAAGAGAATGGTGAAAAGTATGTTTTATTTTATCTGAAACTTTGCTTAAAAGCCTTAAAGAATGAGGGTAAACTTATCCGCTATGTCGGAGAAATGCTTTTACCTTTTGATGATGTAGGACTTTCCAAAATAACAAGGACAGATATTGATACTGTACGCTCCGCATTGATTCTGTTTTCCAAAATCGGCTTAATAAAAAAATTAGATACAGGCGAAATATTCCTTACACAATTAAATGAGATGGTTGGAACAGAAACGCAAAAAGCAAAGTATATGAGAGAGCGAAGATTACAAGAGCGTAACAACGGAGTAACAATGTTACCCGAGTGTAACTCCGATGTAACACAGAGTATAGAGTTAAGAGATATAGAGTTAGAGGAAAGAGTTAAAGATAAAAAAGCCGAAACTAAGTCTAAAAAGCCTTGTGGTGAACATCAGCAAGTTTATGACCATTACTTAAAAAATTATGACGCTTTGTATCAGCAAGGAAAACTTTTTACAAACAAAGTTGAAATTGAGTATGCAAAATGCGGAGCGTTACTAAAAAGACTTCTTCCAAAATATAGCCTTAATGAATTATTCACCGTCATAGATAGAGCGATGAGCGACACATTTATATTAGGGGGTGGTTATAATTTATCTGTAATACTTTCCGCAAATCAGTTGAATAAATTACTTAATGCTAAACCGCAACAGAATCAGCAATTCAAAAACTTCGACAAACAATCGCTTGCCGATAAAGATTTTTTCAGTCAGCAGTAGGGGGAGCAGATGAGCGAAATTAAAAAACAGTCAGAAGCAATGTTTTCATTTATGCAGGACTTAAAACTTGAAGTGCCGAAGCCCGAAAAGAAAACCGCAACTTGTAATTTACACGGGCAGTATCAAGCAACCGTTTTGGAAGATGGAACGCTTGAGCCGTGTCCAATATGCACCGCTGAAAAATCTAACGAATGGAAACGTAAGAAGCAGGAAGCAGAAAACGAAAATTGGCGGAAAGAAAAACAGAGGTACATTGATGACATTAATTTGCAGATGTATAAAAAATTGAACATCAGCAAGGAGTTTTATTATGTTACTCTCGATGATTATATCCCGAAAACAAAAGCACAAGAGCGAGCAAAAATTGCCGTTGCCGAAATGATAGAAACCCGAAAGGGAAAAATTATCTTGTTAGGAAATAACGGAGCAGGCAAGACTATGCTTGCAAACATCGTGGCAAAAGAACTAAAAGGTTGCGTATACACGATGTACGAAATTACTACGATGATTCGGCAATCTTACACGGCAAAGGCTGAAAAGAGCGAACTCGAAATAGTGCAGGAACTTATAGAACTTCCGTTTCTTGCAATTGATGAGTTGGGAAGAGTTTCTAATACAGAAGCCGTGCAGACGTGGTTTTCATTTATTCTCGATAAGCGACATTCGCTTGGGTTGCCGACAATGATAATAGGCAACTTGCATTTTATGAAAGATTGCGAACACAAAGGGTGTCCGAGATGTTTTGAAAACTTTTTCGACAAAGACGTATTGTCACGATTCCACGAAGATACAGTGGTTATAGTGATTAAGTCATCTGATGGCAGAGTGGAAAAAAAGACTATGAAATATTTCAGCGATTAAGGGGGAATGGAAAATGTTTGTAGATGAACTTGAAGGTTATTTCGGAAGTTTCGGGGCTGACGAAAAAGGTTGGATAAACTCGAAGCTTGAGAGTTTGGGTGATGATGAAAAAATGAATTATGTTACGGCATTAAAAAATCTTCACGGAAAACGTGATGGAGTGCCGACAATTCAAGACTTAAAAATTGCGCTTGAAAAAGTAACAGGTAAAAAGCAAACTAACTATATGTGGAGCGTATGCCTTGAATGTGGTTGTGAGTATGATTACAAACTTCCGATGTGTCCGAAATGTTTTGAAAAAGGCTTGGAGTGCAGAGCGGTATCTGTTAGGAAGTCAGATTTTCCACCTTCAATAAAAGTTGTGAAGTTTAATAAAACTTATATTGGTAATGGAACAGAGCAGACTTGTTATAAATGCGTACACAATCCTTTGAGTTATTGTAAACATTTTGGAAATCCCGATTGGGCTTGCCGAGAACTTCAAGATTGTAAATGTTCCCACTGTTGCGTAGTTACAAAAAAAGCGAATGAAAAAATGAGGGAGCAGAAAACTACAACTTCAATTTATGCAAAACCTCTTAAACGCTGACAGATGTTAAAAATCGGGGGTCTTTTAATAAAAAGGTGTAATATCATCACCGAGCCGTTAAAAGCCCCTCAAAACGCATTGTAGAGCGTTTTAGAGCAGTTTTCGAGGTAAGTATAAAAAGTATAAAAAGAAAATTAACCGAAAAGAAAAAAGATAATTATTTTAATTTTTTTCTTGACTAAAGAATGTTTATGCAGTATAGTGTAATTAAGAACGGCAGAAAGCCGAAATAAAACAAAGACTTCCGAGTTAGGGAGCAGGAGTAAAATTATGAAATACATTACAGACAAAGCAGAAGTTGCAGAAGCATTCAGAACCTTACCAATCATCAAGATTGATATGCAGAATCACGTTAAAGAGTATGACACCTTGTACGAAGGTGAAAAAGTAAAAGTTGCCGTTGAAACAAAGAATCACGGAACATTGTACGTTACAGAAAAAATCCATTATTGTGCAGACAATAAAAAGTTTTATGTTCCAAACTACGGAGCAATGATTACCGATTCATTCGGCTATGATGATGTAATGGAACTTTACGAAAAGAATCACGCTCCAACAGTTATGAACGGAATTAAGGTTGGAATCCTTGAGGTATATCCAAACGCAAAGCAGTGCAGAATCCGAGTTATGACAGTTAAGTATTGTAACTTGATGACAATGGAAGCCTGTGTGTTTGAAGATGTAGAATAAAAGCAAAAGCCCCTCACTTGAGGGGCAAGGAGAACTTATGGAAAATCCTATGATTTACAGTGCAATTGTAGACGCTATGGGGCAGATTAACGCAATTGCAAAAGGTCGTAGCAATTCAATGCAGAACTTCAAATATAGGGGCATTGATGATGTTATGAACGAACTCCACCCTATTCTTGCAAAGTGCGGAATCTTCATAGTTCCGACAGTTTTGGAAGAGCAGAGGGCAGAAGGAAAAACTTCAAAGGGCGGTGTAATTTATTTTACCCGTTTGAAAATCAAGTTCACCTTCTATGCGAAAGACGGTTCATTCTTTGAATCAGTTGTAATTGGTGAAGCGATGGATTCGGGAGATAAGGCAAGCAACAAGGCTTTGTCTATCGGATTAAAATACGCACTGTTGCAGGTTTTCTGTATTCCTACAGAAGATGACAAAGACCCCGATTCCACTTCTTATGACTTCATCGCTAACAAGGGAGCGGAGCAGGCATTTGATAAAGTTCCGCAGAAGCAGACAAGTCAAGCCCGTGTTGAACTTAATAATCTGCTTACAAAATATGAGAAGCAGTTAGACGGAAATACAAAGAGCGGAAATCCTTACAAGATGGGTTGTGAAGCGATGGCAGGCGATGACGAAGCAAAGATTAAAGAAATCCTTGATAGAGTTAAGAAGTTCTTGAAAGCACAGGGGATTGCCGTATGAAGTCAGAAGAATTAAAGATTGTTGAAGAAGAAACACCTGCCGAAACCCTTGACCTTGTGGTAGTTGAAAAATCCGTAGGATATTTGCAGACAAACATTCGGGGATTGGAATTATATGTTGAAAACAAACTGAAAGAATACACTCCCGAAAAGTTTAGGGGTGACGCTGATTTGGCAAAAAAGAAGCGAACCGAATTGAATAAGGCTAAGGACATTCTGAATGAAAAGCGAAAGGAAATCATTAAAGAATGTATGAAGCCTTTCGAAGATTTTGATGAGCGTTGCAAGGCATTGGTTAAGCAGATTGACAGTGCAAGCGGTAGCCTTGATGAGATTGTCAAACTTAAAGAGCAGGAAGAAGATGAGAAGAAGCGAAAGCAGATTGAACTGTTTTGGCAGACAAAAGATTTTGACCTCTTTCCGCTTGAAAAGATTTTCAATCCAAAGTGGCTTAACAAGACCTTCAAAGAATCTGATATACTTGATGAGATGGACAAGCGGATTGCAAAGACTTACAAGGATTTGAAAACGCTTGAAACATACTCTGAAATGTACGGCATTAAAGCAGATGACGTAAAGGCTCATTACCTTATGAATCTTGATGTAGAAGAAACAATTTCTTACTGCGATGAATTGCAACGACAGAAGGAAATTGCACAGAAGGAAGCAAAGGAACGGGCAGAGCGTGAACACGCTGAAATTATCGGAAAGCAGAAGGAAGAACTGTGGAAGGAAGAAAGCAACTTCGATAGGGATACAGAAATTAAAGAACTTGCAAGCCAAGCCATCGCAAGTGCTTCGGGAACAGAAGTTGCCCCGAAAGTCCGCAGTATGTTCACAATAACTGTAAAAGCGTATGAAGAAGAAGTTCTGAAAATTAAAGCAGAACTGAACAAACTTGGAATCGAGTTTACGGTTGAAGAATTATCGTTCTAGGAATCTTGCCCGTATGGGCTGATATATTGACGGTGGGGATAGACCCACAAGGCAAGATAACTGCAATTTGGAAATTAGAGTAGGCAGATAAAAAAGGTTCGTAGAAAGTTTTATCAGCCGAATCTGATAGCCTTGTCGGGCGGTCTGAATGAAAATGAAGGGTTGTAAAAAACTACCGACTTTTACAATTTTTGAAATGTTCTAAATGTCAGACAAAGACTTTTCTTTTAGGGGTGGCAGATGGCAGAAGTAAAAGAAATCAAATTAAGCAAGGCTCAACAGAGGGTCCTTGATTATATGGTCGAGTTCGGCAGTATAACAACCTTGCAGGCATTTGTGGATTTAGGGGAATCCCGATTGTCAGCGATGATTTTCGAGTTGAAGAAAAAAGGAGTTGTTATAACTGACGAACGCAAAGAAGTTAAAAACCGATGGGGTGAAAGCCGTTGGATAAAGGAGTATAGAATTGCGTAAGAAAATCAAGGTAAAAATTAAACTTATGGAAGGTGGAAAACTACCCGAGTTTAAGACAAGGGGTGCAGTGTGTTGCGACTGTTATGCAAGACTTAATGTGTTGCACAGAATTGCCCCTCATAAGCGAGCAAAGATTCCACTTGGGTTTGCGATGGAATTGCCTTTAGGGTGGGAAGCGGTAGTTAGACCTAGAAGTGGTTTAACATCAGATGGACAGGATATTGGAATTGGCAGTATAGATTATGATTTTCGTGGGGAAGTATCAGCAACCGTAATCAATGACACTAACAATTATTTTACTGTCGAAAATGGCGACCGCATTTGTCAGTTGGCAATCCGTGAAGCACCAAAGGTGAACTTTGTTGTTGTAGATGAACTTACAAAAACAGAGCGTGGTTCTAACGGCTTTGGAAGTACAGGTATAAGATAAAAGGAGATTAAATCTATGGCAGAAGAATTAACAGAAGAACAGAAAAAAAAGGCAGAAAAAGTTGAAGAACTCATTACAAACTGTGCAGACGCAGGAGCAAAAACTTTTGAGGATTTTTTAAGAGAGAATCCAAACACAAGCCTTGAAGAAAAACACGAAAACTTAGTTAAGATTATAAAATCTAACTTTTTTATAACTTCGCTTATGGTACACGGAGTTTAAGGAGATTAAATATGCAGGACTTAAATCAGACAATTTTAATCGGCAGACTTACAAGAGATTGTGAGTTGAAGTTTACACAGAGCGAGCGAGCGTACACTTACGCAAGTATTGCGGTAAACGGTAGCAAAAAAGACGGTAACGGAAATTACGTTGATGACCCGTCATTCTTTGATGTTCAGATATGGGGCAAGATGGCTCAAAACCTTTGTCAGTATTTGACCAAAGGAAAACAGATTGCCGTAGTTGCTCATCTTCATCAAGACCGTTGGGAAAAAGACGGTCAGAAGCAGAGCAGAGTTGCAATTATAGCAGATTCAGTGCAGTTAATCGGTGGTAACAAAGGCGGAGATTCAGCACCGCACTTCGAGCCTGCTCCATCAGAAAACGAAGGGGGATTCCACGGAACTACTGCAAACAGTGGATTTGCAGAAAGTTCAGACTTTCCCGAAAATATTCCCTTCTGATTTGCCCGTGCAAGTTCAGATTGTGGCAAAAGTGTTTAAGGGTGAAATAATGCAAGAAAAATAATAAAAATACAAATATTTTTCTTGACATAAACACGATTAAGCGGTATAGTGTATTTGTACGGTAAAAGAAACCGTATGAATACACTAAGACCTTGTGATAACGGGGCAGGAGAAAAATTATGGAATACTTTGGAAATGTAGATTCAATTGAACAGTTGAAGGCTGACTATCTGAAATACCTTAACAAGTGGAAGGGTTCAGATATGATGACAGAAGTTCGCAAGCAGTATGAAGAATTGCTTGAAACTTTTGGTGTGGAACTCAACAAGCAGATTGATGAGGAAAACAAGCAGTTACCAACCGAGAAGCAGAAGCGACATTATGACCCTAAGAGCGATAAGTTCGCAGACACTTTGGAGAAGGTAATCGACTTCAATATGAACATTGAAATTATCGGTCAGTGGATATGGTGCTTCGATTCATATGAATACCGAGAGCAGTTGAAGGAACTTGGTTTTTGGTACACTGCGAGCAAAAAGGCTTGGGTATTTAATGGTCAGCAGAAAAGATTTATCCGCTCACGAAATACTGTAAAAACTCTCCGTGAAAAATGGGGAAGCGAAATTGTGCGAGAAAAAGAGGAAGCGTAAATTATGGAAAGACTAAATTATAACGAATGGACTGCATCGGGAAGCGTAGATTATATTAAGGTTCTCGATGTTACAAATGAGTTTGCGTCATCAGTAAAGTTGAAGGGAACTTCAAGACGCAAGAACGCAAACTCATCACAGATGGTTGAGTTTACTTGTCTTATGGAGCAGGACACTTACGATGAAGCAGTTAAGAAGGGGCTTGATAAGTTCAAGTGGGTTACTCTTGGCGGACATATTGAAACTTGGTACAAGAATGATGGAACACCGAAGATTCGTTTTGTGTGCGATGATATTCTTGAAGTTTGTTAAAGGGGGTGACAGATGATTTTATTAAAAACTTTAGCAATTATTATGATTGTAGCAATTTGTTTTTTGGCTCTGACATTTTCTATTGCAATTGGTGTAGAGGTTGGAATGGAAATGTTTTTCAGACACAAGGGGAAATGATGAGAGGAAGCCTTATAATTTCTCACGTTGCAACATTGTTATTGTGTTTGGCAGTTCTGTATCTTTCTAATAAGGTACAGACTGTTGAAAATCGGCAAGCGTTAATACTTGAAGAAATTAACGATTTGAAAAAGAAAGATAGAATTACATCACAAGATGTAGACTCTATATATCGACTTATGACAAGAGGTATTGAAGATGGAGCAGTACAGTTACACACAAAAGACGAAAACTGACCGACTTTTTAAGACAAAAGAAGTTGCGAATATTTGCGGAATTACAGTAGGAATGGTGCATTATGCAGTAGAGAAGTTGGGAATTATTTACACAACAAATAAATGGGGTTATGCACAATTTTCTTTTACGCAAATGAGATTGATTAGGGAGTATTATAAAAAGTCAGATAATACAGATAATCTAAAATTAAAGGCAGAGCCGATGACATTGGAGCAGTTGAAAGAACTGCACCCACTTGTAAAAGATGAGCGGTTCTTCGAACTTTCGTATTTTCCCGAAACTGTACCAAACTGTTTTGCAGAATATTAATAAAAGATTTTTCTTGACTGTAAAATAAAAACGTGATACAATGATTTTATAAGACCGAAAAAAAACAAACGGCAAGGAGAAAAATTATGACTGAAACAGAAAAATGGATTCGACAGGCAAGCGAAAGAGAAGCACTTGCAAATAAACTTATTGAACTTGAAGCAAAAGATTTTGAAGAGTTTGACGAACTCAAAGACGTTCCTGTGGAAACTTTGCAGACTTGGATAATCGAAGCACTTGAAGAAGAAAATAAAAACCTTAGAGAAAAACTTAAAGGATACCAAACTTCAAAGCAAACTCAATTAAAGATTTATCACTATTAAATGCTTTATCCGAAGCAGAGCAATTTATAAATAACGAATGTTGTCCTGATTGTTTCTGTGTAGATTGTACGAAAGAAGATTGTACGAAAGAAGATTGTGGGATTAAGAAACTTGGATTGGTAGAGGTGGAGAAATGAAAGTAAAACAGTTTTGTAGAAACATAAAAAATCTGTATGTCATAATCAGATATTTTGGATTTAGTTATCTTGATTCAATTTATTACAACTATAAACAAGACAAAGACAGTTATGAAGATTTTTGGGAATGTTTACAGGAAGAACTTTATGCTATGGCAGATAGCCAATAATTCATAACCGAAGGAGTAAGGATATGAAAAAGATTTTAGCATTGATTTTAAGTCTATTGTTATGTTCAAGTGCGTTTACTAGACAGTATGTTCAAGATATTACTACCACAGGAAATCTGATACACAATATATCTGTAATAAGAGCGTTGCAAGCAACCTTAACTAATTTTTTTGTCAGATTTAGTCAAGAAAGGTTATAAGATTGTGCAAGTTATTCCAACGACTGCTGATGGTAGTATTATCGGTTATGTTGTCATTTATGAGGATAATAAGGAGTAACTATGAAAGCGATAGTATGTGATAAGTGCAAAAAGATTATTGAAACAGGAAAGTGTATAAGGTTGGAATATTATACTTTCAAGCCTTGTGCAGAAAAAGAAGATGGAATCAAATATTCAAAATTGATACCGAATGAAATGGATTTATGCGATGAATGTTTTAAGAATCTTGTCGTGTATTTGGGATTGGAGTAACTATGACATTAGAAGAAAGCATTGAGTTTGATGATAAATACACAAACGCTAAAATTAGAGGTTTAGATAAAACTGTTTATTTTGAATCTCACGAAAATAACGATACAAAAATCTGTAAAAAATGTATTCACGGAGACAATAAAGGGGGTTGTGTAACAAGGTACGAATCACCGTTTAATTCTTTTGGTTGTATCAAAAATAATCAATTTGAACCTATTAAGGAGTAACTATGTTTGAGAAAGAAGCAGAAGAATACGCAACTCATAATGATTGGTTTGAGTTCAGTGCTAATGTTGATAAAATCGGTAATGCTATTAGAACGAAAATGGAACGAGCCTATATTGCAGGTGCAGAGTTCGGCTACAACAAGGCTAATGAATGGCAGTTTGTATCTGAAAAAGGTCTACCAAAAAAAAGTGGCAGATATTTGGTATATGTTGGTGGTGGCGAAAATGGTGTTTATCCACTTGATTTTGATACAGAAGCAAATGATTTTGGCTATTGGTGTTTAGAAGTCGCTAGTGCTAGTTTAGGTGTTACTGATACGGTGTTTGAAACTGTTACAGAACGAAATGAAGATAAAGTTATCGCTTGGAAAGAAATTGTACTTCCAAAGGAGAGTGAATAAATGCAGAAAGTAGGAAAACTAAAAACCTTAAAAGGTAAGTG
>OCTX012167529.1_pt1 | contig 16599 bp, 7 predicted proteins | sample 1539691 | NCBI WGS metagenome assembly OCTX01 (sample SAMN02144231, study PRJEB22623) | gut metagenome | biome: sheep rumen | host: Ovis aries | place: New Zealand | reverse complement strand
AGTAGCTTTGATTGTTACCTCGTCACCAGCCTTAGCAGTAGAAGGAACTGCTACAACAGTACCGTTCTCGATACCTTCAGCAATCTTAACAGCATAATAACCTGCAGGAACTGGAAGTGGAATCTTCTCTATGACGATGTTGTCAATAGCTGAACGACGAGCCTCAACACTGTAATTAGAGTTTACAACAAGTGATGTGACAGGATTATCGTTACTCATAGCAGCGTCGTATCTCTTGTTGACAGTTTTTGTCGTGCCGTTATTTACGATACAGAACATTGTCTTTTCGCCATAATCAAGGTAGAAATCAAAATGGGTTTTGTTTGTTTCAGCAAGAAGTTTATCAACACCTTCTCCTCCGATTTTGCTGAAGTCCTTACCTCCGTCAATCTGGAATGGATTATATGCTGTTGTAAACCATGTGTTGTCATATACGCTTCCCCAGAAGCCTGCTACGTTTGTGTTTTCCGTATCTTTGAAATATACACCGCAACCACATTTGTTCAAGTTACCGAAGTAGAAGTCAAAAGAAACATGCAGAGCATCAGTACCTGATACTATTTCTGCCTCGTCAAGCATAATGGTAGCATCGCCCTTACCAATGCGCAAGATACCCTGACTTTCCCATGCACCATCCTTAAAATATCCATTATTAAAATTAATGCCTGTATTTGCGGCCAATTCTAAATTAGCTAAAGTCATAACACCGGTAGCATCTGTATATTTACCAGCACCTGGATCAACTGTTGGGTCATCTAATGTGAATGCATCAGCATCCTCGAAGTCAAAGTTTCTAATAGGTGTTGGTTCATAACCAGGGTTGTAATCACTCTCATAGAAATTGGTTATAGTCTCATTCATAGAATTTGTAGCGTCCTGAACTGCAGGAATCCATTCGCCAACCAATTCTTCGACACTTATTTCAGAATCATCCTTAAAATCTTCAAATGCTACCTCAGCATTACCGACAGCACCCTCAAGAGTAGCGTATGCTATTCTTCCAGAGAATACGCGAGTATTCAGGATAACCTTTGCATTTTCAATTGCATCAAGCATATCGAAGAGTACTTGGTTATAAGCAAGGAAACGCTCGTTGAGACGGAACAGAGGGCGTCCACCACGATTCATGATAGTATCTACGGCATTTTGTGTACCAGCAGCATACTTGTCATAACTTAAGTTGTAATCCCACTCAGGGAATTCAGTACCAGCTTCTGTTTCTGCAGCTTCCTTTGCTGCTTTGGATGCAGGTTCCTCAAAGCCATTGATTATATCATCATCAGTCAAAGATTCGTAGAACTCAAGGTTCTCAGTATAAAGACTTGAAGTGTCCTTCACAGCTTGCTTGTACCAATAATACTTGCCCTCTGGATCTGTATAGTAAGAAACAGACAAATTGTATGCATTGCGCATAGCTGTAATCTGCTCTCTAACCTTTTCTATATATGCAAGTTGCTTGGCATTATACTTACCGGCGGCCTTGAAGAATACGCGAACATCGTTGAAAACTCCTTTACCTCCAGCCTTTGCAATACCGTTTGTAGCATAAGTGTCATTTGCATAAATCTTGAAAGAATATTTACCATCCTGACCTTCGGGAATATTAAATGCTACCACACCCGTCTTATAGGTTTGGTTATCCAGAGCAATTGTTGAGCCTGTATATACCTCTTCCCCTTCTTCATTAAGAACAGAAAGAGTCAACTCACCGCGACACAATGCAGGACGATAGGCAAGATTATACGAACCATCGTTATGGCCATTCAGGGTACCCTTCTTTCCCTGAGCGTCCATATATGAGTCTAAAGCAAAGATATATGAACCTGCAGCAAGACTTTTCTGCTCAGATGTTATAATGATGTTTGGTGAATATGAATTATTATTTGCATAGTTTCCACTAAGGACATAATCTTCTGTTCTGCCATAATACCAACGATAAGTGTAATCCGATGATGCTCTCCAGCCGTAATAACTATTAGCGTTACCTATTTCTATATCTCTTCCTGAGCCGCCTCTCTTCTGAAACTTCATTTTCTGGTCTGCAGCATAGTCGCCGAAGAAAGCAGCATAGAATTTTGCGATAGAGTCGTTGACCTCAGTAACCTTATTATTGCCATCCTCTACGGTTGTAGCGTCAGACATTTCTGCAAGATTTGTCGGAGCAGCCTTAATGAAGTTCCACAGTTTTGTTTCTGCGTCATTCTTCTGCATTCCTTCCCAATCATAGACATTGATGATAGCATTCAGGTAGTCAATTTTGTTCTGTAGGAATCGGTTGTCATAAACCTGTTCAGCCTCGAAAAGTTGGAAATTACCGATAGAGATACCATCCAGCAACTGAGAAATTTCGATGAACCATGTCAGGTCCGATCCGTCATTTGTGAGAGCTGTTGCATACGTCTGATACTCACTTGTCAGTTGGAAACCAAGTTTAAGGTCCGCCTGTGCTGTGTAGTCCCCAGCAGCTGTTGCTGTGTTTGCATATTCACCGCTCTCAGTACCAAAGACATTGAGGTGGGCGATATGATCACCGCCAGCGCCTAAATACTGCGGAGTAAAGGTAGTAGCATATGTACCCTCATTAGCCTTGGCATCAAATACTAACACATAAGTCTTGTTGTCGTCATCAAGTTCAAATGACTTATACAGACCCTTGTCGTATGCTGCTGAAATAGCGGATACATAGCCATCAGTAACTTGGAAGTTCTCCGATAGTACGTTTGTGTTGATGGAAGTCCATCCTTCCAGGTCTTCCGTAAGATCAAATGAAGTCTTCAGAGCCTTCAATTGATAACGGCCGCTTGGGGTGTAAACGTAATTACCAACTTCCACTGCACTTGCAGAGAAAGCGAACAACGCTGATACAGCGTAAAGAAATAAACGTTTAATCATAGTCGAAAAATAGAATTAGTTAATTAATGAAATAAATAGAATTGCTTGTCTATAAATTGATATGTTTTATTGTTTTGAAATCGATTTGATGATTTTCGTGATGCAAAGGTATTGACTTTTTATAAGGGAAAAAGGGTAATTTCGTACAAATAATTATTATTGTGTACACACCTTTCCCTTTTTAACCGTCATCAAGTCTGTTAGTAGGGTTTTAGCAAAAGCGTCAGGCGATAGCAGTTTGGATGCCGATACGCCCGACGCGACTAACATGATGAAAAAATTATTAACTTAAATCTATCTATTATGAAGAACTATTCTTCGTCAAATTCATCATCATAATAACCAAACCTGCTGGCACGTGCATTCTGTACAAAGCCGTCACCATCCTGAACATTTGTTGACTGTAGGGTTTCAGTAATTGAACCAGCCATCAATGCACATTGGTTGTTGAGGTTTACGATGAGTGTCTTTGGAGCAATATATTGTTTTTTCATTTTTATTTCCTCCTTATATTATTTAATGAATATTTTCTTACCGTTTCTTATGTAAATTCCGTGTGTTGGCTTTGCAACACGTGCGCCCTGCAAGGTGTACCAGATGTTGTCACCAGTTTCGTTGCCATCATTTTCCTTTACAGTGTTGATTCCTGTAACGTCATCGAAAACCATTCTGATGCTGCGAGCTGAAGCCTTTGCAGCCTGTGCAGCAGTTAACTCTAAGTATGCCTTTCCTGCTGCACTGGTTAGCGTATTTTCTGTGCTTACAGGATAGAAACCTGCTTCATCGTCAAGAACACCGAAGACGTAGTACTTGGTGTCTTCTGTTGACTGCAAACTTGTTGTGTTGGTTGCAGAACCCTTCAGTAGGTTAGTGCTAATTGTTTCTGGATCACCATCGAGTACGGGTACATCAACACTTACAGCTGCATTTGCCTTCAGGTAGATTGGGGTTCCTGCAGCTACCTTATATACTCTATTAAATGTAACTGTTCCTGCAGAAGCCGCTGTTGCTACATAGGCTTCAATTTCAGTTACATCGGTGAAGTCCAACGCATTTTCACTCACTAAAGTTGCACCGCCAATGTTCTGCTCGGCTTTAGAGATGTTGACATTTTGAATATAAGTGCTGTTCGCTGTAGTAGTAAGATCCACGCGCCCATTAGCTGTTACAGTGTATTGTGTACCACTAACAGGACTATCGTTTGCGCTCAGACCAGAAAGTATTGAGGTTCCTGTTACCTTAAGTCCACCTCCAGTATATGTAATAGTAAGCGTTTCTCCTGCCTTCAGGTCTAAGATAGAGAAATTACGGTTATCATAACCGATTTTAAACCCTTTCTCCGTATTATAGTTCTTAAAAATAAATTCACTGCTTGCTGTAACGGTTCTTGATGAAGGACCGACAGCAAACTTGTTATCAAACGTTTTGTTGCTAGTATTTAATAAATAAGGTATGTTGTCACCTAAACCACTGGCAACACTGATTAGACCTGTATTGTTTGTTTCACTTGTAAAGTCATACGTGTTCGAATACCCTACAACACCAACAGTAACAGGAACTGATGGTACAGGATCTTCGATGACCACTTTTTCAATATATACTTCGCCAGTTGTGATGAAATTAAGATTTCCAGCAGTTCCTACAGTATAAGTCTTGCCACTTACCACAGCGTCGCCATCAACAAACTTTAATGTCGCAACATTGTTGCTCAGCGTCAGGGTGACGCGATTACCTTTTACCAGATTTAAAATAGTGAATGTGCGGTTGTTCCATTTCGAATACAGTCCTTTATAATCGCCAGCAGTTCTAAATATGAAACCGTTGTTTGTACCATCATTGCGATTCTTTGGACCAACAACAAAGCGGTTTCCGAATGTTTCTGTAGATGTTGCTAACAGCTGTCCATCACCAGTTACTGCACCATAGGTAGGTGCTAACGTGTTACCTTCTCCTGCCTGCACAAAGTCATACTCTTCTGTTACTGCACTTGCTCCAAGCGGTAACACAGTTGCTACAGCGAAGAGCGCTAATTTAAGTAATTTTGTTTTCATTTTAGTGACAATAATTAATTATAGTAATTGTAGTTATTATATCGGGAGATTATCTCGATGTGTTGGTTTTCGGATGCAAAAGTAGAGCCTTTCGATAGAGTAAAAGAGGTGAATTTGTACAAAAAAGTAATAATTTGTACAAAATAGCCCTGCTCTGGAACAAATAATTATATTACCTTTGCAAACGGAACGAAATAATTACATAAAATTCAGATTTATTTAAAATGAATAACAAGCAAATTATCATGGAAACAGCATTATGCTTTTTCTCTTCCTTATTGATGTGTATTTCTGTCATGGGCCAAAACGGTTTGGCATACGGCTTTGATTATCCGCAAGACTCTGCTCGTACTAAGGTGTGGTGGTTTCATGGTGAGACGATAGGAACGCATGATGGTATAACTGCCGATCTTGAAGCTTTTAAGCAACAAGGGGTAGGGGGCGTAATTTATTATGACCAGGTGCATGGCGATGGTGAAGGTGCTTTCAAAGTTTTTTCACCGCAGTGGTGGGATGAACTGATTTTCTCGGCACAGGAAGCTCGTAGGTTAGGACTTAGTTTTGAAATAAATGCCAGCAACGGTTATGTTGCTGGCGGACGCTGGATTACTCCAGACAAAAGTATGCAGCGGTTGTGTAGCCACGATATTGTAGTGAATGGCGGTGGCGATGTAAAGTTCCAAATGCCAAAAGTGAAAACACCGGGCAACTGGCAGAAAACGGTGATGGTGTTGGCTGTGCCATACGACGAAAAGTTAATGGGTGATTCTCGTAATGTATTAAGTATTGACTCTATTGTTAGACTCAGTGATCCGTCATCATCTGCAGATATTGACATAGATTTTGGTTACCCATTCACAGCACGCAGTATCACTTACGTAGCTGGCGCGCGTGGTAAGGCGCGTACATCATCTATGCAGGTGCCTGCAGAACACTTTAGGGAACATCCTACAAACGGTATATATCATGAGGGGAGTTTCTTCGGTTGCGGTTTCCGCCAACTGCCAGATATTGGGGAATTGCAGGTTTCTGATGACGGTACTAATTATCGCACTATATGTTCTTTGCGTCCTAAATATCAGAATTTAGGAGGCTCAAAAGAGCAGACCTTGGCATTCCCTGCTACTACAGGACGCTATTTCCGAATTCGATTGCATGGATGGGCATCTGGTATGAAGGCTGATGACGTGCTTACTTTCGGCAATGTGATATTGTCTGCCAGTGCCAAAGTGGATGTGTGGCAGGAGAAAGCCAGCCTTGTATCAGAACTGATGGAGACAGACCGTACACCTCGCTATGCTTTGGAAGAGTTGGTAGATTTCTCGCATGCCATAGATTTGACTGCATTCACCGATGACAAGGGTGTTGTCACATGGAAAAATAGCCCGAAAGGTCGGTGGTTGGTGCTTCGTTTGTTTGCTGCATCTACCGGTGGGCATACAAAGCATGGTCGCAAGGATGCCTTGGGGCTTGAATGTGATAAACTTTCTGTAGAGGGTGTACACATGCAATGGGAGAACTACGTCAAACCGATAATCGACACTTTACGAATACGTGGAGGAAATCTGATGGGAGTCTGTATGGACAGCCATGAGGCGGGTCCGCAAAACTGGACAGCAGATTTTGAACAAAAATTTCAGCACTTGCGTGGTTACGACATGAGAAAATACTTACCGGTTATGGCAGGTTATGTGGTTGGATCTGCCGTAGAATCAGACCGTTTCCTCAATGATTTTCGCCATACCATCAACGACCTCATAACAGACAAATATTATGGTGAGTTTAACCGACTTTGTCATTCAGAAGGATTGACTCTGACGGCACAGGCTATTGGTGGCGCTCTATGCATGGCTGGCGATGCCATCAGTGTGAAGAAACTGGTTGATAAGCCACAGGCAGAGTTTTGGGGGTATCAGACAGAGGGAAACTATGATATTAAGGATTGTTCAAGTGCTGCTCACGTATATGGTAAGCAGATAGCTTCTGGTGAAGCTTTCACAGATATTACCTATAAACACTCGCTGGCGGATATCAAGAATCTAGCCGATTATGCCTTTGCATACGGAATAAATGAGCTTGTGGTGTGTGCAGTAGCATATCAGCCGTGGGGTGGTATGAAAATCAGTACTGCCAACGGACGACAATATGTATTGAACAGGAAAAATACATTATGGCCTGTAAGTAAACCTTTTTGGGATTATCAGGCACGTTGCTCGTGGATGTTACGTCAAGGAAAACCAGTGAGTGACATCTGCCTCTATTTGGGCGATGATATTCCCAATCGAATTCTCGGTCACAAATTGCCAGATATGAAAGGGTATGACTTCGATGCTTTCACCACTGATGCTCTGCTGAACAGAATGATTGCAAAAGACGGAAGAATAGTACTGCCAGATGGTAAAAGTTACCAGATGATGATTTTGCCATCGGATGGTAAACTGACCGATGAGGCAAAAAAACGGATCGAGGAATTACGTAGCCAGGGAGTTGAGGTATTTGACCCGCAAAGTGATAGTCGCTCGTTGTCAGAAGCATTTCACCAAGCAGGTCTTACGCCTGACGTGGAAACTCCTTCTGATATGCACCTGTATTTTTGTCACAGGAGGGTAGAAAACGGCAAATCATCATTTAAAGATATATATTTTCTGAATAATCATAGCGATGATACTGTTAGCGGAACTTTCCGTTTCCGTACGGAGGCGGAATCAGTTGCTCTATGGAATCCCGTGACTGGCGAACGCTATACGTTGAAGTCAACCACAATGTCAGGAAAAACGTCTGTCAACTTAACTCTCCATGCGCGCGAGTCTTATTTTATTGTATTATCAAATAAGAAGGATTTGATAGAACAGCCTATTACGAAATCATTCGAACATAATGAATTTCAAACCATTCCACTTACAAATGAGAAATGGACAGTAACGTTTGATGCGAAGATGGGTGGACCATCGGAACAAGTCATTATGGATAGACTTGCAGATTGGACTACATTTGATAATCCACACATAAAATATTTTTCTGGTACTGCTGTGTATAGAAATTCTTGTGTACTGAAAAAGAAAGAAAACAGTTTGACATATCGTTTGAACTTACCTTTGCTTAATTCTGCAGCAGAGGTTTTTGTCAACGGTAAGTCTGCAGGCATAGTATGGTGCTCACCATGGGATATAGATATAACACAGTATTTGAAGAAGGGTAAGAACCAAATAGAACTCCATGTGTGCAATACGCTTTGGAACCGCCTTGTAGGCGATGCCAGTTTGCCAGAGCGTGAACGCATCACGTGGCAGACCACCCCGCTTGCCAAGTCCACAGATTCTTTAGTGCCCTCAGGATTTAGCGATGACGTAGTGATAATATCATATAAGAAATAATATAAAATTGCTCATCTGTAAAAATTAAACAGATGAGCAATTTTTTTTAAGAATCTTTGTTATTTAGAAAATAATTTTTTTCCCGTTTTTGATATACAGTTTGCCTTTGACAGGATTGATTATACGACGTCCCATGAGATCATACATATAGTTTTCTGTTATTTCTTGTTTCTTCGTCTCCACTTCCTGCACTCCTGTTGTAGAAGCTCCATCTATGCGTATAGACTTGATATATATACTACCGGTAGAAACGAGGTTTAGTGCTGTGCTCTTTGCTGTGGTGGATATGGTGTATGTTCTTCCGGATTCTACAACATCATTAATTGCTACTCCTTCAATAGCTGGTGCAGTACTGAATTTGAGGGCTTCGGTTTCGGTGTTTTTCTTTGCAATGTCGATTGTTACACGATCGCCGTCGTGAAGACTGAGTATTGAAATATAACGGCCGGAATTCTGAGAATAGAGTCCGTAATAGGTGGTGTTGACATCACGGAACTTAAAGCAGTCGGTAGTGGTATTCATTGTTGTCGTTCCAACAGCAATTCGCTTGTTGAAAGTCTCATCACCGATAGAGATGACCTGCAAATCCTGACCGCCGCTTCTGGTGTTTTTGACATAAGTTGGCTTTACACCATCACCATATCCTGCAAAGTCGCAATATTCTGTATTGTCGTCTGCTATTTCGAGTTTTACACAGTCCCACATTATGCCACCGATGTTGCCGTCGATTTTCTTGATTTCAAATTCTATGGTATTCCAGTCATTTGCCTTCAGGCGTGAGGCTCCGAAGTTGACGTAGCGGTTATGGTATCGTCCGCTCTGCATGGCACTGCGATAGAGGGCACCGTCATTGTAGTCATAGTCCCATTGTGCTATTTGTGTTCCGTTGAGTCTGACATATAGATGGCCAAGGTTGGTGACGGCGGCTGCGGCAGCTGTCAGTCTTGCCATACCGTTGCTTTCCTCGCCTGCCTTGAAACGTATGGTCCAGGTGCTTACGCCTGTCTGTGCATAGTACCAGTCTGTAGATGGGTCGCTCTCACCTACGGTATATGCAAGGTTGGCAGGGACTTGCTGGTAGTTGTCGTAGGCGCGTGGTATGTTTGACAACTTGAAACCGTCGGCAAGACGGTCGCTCTCGCCAATAAGGAAGATGTTCTTATTGAACTTTTCCGGTGTCCATGTGATTGTGCCGAGGTTGACGTTGGTGCCGTCGATGACGATATTCTCCTGTGTCAGCTGTTCTGTATTGGAACCGTTCAGGGCATAGGCTGTAAGCACGTATGTGTCTTTGCGGACATTCGGAATAGTGAAGGTGCCGTCAGCATCTGTCTCTGTCCAAAAGATGTAGCCGTTGTCCTCGTTCAGGGGCTCTGATGTCTTTGATAATACAACGCGACAGGTGGTGGATGTTTGTAACGGGTCGCTTACGGCAATCTTGCCGGACACTGTGGCACGCTCACGGTCATAGAGGTCATTATCAAACCATTGTAATGGCCACTGGGCCTGTAACTCTTCTGCCTTGCCGGCTGCATCGGCAATCATGTCGTCATGTGATGTGCCGCTGTTGAAATAAAGGAGAAACGGGCCGTATATCTTCCTGTCTCCTGTGGAGAAGGTCTGTGCCCCTGCACCGAAGTGCCCTCCGTGTAACATCTGAAGGAAAAGGGTTGACTTGGTGTCTGCATGCACAGTGAGTTCCTGACGCATGGGACCGCCATTGATATACTCTGTGCTGATGGGAATGGTCCATGATCCGTAGGTATTGCCCATGACACCATGGAAGTGGTCGTCCTTGATGTAGTTTGCCCAATTATACTTTGTATATATCGTTCCGTTATCCAAAATGAAGGTGGCATCCTGCACCTTGCGCTCTTCGCTGCGTTTCATTTCCTCGGTACTGGGGATATACCCATGCATGGCGTCTGTGACATAGCCGTAGTTGAAGAGGGCGTTGTTCATGCGATAGACAATACGGGCTTCACCAAGAGATGCGTTGTTGCTGTTACCCTCTGCTACGATATACATATAGACTCCGCTTTCTCCCTTACGCAGTATGAATCCATGAGACCACTTGATACCTTGGGGGCTTTCATTCGTGTAAACAACTTCTGCCATGTCAGGGGTGTTAACTTTCAGTTGTGCCTTGTTTGGTGACAACTCATGATAGTCAGGTTCGTTGCAGGAAAAATACACTCCGCCAGTCGTACTGATCAGATTGGGGCTGCCTTTATACGTGCAGGAGGTAATCTTTCCCTGAGCACTGATGGTAAGGGATACGATGCCATTTGACATGGTTGTCGTGTTGTAAGCATTGACACTTGCTGTCACATCGCTTTGAGCTACTGCTGTCATGGCTGTTGCAAGCATCCATAGGATAAAATAGAAATTCTTTTTCATTTTTTTTTAATAATATTAATAGTTATAGTTTTGGTTTTGGTTTTCGTTAACGTTTCACAACCCTGTAATATTCTGTCGCCCCGAGCAGGAAGCATCCTGTGCCATAGTCTTCGAAGTCGGGCACACCGTCATAAGTGACTGGTTGACTGTCGGCGGGCTGACTGCCGGTCCCTTGTACGTAACCGAGAAATCCCGTGGGATGGATGCAGTCGGCGGCTATGGCCTGCCAAGCCCGTGAACAAGCCTCCTGATAACGTTTTCCTTTCAGAATACCGTGCCTGAGTCCCCAACTCATGCCATAGAGGAAGAGGGCTGTGCCGGACAGCTCCTTACCTGCGTAGGAGGTGGATACAAGGCTGGCATTCCAGAAGCCGTCTGCACGTTGACACCTCAACAGGGCACGACTCATGGCGATATAGTCTTTCTTTAACTGCATGAAGTATGAATCAGTTTGGGAGAGTTCTTCCATGGTACGGACAAGGGCGGCATAGACCCAGCCGTTGCCACGGCTCCAGTAACAGTTCTTGCCGTCGGGCTCCGTAAACGGGGGGACAAAGCGTTTGTCGCGCCACCAGAGCCCCTCCCGCCTGTTGAACAGCCCGCCGCCGATGGCATTACGGCTGTGCCGGTAGATGCGCATAGCATAGTCAATATAGCGGCGGTCGCCGGTTGTCTTATACATCTGTGCAAATACGGGCATTGCCATCTGTATGGCGTCTATCCACCACCAATAGTCTTCCTTAGGGGTTGCCATCTGGTGTTCCAGGTTCTCCGTAATGGATGCCAGCATCTTGGCGTCATGCTCTTTGCGGTAATACCAGATGTAGGTTTGGGCACAACACTGGTCATCGGCATCGGTAGTCTTCACACCGTTGCGGGGCGTCCATCGGTGATAGTCTGCCCAGCGGAGGATATAGTCCAGATACCGCTGTTGCGGGTCAATGTCATAAAGTGCTGTCAACCCTTCGTAATATACTCCGCGGGTCCACAGATTGCTGGGGCGTGTCTTGCCCCCTACATGTGTGTCTTCGGTAGGGTCGGCATATTTTTGCATGAAGTAGTTGTTTACTAATCTTGCCTTGCCTAAAATGTCTTCTGCCTGCCTGATTTGTGCATTGGAAGCAATGTAGAACATGGGTAAGATAAAAACTATAGCTTTTTTCATACTAATTATCGCTGTTTTTGATTATTCCGATGCAAAAATACACACAAGTGCATATATATAATGTGGTAATTTCGTACAAAAAAGTAAAAAAATATACGAATTGTAAATAATTTTTCCTATTTTTGCAGCTGTTATGATACAAAAACTACTAACCTCATTGATATTATCGCTTGCGGTGCTTGTTGTGCAGGCTGTAGATATCCAGTCGAGAAAACTGGATACGGATGTCGGACTTCCGGATAATAATGTGCGTAATATCAGTCAGGATGCCAAGGGTTTTATCTGGATGGGAACACCAGACGGACTGTTTCGTTATGATGGGTATTTCTTTACGACATATAAATATAGTGAAACAGGTAATACGCAGTATCTGAATAACAATCATGTAACAGCCTCCTTCAAGTTGTCGTCAGGAATGATGCTGTTTCGTGAACAAGGAAATTTGTGGTCATTGTTTGATGTTAAAACAAATCGTTTTCTCCCTCTGAAGCACGAAAGCAAGACATTGAGTTACAAACGTGGAGGGGAACAGGGAGGAGATCTTTGGTTGGGTGACTCTGAGAAAGGCTGTGTGCGAATAAAAGTTGAAGAAAAAAATAATGGAGAGAGAACGTTAGATTATACATTCTTTAATAGCGGCAACAGGGAACTGAAGTCTGACCATCTTGCTGTTGTTCAAGCCGATTCACACGGTACGGTATGGATATGTACAGATGAGGATGTCTATTATGTTAAGGGAGAGCATGCGGTCAAGACCAATACAGGGAAACATGTTGTCGCACTTGTTAACGAAAGCGCTACAGACTATATGGTGACCGTAAAAGGAGAGGTGCTCAGGATAGATGGTAACAGGTTACGTCTGCTGTTTTCACCTCGCAATGAAATAGTGGTTACGAAGGCTGCCGGCATAGGAGGCAAGCGTATCATAATGACAACTACCGGTGCAGCGATGGAATACAATATATCCAGCAGAACACTGAGTAAAAGCATTCAGATACCGGCAGTAGGTGGAAACATCATAAATGATAATCATGGAAACGCTGTCGTCTTGGACGAATTAGGACATATCTGGTTTACTGACCGTAAGACAGGAGAAATAATCCCGTTGAATGTATTTAGTCAACAATTATTCCCCTTGGTGCCCAGTAAGAAGTATAAGGTTGTTACATCCGAGAAAAATGGTTTGATATGGGTATCTACCAACGGATGTGGCATAACTGTTTATGACCGATGGCAACATCAGTCGGAACACATTGGAGTATCTTCCGGACATCTGTCAACGGATTGGATACAGGATATCTGTATGGATGATGATGATAATGTTTGGGTTGCTGATGAATTTCACGGCGTGAAATTACTGACCATTTCGCAACATCGTACGGCTACTGCCCAAGGCTCTGCCGGATATACGGGAAAAATGCTGCTCAACAAGGCTGCTACAGACTATCATGAGAACATGGTGAACGGGATGTTCTGGCAGACAGATTCCGTGCTGCTGATTGTCAACTCCAACGGGGATGTATATCAGAGTGACAGACAATTGCACATCAGTGAAAAGCCGCTCATAAAAGGACAAGGTGTAAGGGCCGTGGCAACAGACAAAAACGGTATTCTCTGGGTCGGCACACGTCGCAATGGCTTGTTTATCGGAAACCGGCACTATAGATACGGGCATGGCAAAACAACATCGTTGTCATCGGACAATATAAGATATTTGTTTCCTGATAACAAAGGACGTATGTGGGTCGTAACAGAGAACTCATGGCTTGAGTTGGCTATACCGGACAAAGAGGGTGAATATACATTCAGGCACTTCCTGAAGGAGAATGTCGGAGCCAAGATTATTACTCAGGATCATCGGGGAAATATATGGGTAGGTGCTTCTACCGGACTCTATAGGTTCGCTCCACAGGAAATCCTGAAAAATGGTTCTGCATATCAGAAGATACTGAAGGAAAACGATATAAGAAACAGTGACATAGACTGCTTGTTTGAAGACTCTCACCACAGACTCTGGGTGGGCACTATAGGAAACGGAGTGCTTTATGCCGACCTTGATGCCGAAAACCTGCAGTTCCATTCACTTACCGAGACAAACGGGCTTATAAGCAATGAAGTGCAAAGCATTGCTGAGGCTTCTGATGGAACAATATGGATATCCTCAAAGAAAGGAATGACCTGTTATCATCCCGGGCGAAAGAGTTTCCGGTATGTCTATCATGATGACAATCCTTTACACAACTATTATGCAGAGAATGGAGCAGTCAGACTGAATGATGGCAGACTGGTGTTCGGCACTAATCAGGGATTGGTGGCATATGATGCAGTATCGTCAGATGCCAGACAGAAAAAGTCTTCTCTTGTCTTCACCGATATCCTTGTAAATGGCGTATCTGTCAGTGCAATGGATGATGAGAATGCTTTGGCTGCAGCACCGGATAATCTTGGAGAATTGGAACTGGCATACGATAAGAATTCAGTAAATATCCGTTTCTCTTGTTTTAACTATCGTGTGGCAAATGGAACACGATATACTTATTGGCTGGAAAATTACGACAAGGAGTGGAGCGAATTGTCACCATTGAACTTTGCCGTCTATAAACAGCTGCCGCCAGGACATTATGTCTTGCATGTCAAGGCATATAATCTGAATTCATCGGAAATTGCTGAACGACAACTCACTATTATCATACGTCATCCTTGGTGGCAGACGTGGTGGGCATATCTGCTTTATGTCGTGCTGTTGACATCTGTGGGATATGTCGTATGGCACCAGTTGCGCACAGTTTATCTGTTGCGCCGCCGCATCAGTATCGAAAAAGAACTGACAGAATATAAGCTGCGCTTCTTTACCAATATCTCGCATGAATTCCGTACACCATTGACTATTATACGTGTTGCAATGGATCACATGCGCAGTGTGAAGGATATACCGGCAGAATTGCGCCAGTCTCTGAGCAATATGGGACACAGCACAGATCGTATGTTGAGACTTATCAATCAGCTGTTGGAATTCAGGAAAATGCAGGCAGGCAAGTTACAACTGTCATTGGAGGATACTGATATAATAGCATTTGTAAGGGATATCTTCCAAAACTTCAGCGACTTGGCGGAAAACAAGAATATAAGCTATAACTTTATCTCCAATGTGAAGTCCTGCGAGATGCCACTTGACCGTCAACATATAGACAAGGTGGTTTACAACCTATTGTCGAATGCCTTTAAATACACTCCGTCTAAAGGCAGTATAGAAGTAAGCGTCAGAATAAAGGAAGGACAGGTTATAATCACAGTACAGGACACTGGGGTAGGGATTCCGAAAGAAAAACAGCCTGAACTTTTCCAGCGTTTTATGCAAAGTTCATTCTCCAGAGAAAGCATCGGCATTGGCTTGCATCTTACAAAGGCTTTGGTTGAAGTTCATCATGGAAAGATAAGATTTGAAGAAAACCAACCACGCGGTTCAAGATTTATTGTAGAACTGCCTATGACACGGGAGGTATATCAACCTTCCGACTTCTTGCAGCAGTCAGATTTGCAACCCGTCGTGCTGAAACAGACACCCGTCTATCAGGAGATGATTGGTGAACCTATGAATAATCAACGTGTCCTCATTGTTGAAGATGATGTCGATGTAGTCACTATGTTGAAACAGACGTTAGGACATTATTTCTATGTCAGCATTGCCATGGACGGAGCAACAGCACTTGAAATTCTTCAAACGCCGGAAAAACCTGACCTGATTATCAGCGATGTTATGATGCCAGTGATGAGCGGCTATGAACTGACACGGCGCATACGTAGTCAGGCTGATACACAAACCATTCCTATAATCCTGCTGACAGCACTTTCCAACGAAGATAACAGGCTAAAGGGAACGCAGGTTGGAGCTGATGCCTATCTTACCAAGCCTTTCGACATAAGGTTGCTTGTCAGTACCTGCCGGCAACTGTTGGAACAACGTAATATGCTTCGCAAACAAAAAGTGCAGGATAATGTGCAGACTATAGCACCTCCGGAGATTATTGTGGAAGAACGTGACAGAAAACTTCTCGATGCAATGAATAAGTGGCTGGAGAGCCATATCAGCGACTCCATGCTTTCTGTTGATGATATGGCAGAAGCAATGGGCTATCGTCGCTCTGTTTTCTTCAAGAAGGTAAAGTCTTTGACAGGACAAACTCCGGCAGAGTATATCAAGAACTTACGCATGAATCGTGCTGCCGAGATGCTGCGTGAAGAAACAATAACCGTAGCTGAGGTATGTTACAAAGTTGGTATTAGTGACCCTCATTACTTTACAAAGGTGTTCAAGCAGCAATTCGGAATCTCGCCGAAGAAATATCAACAAGGAAAATAAATATTTAATCCCTTAATCTTTTAATCTCTAACTGCTAATCTCTAACTGCTAATCTTTAACCTCTAAAGACTGAGCAAAAATAACTTGTAAAAGTCGATATCCCCAATTTTAAAGCCCCAAAAATAAACGTAGGCTGCAAATGTGCAGCCTACGCAATTCATAGTTGGTATCTCGTATATCGTAATCAAAATACCAAATGGCGCGCATGGTATGCCTTAAAGCATAACAACACCATTCTTGCAGGCACAAATAAGCTTGCGTGTCTCTCGACAAACAAGCCCTGCGCAAAAAATCCGGCCAAAGGAAAAAATTTATGAAACGAATAGAATTTTTCTTCTCTCTCTAAACTCCCCCCTC
>OCTX012270658.1_pt1 | contig 16608 bp, 15 predicted proteins | sample 1539691 | NCBI WGS metagenome assembly OCTX01 (sample SAMN02144231, study PRJEB22623) | gut metagenome | biome: sheep rumen | host: Ovis aries | place: New Zealand | reverse complement strand
ATCGTACGGGAAGGGGAACCAGTCGGCCGTCATGGCGTCGGTGGACACCACGGCGCGGAGGGCGACGGGGTTCTCATAGGTGCGCTCGTCCCCCATCACGCCCACGCTGCGCACCGGCCGCATATCCGCCGAGGAAAGCGAAGGGGGAGCCCAGGAAGGCCGGAACCTTCATCTTGGTCAGCAAGTGGAAAAGGAGCGTACCCAGACCTGCGAAAAGCAGGGTCGAGGACACGGAGAGTCCGGTGATCACCGGGACGAGGACAGTGGCTCCGAACATCGCAAAGAGATGCTGGAGACCGAGGACGGTCATCTTTGCCCCTGCCGAGCGGACGGGCATCATAAATTGCCTGGTCTTTTTGTACTTGAGCCGTAGTGCTATTGTAATTGAATAATCATTTCCAAATTAAAGGCTGGCGATGGCGTCGCGGACGCTTTGTTTAACAGTCTCCCATGATACCTCGTCAAACATCACAGGCATGGGGTCCGGCTCTGCATCTTCAAAGTATGACAGGCTTTTCATGGCAATAAAGACTGATCCATCCGGATATTTCTGCAGGTACAAATCCAATATTTCGCGAAGTGAAAACTGTTTGAGGAGGAAAAACAGGTCTATGAAATCTTTTTTTGTTCCGCGTCCTACGATGGCTGCAATCTTCATGGCCGCTATGTCCTTGATTCCGGCAAGCGTAACACCTTCCTCACGAACAGGGCTGTCTATCCAGGAATACTTATAATTTACAATATCCACCTTAACGCCATCGATAAGGTAAATGTTGATATTCATGGATTCTTTGACGATAGTCAGCGAATGATTCTCGGATAAAGCATCGCGTATTTCATCAGCCGAAAACGGAATGGTCCCGAATAAGTCCAGATCGACCGAACTCCGGTGCCCCAATTGAAGGGCAAGCGCCGTACCTCCCACAAGACGCGTTTCCTGTAGGAGTGGAAAAGACTGCAATTCTTTTAAAAGCTGCAGTGTTCCGGATTCGATTGTCTTGTGTTGTAGCATCTGAACTGCTCAATGGGCGTACGGGAAACCGTGCTGATAAAAGCTAAAGCCCGGGGCTCCAGGGAACGGAGTTTCTTGGACACACGTACGATTGTATCCATTCCATAGTAGGCCAACAAGTTCTTCCAATCCCCTATCTGGCCATACTCCAAAACGCGCTGAACCACATAGGGTGCATTAACGGCAAGGTCAATGGAATCCTTGTCCACATCCCAAAAGATGTAGTCGGAGAACCCTTGTATGCATTCTTGCCTGGACATCAGTACGAATTGAATTATCCAAGCAAATATAAGCAAAAAAAGTGATTCTCCCAAGAGAGAATCATCCGGGACCTATCGGGCCGGGATAATGTAGATTTCTACACGCCGGTTTTTAGCTCGCCCGGCCTCGGTGGAATTGTCGGCCACAGGCTGGGTGAACGACAAACCTTCTGCTGTAATGCGGCTAGGCGATATCCCTTTTTCTTCCAGATACTTGGCAACCTCTTTGGCACGTTTGGCGGAAACGGCCTGGTTGGCTTCGGCCGTTCCCACAATATCTGTGTGGCCATAGACGCGGATGCGGCTGTCCGGCATATCGGCAATGCTCTTCACCAGACGGTCCAGCGACACCTTGGCCTCACTACCCAACTCGGACTTGCCGAAATCGAAGAGGATGCCGCTGTCAAACGTGACTTTGAGAGCGGCGGCTCCGTCTTCTTGCGTGACGGATTCTACTGTAGCACCTTTCAGATTGGCCAGATCGACAGCCTTCTTGTCCAGCCGTTCTTGCGTGGTCTGTTTGGAATCGATCTTGGGCAAATTCTTGATGACGCCGCAGCTGACGACCAGGAAACTGCATAAAACAAGTAAAGGAAGTGGTTTTTTAAGGCTGATCATAAGTGATGTTCTTTTAGAAAGTTAGCTATGCCCCAGCGACTACTTCTTCGGCCGGCGGAGCATCCAGATTATGTCTACGACGGCCAGGATGAGCAGGCCCGCGAGCATGAGGATCTTCCCCAGCGGGAGCCCTACTGTCTCCAATGCGTCGGGAACAGGTTCAGGATAATCCCGGACTTGCATGTCCTCTTCTTTTGCTTCAACTGCTGCTTCTTCGGCCGGCGTCTCCTCCTGGACAGGAGCGGGGGCTGGGCTCATAACATCCCGCGTGTACGTGTGTACCACGTCCATTCCGTTGCAGGAGAAGATAATGGCCACCTGGCTGCCTTCCGTGGGTATGGAGCCGCTCAAGCTCAGCTTAACGGTCTCGCCCGTGGAGGGGCTGGCTATGGCATTGCCGTCGGCGGCTGTGAATTGGCCCTCCCGCCCTCTTGATCCATCGATAATGCTGGCTTCACTCCACGCCGGAGCGTCGGGAATGAGGGTGACGCGTCCGTAGGTGAGGGCGGGCGCCGCGGCCGCAGACCCCTTGGCCGACACGGAAACCTCTACGGTAAGGGCTTCGCCCGGCGCATACTCCTTTTTCAGGGCCGAGAATACGCCCTTGCTGGAAAAGACAACCAGGGAGCTGCCCTCCGACACCTTGCGCTCGAGGGAGAAGGTGCCGCTGCGGTAACTGCGCTCGATGCGCACCTTCTGCCCGTTTTCCCAGGCGCCGCCTGCGCCATAGGTCTTGGTGTCCTGCAGCTGCCAGTTCTGGGCGGTGGCAGTGAATGAAGCGGCCAGGATGCCGGCCCAAACAATGAGTAATAGTTTCTTTATCATAGTCGTTGTTTTATTATCGGCTTCCGCCGCCTACGCCGCCGCCGGAATGACCGCCGCCACCGCCAACGGAACTGCTGCCGCCTTCGCCGCTCTCGCGGGCCGCCTGCATGGAGGCTGCGCGCACGGCCGCTTCGGCTAGTTTCTGTACCAGGAATGTCAGCGCAGCCACGCTGAACCCTTCAAACAGATGGTCCTGCGAATACTCGGCAAAGTTAACGGGATAGGATTTCTGCATTTGCCGGCTCACCTTATCGGCAATGCCAAACAGCGTTGCGTAAATCAGGTACTGGTTCCAAAGATGCACCTCGGGAATCGCCCGCTGGTTCAAGATGGTGAAATCTTCAAGAAAGTGCTTAAATTCAATCACCTCCTTCATGGGGCCGAAGCCCTTTTCCGTACCGCGGTCGCGCTTGTCTATGAAGCCTTTCCGGAGCAGGAAACTGCGTCCCTTGCCCCGGGCCTGGTGCGGCCAGTTCTGAATGTATGTATAGTGGCGCCTGGACCAGCGCTTGAATTCCCTGGGCTCCAGGATCAGGTCCCTTCCAGCAGCATCTACGCACATCTCATAGAGTTCCTCCTCTACGGGGTTATCAAACGCTATGTTCTCCTGCAGCACCATTCTAATGCGTTTTTTTGTGCGTCCGGGCCGGATGCTCACCTTCCCTTCCAGCATCCATTTGAGGAACACTGCGCCCATGACGTTGCGGGTATACTTGTTTCCGTCCAGATAGAAACGCCGGCTGGAATCCACCACATAATAAGCGGCAAAGAGATTGCCGTCCAGCGGCACGTCGCGGCACCAGCCCTCGATCTTGCGGGTGCCGAAGAGCTTTTTCCGGTATTTGTTTCCGGTGGTAAAAGCGCCCAGAATCCAGATGAGAAGGGCCAGGATGCCGGCACCCAGCAGATACGGCCCCCAGGCCTTGGTGTCGGAGAGGATATTGTAGCTGCTGCCCTTCTTGGCCGTTTTCTCCATGGCGACGAAGGAGGAGTTCTTGGTTACTTCGGGGGCAAACATCCCCTTGTCGAAGCGCACCATGAGGGTCACATGGTTGCTCTTTTTCATGGGCCGGTTTGTCTCGGCCACTACGGCTCCGTCTATCACGTAGATGGAGCCCCGGAAACCGAAGGCCCAGACCTTGGTGTTGTCCGATGTCCACTCCGGTCCGCCGGTTTGGTTCACAATGGTCACCTTCACGTGCTTCGGGCCGGCCACCATCTGGGTGTTAACAAACTGGAAGTTAAAGCCGTCATAGTCCGTCATGCCCTGAACCAGGCCGGTCATCTTCACCACCGTACGCCATTTGTGGTCTCCCAGGCTTCCCTGTCCCCAGCACAGCTCCACGCCGTCGGTCTTCCGGACCAGACCACTCCGGCCCTTTTTCTGTTCCAGGGAACGGCCCGAATCCCAGTTGAAGCCCTCGTCCACGAAGGTCTTTCCGTTCTCGGACACCTTTAGGGAAGTCACTTTCATGGGCCCCAGGTTGCCCACGGGAATGTACCACTCGGTGCCGCTGGTCACGGTGACGTCCCAGTCCGTGGTCACCGTGGCGGAACCGTCTTTGGCCACCACCACACGGATGTCCATATCCCGTATCTCCTGGGCCGATAAGGCCAGGGGAAGCAGGAGGGCTATCAGGAGAAATATCTTTTTCATATTGTGGAGATTATCATGTATTTATCGGCTTCCGCCACCATGGCCGCCACCGGAGTGTCCGCCGCCTCCGCTCAGGAAGGAGAACCCGTCCTCCGGGTCGGAATCCAGGGTAGAATGGGCCGATACCACCCGGGAAGCGATATTGGAGAAGTTCTGGGACAGGTTCAGCAGCGAAGGGATGCCGCCGGAGGGTTCCAGGGACATCTCCTGCGCATAGCGGGCGAAGTCCATGGGGTAGAGCGCCTGCATCTGGCTGGCCACTTCATCGGCTATCCCGAAAAGCGCCGCATACACCAGATACTGGTTCCAGAGGTGCACCTCGGGCACCGTACGCTTGTTGATGAGGGTGAAGTCTTTCAGGAACTGCCGGAACTCCGGAACCTGCCGCATGGGTGCAAACCCCGCCTCGGTGCCCCGGTCCTTATCGGTCAGATAACCTTTGTCCAGAAGGTATTGGCGGCCCACGGAGAGGGCCTTCTTGGGCCAGGCTTCCAGCGTCTTGAAATTCGTATCGGCCCACTTCTCAAACTCGTTCGGCTCCAGGAGATGGTTGTCGCCGGAGGCTTCCAGGGCCATCTTGTACAGCGATTCCTCTACCTCGTTGTCCAACTGGACGTCCGGCTGCAATTGCATGCATTTCTTCCGGGCCTGCACCTTCCCTTCCAGGATCCATTTGAGGAACAGTGCTCCCATGAGGTGACTCTCCTCGCCGCCACCGCTGAAGAAGAAGCGGTTGGCGCTGCGGCTCACATAATAATTGGCAAAGAGGTTCCCGTCCAGCGGAATATCCCGGCTCCAATCCTTGATTTTCTGGACGCCCAGCATTTTTTTGTTGAATTTGTTTCCCTTTTTCAGGGCCGTGAAAAGCCAGACCAGGGCGGCGGCCACAACGGCTATTAGGCCGTAGATGGCCAGTTCGTCCATCTTGGCTGCGTTGCTGATGCGGCTTCCCTTTTTGGCTTTTTTCTCCATGTAAGAGAAGGGGATGTTCTGGAGGACTTTGGGGAAGAACATTCCCTTGTTGAAGCGCACCATGAGGGTCACGTGGTTCTCCTTTTTCAGGGGCTTGGCGGTTTCGGCCACAATGGCGCCGTCCACAACCCGGACTTTTCCCTTGAAGCCAAAGGCCCACACCTTGGTATTGGAGGGAGTCCAGGCCGGGCCTCCGGTCTTGTTCACCAGGGTCACGCGCACGTGCTTGGGGGGTGCCTGCATGCGGTCGTTCACAAACTGGAAGTTGAAGCCGTCGTAGTCCATCATCCCCTGCACCAGGCCGGTGAGGCCCAGCCTGGATTGCCACTTGTGGTCTCCCAGGCTGCCCTGGCCCCAGCACAATTCATAACCGCGCTTCGTCTTGACCAGACCGCTCCGGCCCGCCTTCTCTTCCAGCGAGCGTTTGCTTTTCCAGTCCAGCCCCTCATCCACGAAGGCCTCTCCGTTTTCAAACACCTGGAAGGAGGTGATGGTCATGGGCCCCAAGTTCTCCATGGGAATGTACCACTCCGTTCCGCCCACCACCGTCACGTCCCAGTCCGTGATGACGGTGGCGCTTCCGTTCTGCGCCACCTCCACACGGATGTCTATGTCCCGCATCTCCTGGGCCGATAAGGTCAGGGGTAGGAGGGCCAGGAGGATGATTGTGATGAGGGTTGACTTATTCATATTTCTCAACAAAGGCGCGAATTATTTTTTGAACAATGTCGTGGTGACATCATAGCTCGTATTAAAGGTCTCGCTCATTTCCTTGCCGATTTCTACGTACTTGGTCGGCGCCCCTTCCATGCCTTTCCCAATTACCTTTCCGGTCGCAATCTTAATAAACTCTCCGGAAGCATTACTAAGCACGCCTTTGGCTGTTTCTTTCACACTCTTCCCTTCATACCAGCCGGAGAAAACCTCCTTTGCAACACCGGAACCAACTTGGATACCATACTCCGCCATCTTGCTCCCTGCGGCGTCACCCAGAACATTTGCATTATTCTGCGCCACATCAAGAGCACCTTCTACGGATCCGGCAGCCAAGCCTTTGGCAAAAGAACCACCTGATGCATGTGCTTCAAATCCTCTTCCCAGTCCGTTCTTGGCCATAGAATAATAGGTTTGTACGGTCTTTCCGCCAGGAACTACTTGTGCACCAATGGTGATGGTAGAATCACATACTCTCTGCACCAGTTCGGTTTGGGCGATGAGTATGCTGAGACCCTCTTCCACCCCTGCCATCTCCCGGTATTTCTGCAGTGCCTCTTTCTTCATCTCATTGATGCCCTTTCTGACTGCCTTTATCTTTGCTTGCTCTTTCTCTTTTGCTGTACCTTTACCATATTCTATTGAAGTAAGATCCACAAAGTATTTGTTGGCTATTTTGTCTATGTAATCATCTCTCTTCCGCTGGGCTGCGATGGCTTCTTCCTTCTTTTTGTACTCCTTCTCGTCATAGCCCCTCAACTCCTCATTGCGATCGCGCCAGTCCTTGAGATTCTGCTCGGCGGTCGCATTATCCTGAGAGAAGGCTGAGCTGTTTCGCTCGCGCCAGTCCAGCCATTCGTCAATACCGGCCTCATCGTACGGGGTATCGTTTTCGTTCTTCCATCCCGTCTGGTTGCCATCCTCGTCATAAGTGGGGTAAAGCGTATATTGCTTTCCCGTTGCGGGATCTTCCATAGTGCGCGTGCCGTCTTCATTCTCTTTGAGGAAGCGCCTGCGGCGTTCATCCTCCGGGGAAAGGAAACCGGGACCGTCCGGGAAGAGGCCGCCTCCGCCCGCTGCTGCACCGCCTGCAGCAGCGCCACCGGCGCCGCCCAGCAGGCCACCACCCATCAGGCCGCCGACCAGGCTGACGAATACCGTCCACACTTCATTGGCGTGTTCTCCCTCATCGCCCAGCAGTTCTTTTACCCAATCCGGAGCCACCAGTATTTCATTTCCTCCGCCCCACTCAAAAATGTAGTCCGTCTGAAGGATCTTTTCGCCAATTTCAATCCAGATGCTGTACGTTAATTCATCGCTTCCTACCTCGGCATGCGTGGGAAATGTCAATTCACACGGAGGATTATCACTGCGCATCTCCCAGCCAATCATTATATTATCGTCCGGTGGCCAGAAAGAGCCGTGCATCCAGTACTTGCAGAACATTATCAGGTTAAACCAGCCCCTGTCCGCCGCTTCACCGCGCGATTGCAGTATGGTAACCTCTCCGGGTTTATAGGGCCCCTCAAAGGGGGTGACGCCACCCCGGAACGTGCCGGTCTGGCCGTTGTAGGTAACCGTGCATTCGTAAGAAGTCGTGGTTCCGCTGATATTACTTACGCTGAAAGGCGTTCCCCATATTTCCGATGAGACGGAGAAGCTTGTCGTTTTCACATTGGCGAGCACCCAGACACCATCCTCTTGCGCAATAGCTCCATTCTCCTGTGCCAAGGATCCCTCTTCCTGCGCCCTGGCTTCTTGGGCGGGCAGCAGGGTGAGAATGACCAGCAGGATGGTGGAAACCGCTTCTTTTTTGGAGCCCTTTCCCGTGATCCATCCCACTATCAGGGCCACAATACCCAGCAGACTCACCAGGCTGGGAGCGACGACCGTGAGCGCCACCGCCAGGGCAAAGCCCAGCGTCATGCCCGTGAGGGCTCGGAGAATGCTCTGATAATTCAGCTTTCTCCCTTTGGAAACGGAATTGGCATAGCTGATAGCCAGCTCCCACATAAATCCGCTCTTTTTGCCCATGGCCAGCGCCAGCGAAACGGCCGCCATAATACCGGCCATGCTGTTCTCGAAGCGGGCGGTGGTGTTAAACAGGATATAAATGAGCATGGCCGCACCAAAGCCTTTTAGCAGTGGCGCTAAGGCCGATTTACTCTGGAAGCCTATGTTCTGCAGCAGTTCCTTCCAGCCGCCTTCCATGGCGGCAAAGGGCTTCTTCCCCATGAACAGCGGCACGATGAGCGCATTCACAAAAGCAGCCACCACCACCTTTCCCAAGATGCCGCCGATGGCACCGAAAATGCCACCGTACAGGCCGCCTTGGGCGTATGTGATGAAGTTGAGCAACTTCATGGGAAGGTTTTCCTTCAGCTTGATCTGAAGGATGCCCAGGATAATCCACACCACCGTAAGGATGATGGTGGGAAGCATCTGCTTGGGGTGCTTGAATACCTGAAGGCTCTGCTTGAGGTACTGTTTCAGAAAGGCTCCGAGTTTCATAGGCAATTACTTTTTGGGGGTGCCACACTTTATACAGAACCTGGCATCCTCCTCGTAAGGAGTGCCACAGTTGGGGCAGAACTTGGCTGCTGGGGCCGATGCAGGCTGTTCGGCGGTTTCTTCGGCCTTGATTTCCTCCAACTTGCTGTATACATCTTCTACAAACTCCGTGATGGACTTCTCGTCCATAGCCGGATAGAAGAGCCAGTGGGTAAGGTACTGTACGCCGGGGCAGTAGCCAATCGCGCCCTCTACACTTACTTCGAAACACGAGCCCTCCGGGCAGGGGTGCTCGGCATCGTACTCCTTGGCAAGCTGTTCCATCAGGAAGGCGTTGTACTTGGCATCTTCTTCCGGCCTGCGCCATATCATACAAACTCTGGATGCCTCCAACAGCGCGGAGGTCATTGTTGCATGAAAACGATGAAATGTGTTCTCCATTTTATAATATGTGTATTACGAAGATGATTGGATGTCTGTTTTTTATCCTCTGGGGGTGCCGCAGTTGGCGCAGAATTTTACGGTGTCGTTACGGTAAGGGGTGCCGCAATTGGGGCAGAATTTGGCTTTGACAACGGGGATTTCTGTCGCGGGCTCTGCAGGAGCGGGCTCTTTATCGGCTTTTTCCTTGGCCTCTACCTTAGCCTGGAGATCCTTCACGTCGGCCTCAAACTTCTTCAGGGACTCTTCGTCCATGGCGGGCAGGAGCAACCAGTTGGTGAGATACTCCACGCCAGGGCAAATGCCGATGGCGCCCTCTATGCTCACGCGGTAGAAGGAGGGGTCGTTCTCCGGGATGGGATGCTCTTCGTCGAATTTGCCGGCAAAGGACATTACCTCCAGGGCGTTGAGCTTTTTGTCTCCGTTCTTGAGGCGCCAGACGGCGCACTTGGTCATGGCTGCGCCCAGCGCCGCACAGAAACTGGTAAAACGTCCGGTGAGTACCTGAATCTCTTCCGGGGACAGTTGTTTTTCCTGATCCATAGGGTTTCCGTCTTTACATCATGTATAATACCCAGTAGGCCGCATAAGCGAGGACGGCCAGGATGATGGTGCCTATCGCCAGCCGCAGCGGTGAGAAGCGGCGGGGAGATACCGTGCCGGACCGGGGGATGGGTTGGGCTTCGGGTTCCGGTTTAGGCGCAGGTTTGGGTGTGGGTTTGGACTCCGGCCTGGACTCGGGTTTCGATTCGGGTCTGGGTTCCGGTTTGGGCTCCGGCCTTGGCGCAGGCTTGGGCTCGGGCGTGGGTTCCGGTTGGGCTACAGGCGCCACCGGAGCCGCTTCCTGCGGAACGGGTGCTCCGCATTGTTCGCAGAATCTGGCACCTTCGGGAATGGGGGCGCCGCACTGTTCGCAAAACATTTTTATATAGCGTTAGGGGTTAGTGACTGCACAGGCCCAAAATAACCAGAACCACCAAGCCTACCGCCAGCAGAATAAGATTCCGCTTGTTGACGATGGGAGCGCCTCCCATGGTAAGTTTGGTTCCCGCAAACAGTTCCTTAAGGCTCATATAGGGCTTCTTGGGCTCTTCCTTCACTTCCACCTCCGGCTCCGGCTGAGGTTCGGGTCGAGGCTTGGGAGCATCGGCTTCAGGGGCTTCAGAAACAGGGGTTAACGCGCCACCACACTTGGGACAGAACTTTGCGCCATCAGGAAGTTGGGCGCCGCAATACTTACAATACATAGGGAAAATGGTTATTGTTTTTCAAATGTAGGACATATCCCGACACTCCCTTGTCTCAATTCCACGATTTTTAACTAACAATTCGCAAAATAATTTGAGACTCCCCCGCTCCAACGCGCATAAAAAGCCAATTCGCCCTTTTCCCATCCAAAACGAGCACCCTACCCCGTTTGAAATTATAATAGAGTAATTTGTATATTTGCAACATGAATCTTCTGCTGGCTGTCATATTGGCGGTGTCCGTGAATGTGAAGGGCGTTCCCTTCACGCCCATGACGTATGAGCGCCTTCCGGCGTTGGAAACGCCCCGCGAAGCACACTCCCTGGAACTTTGCAATGGGGAATACACCGTCTTCGGCGGCCACGCCACCGGCTTTGTTTCCACCAACACGGCCGAGTATTTCCGCCGCGGCAAGTGGCATACGCTCAAGACCCTCTATCCGCATGATGCTGGCTTTGCCGTCAAACTGCGCAGCGGAGAAGTGATGTTGGGCGGAGGCTACGAAAAGGACTTCGGCGTGGGACAGACCTGGGGCATCGAAGTGTACGACCCCGCCACCCACAGATTTTCCCCACGACCCATTCTGAATCAGAAGCGCACCCACGCAACCGCCGCCGAGATGGCTGATGGCAGCATCCTGGTAGCCGGCAACTGGTATGCCCCGGACGCGCTTGAAAGCTATCCGCCAGGGGCACAATTCGCCATCGTGAAGCAACCGAGCCTTGCGAGGTCCGTTCCGTATGTCTTATTGACGGCGGAAGACAATGCCTTTATCTTTGGAGATATGGACAACTACGGGGAGGCGCTGCCCGAGGGATGGGTGGATCCATTGCAAGGAGAGCCCTTTCAGGAGCCGCTGCTGCAGGAATGGATCCTGGGGAATGGTCATATGCCCTGCCCGCCAAGCCACCTCGCCATAGGAGAATACTCCTATCTGATTCCCGTCTTTCACGCCGACGGACAGCACGCCATTCTGCTGATCGACCATGGCCGCTTCTCCCTGCTGGAGACCGCTTCTCCCCTGCCCGAGAAGGGTCCCTGGGGCGCATTGAAGTGGGAGGCCGGCTTGAAGGTGGAATCCACCTCCGGGACCGCCTGGATGCAGGGGTACGATGCCGACAGCCGGCTGTACCTGATGCGAATCGATTACAAGGAGACCCCTGCAGGATTGGAAGTTTTCTATTCGGAGCCCCTGGACGCGATCATCCACAAAGCCGCGGCCCTGGCCCTGCCTGATGGCGACTATTTGATGGCGGGCGGTTTTGCTGAAAGCACCTATGACACCCTGGGCGACGTGTTGCTATTCCACACCCAACCGCAGCAAAAGCACATTGCAGGATGGTGGTGGCTGCTGGCTGCGGGCGCAGCGGGCAGCATCGGCCTGTTCTTCGGCCTTCGCCGCAGGAAGAATCCCGAGCAGGAAACGGTCCCCGAAAAAACCTATCCCGCTCTTCAGGAGAGAATCGTACAACTGATGGAACAGGAGCAACTGTTCCGCAAACCGGACCTGCGAATTGCCGATATTGCCACACGGCTTCACACCAATACCACCTATATTTCGGCCTGTATCAACAGCCAGATGGGGCTTTCCTTCCCTCGCTTTGTTAACGCTTACCGCGTTCGCTTTGCGCAGGAGCAGATGAGACTCTATCCCGACAAAAAACTCGCTTCTATCATTGAGGAGGCCGGCTTCGCCAGCGAGAACAGTTTCTTCCGGTCTTTCAAGGCAGAAACCGGCTGCGCGCCTGCAGAATGGAAACAGCAGCAACCAATGCCTTGATTGCTGCTGTTCAAAGAATTATTCCCATTCAATGGTTGCCGGGGGTTTGGACGAGATGTCGTAAACGACCCGGTTCACGCCGCGTACCTTGCGGATGATTTCATTGGAGACGTTGCGCAGGAAATCGTACGGGAAGGGGAACCAGTCGGCCGTCATGGCGTCGGTGGACACCACGGCGCGGAGGGCGACGGGATTCTCATAGGTGCGCTCGTCCCCCATCACGCCCACGCTCTTGACGGGCAGCAGGATCACCCCGGCCTGCCAGATGGCGTCGTAGAGGTTGGTGGCCATTACGCGGGGGTCGGAGGCCGAAGGAAAGCCCATGCCCGTGCAGTCGTAGGCGCGCAGGCTCCGGATGTAGATATCGTCGGCCTCCCGCAGGACGGCCAGTTTTTCTTCCGTCACCTCGCCGATGATGCGGATGGCCAGCGACGGTCCCGGGAAAGGATGGCGGCTTACCAGTTCCTCCTTGATGCCGAGGGCCCTTCCCACGCGACGCACCTCGTCCTTGAAGAGCATGCGGAGCGGTTCCACGATCCGGAGATTCATCTCTTCCGGAAGCCCGCCCACATTGTGGTGACTCTTGATTTTGGAGGCGATGCCGGGGATGCCGGCGCTCTCGATGACATCGGGATAAATGGTCCCCTGGGCCAGCCAGCGGGCGTTTTCAATCTTCTTGGCGTAGGAATCGAAGGTTTCCACGAACAGCCGGCCGATGATCTTGCGCTTGGCCTCGGGCTCGGACACCCCCTTCAGGGCTTCCAGGAAGGCCGCCGAGGCATCGGCCCCGATGACGTTCAGTCCCATGTCGCGGTAGGATTCCAGCACCCCGTCGAACTCGTTTTTGCGAAGGAGGCCGTTGTTCACGAAAATGCAGGTGAGCTGATGGCCGACGGCCTTGTGAAGCAGCACGCCGGCCACGGTGGAATCCACGCCGCCGGACAGGCCCAGAATCACTTTTTCGCCGCCGATCCGGCGCCTGAGTTCGGCCACCGTGGTTTCGATGAAGGAATCCGGCGTCCAGTCTCCCTTGCAGCCGCAGATGCCCATGGCGAAATTCTCCAGCATCCGGGCGCCTTCGGTGGTGTGGAACACCTCGGGATGGAACTGCACGGCATAGGTGGGCTCGCCCCGGAACTGGAAGGCGGCGTTCACCACATCGGCCGTGGAGGCAATCACTTCCGCCCCTGCCGGGAGGGCCGATATGCTGTCGCCGTGCGACATCCACACCTGCGTCTGGCGGCTCACCCCTTTCAGGAGCGGGGAGTCGGCCACCACCGTGAGCAGGGCGCGGCCGTATTCCCGGGTGTCGGAGGCCTCCACCTTTCCGCCGCCGGTATGGGCCAGGTACTGGGCGCCGTAGCAGATGCCCAGAAGGGGCAGACGGCCCCGGAAGAGGCTCAGGTCGGCCTGGGGGGCATTGTCGTCGCGCACCGAGCAGGGGCTGCCGGAAAGGATGACGCCCTTCACGGAAGCATCCGGGACCGGCACCTTGTTGTAAGGGTATATCTCGCAGAAAACGTTCAGTTCCCTCAGGCGCCGGCCGATGAGTTGGGTGACCTGAGAGCCGAAGTCCAGAATGACAATCTTGTCCATGGGCTAGAAGAAAAGCAGTTCACGGTATTTGGGAAGCGGCCACAGGGCGTCGTCCACCAGCATTTCCAGATGGTCGGCGCTGTCCCGCACCTGTTCCATTTGCCGGAGGACATCGGTCGAGTAGCAGAGCGCCCGGGAGGTCATGTCCGTCATGCGGTTGGCTTTCTTGCGGGCGTCCACCAGCGCCTGGCTGTCCTGGGCCAGGGCATTGATGTAGGCGGCGATTTTCCGGTACAGTTCGATATCGGCCTTGCACAACTGCTTGAATTCTTCGCCGAAAACCTCTTTCCCGCCCTGGATGCTGCGCATGAGGACATCCTGGTAACTTACGGCGGCGGGAATCACATGGTTCAGGCAAATGTCGCCGATCACCCGGGCTTCGATCTGCAGTTTTTTCACATACGTCTCTTCCTGCACTTCCACGCGGGCTTCAATCTCGTTGGGGGTGAGAACGCCGGTCCGGGTGAACAGTTGGATCGATTCCGGCTTCCTGAATGCCTGGAACGCCAGCGGGACGTTGGTGACGGGGGTGAGCCCCCTGCGGACGGCCTCTTCCTGCCACTCGCTGCTGTAGCCGTTTCCCTCGAACATCACCGGGGACGCCTCCGAAAGGAAGTCGCGGATCACGGCCAGGATGGCCTTGTCCATTTCTTCTCCGCGGTCCACGAGGAGGCTCACCCGCCGGTGGAATTCCTCCAGGCTTTCGGCCACCGCAGCGTTGAGCACGAACGTGGTTCCGGCGGCATTGGCCGATGAGCCGGTGGCCCTGAATTCGAAGCGGTTGCCGGTAAAAGCGAAGGGGGACGTGCGGTTGCGGTCCGTATTGTCCGGAATGATTTCCGGGATGGAATTCACCAGTTCGATGCTTTGCTGGACCTCGGAGGCTTCCGAGAAGTCTTCCATGCGCAGGATGGCGTCGAACACCCGGCTCAGGGTGGAGCCGGAGAACACGGACATCACGGCCGGCGGCGCCTCATGCCCGCCCAGGCGGTAGGAGTTGCCCAGCGAGCAGACAGATGCCATCAGAAGGGCATCGTGCTTGCACACGGCCCGCACCACGGAAGCGTAGAAACTGAGGAACTGGAGGTTCTTCATGGGCGTTTTCCCGGGCGACAGGAGGTTTACTCCGGTGTCGGTCTGGAGCGACCAGTTGCAGTGCTTTCCGCTGCCGTTCACCCCCTGGAAGGGCTTCTCGTGGAAGATCACCTTCAGGTGGTGTTTCTCCGCCACCTTTTGCATCACAATCATCAGGAGCATATTCTGGTCGATGGCGGTGGTGATTTCGGAAAACACGGGGGCGCATTCAAACTGGTTGGGAGCCACTTCGTTATGACGGGTCTGGAGCGGAATGCCCAACTTGTAGGCCTCGGTTTCAAAGTCTTTCATGAACAGGGCCACGCGGGAAGGGATGGCCCCGAAATAGTGGTCGGACAACTGCTGGTCCTTGGCCGATGTGTGGCCGATCACCGTGCGGGAGCATAGTTGCAGATCCGGCCGGGCGTTGTACAGGGCTTCGTCCACCAGAAAGTATTCCTGCTCCAGGCCCAGGTTCACGGAAACGCTAGTGACCTTGCCGTCAAAAAGTTTGGCAACGGCGGTGGCGGCGGCGTCCAGGGCCTGGATGGAGCGCAGGTTGGGCACTTTCATGTCCAGGGCCTCCCCCGTGTAGGAAACGAAAACGGAGGGAATCAGCAGGGTCCCGTCCAGGATGACGGCGGGGGAACTCGGATCCCAGGCCGAATACCCGCGGGCTTCAAAAGTGTTGCGGAGGCCGCCGTTGGGGAAACTGGAGGCGTCCGGTTCCTGTTGCACCAGGGCGCTGCCTTTGAAGCGCTCCAGGGGGTCTCCGTCCTTGAGGGAGAGGAAGGCCTCGTGCTTTTCGGCCGTAGAGCCTGTCAGCGGCTGGAACAGGTGGGTATAGTGCGTGGCGCCCCGTTCGATGGCCCAGGATTTCATGCCGGAAGCGATTTCATCGGCCATTTTCCGGTCTATCTTTCCGCCGGTTTTCCGGGCGTTCAGGACAGCCTGGAAAGCCGGTGCGGACATGTATTGCTGCATGGTTTCCAGGGAAAACACCTGCTGGCCGAAGTAAGAGGAGACAGGGCCGTTTTCCACATAATGCCTTTCCGGCCTGCGTGAGGACGCTGCGGCGAGCGCTCTTTCTCGTAGGGATGTCATAGTCCGGTGCTTACTCCCACTCGATGGTTCCCGTGGGCTTCGGCGTGAGGTCGTACAGCACACGGTTGACGCCCGGAACCTCCGTGACGATGCGCCGGGTGATGTGGTGCAGGAGTTCGTAAGGGATTTCCTCGATGGTGGCCGTCATGGCGTCACGGGTGTTGACGGCACGGATGATCACCGGCCAGTCCCAACTGCGCCTGCCTTCTTTCACGCCCGTCGATTTGTAGTCGGGGACGATGGTGAAATACTGCCACACCTTGCCCTCCAGGCCGTTTTTGGCGAATTCTTCCCGCAGGATGGCATCGCTTTCGCGAAGCGCCTCCAGACGGTCGCGGGTGATGGCTCCGGTGCAGCGGACTCCCAGGCCGGGGCCGGGGAAGGGCTGGCGGTAAACCATGTTGTCCGGCAGTCCCAGCTGCTTGCCCACTACGCGGACTTCGTCCTTGTACAACAACTTGATGGGCTCGACCAGTTCGAACTGCAGGTCTTCCGGGAGGCCGCCCACGTTGTGGTGCGACTTGACGGGGCCGGATTCCACGATGTCGGGATAGATGGTTCCCTGCGCCAGGAAACTGATGCCGGAAAGTTTCCGGGCCTCCTCCTCGAAGACGCGGATGAACTCGGCGCCGATAATCTTGCGCTTCTGTTCGGGATCGGCCACGCCGGCAAGCTTGTCCAGAAAACGGTCGGTGGCGTCCACGTACACCAGGTTGGCGTCCAGCTCATCCCGGAATACGCGGATCACCTGCTCGGGCTCTCCCTTGCGCAGCAAACCGTGGTTGACATGCACGGA